>JABAHR010001314.1_pt2 | contig 37726 bp, 41 predicted proteins | sample 7062101 | NCBI WGS metagenome assembly JABAHR01 (sample SAMN14534553, study PRJNA622989) | marine sediment metagenome | biome: marine biome [ENVO:00000428]; feature: marine pelagic biome [ENVO:01000023]; material: deep marine sediment [ENVO:00002113] | place: India: Gulf of Kutch | collected...
TTTCATAATACTTTGTAACACAAAGTTAATTTTATTATACATTATTTGAAAATTGAGTCAATGCTATTTGATGAGAGGAAGATTAATGCTCAGTACAAGATCATGCAGGTTGTTAATGGGTCTTTGCTGAATGCATAGCGGCAAGGTTTTTCATCTTTTCTCAAGATGTGTTAGAATAAAACCGACCGGTCGGTTTTATTCTAAGAAATTTTTACCAGTCGTGACATGCATTTCAGACTCTAACCAGAATGGAGCAGCCATGAGCAACAACCTTCCCAAACAAACCCGTGCCATTGAAACCCGCACTGCCATTTTGGATGCCGCACAAATTTGCTTTGCACAGAATGGGTTCGATGCTACTAGAGTAGCTGAAATTTGCCAGACTGCCGGCCTGAGCAAAGGGGCGTTTTACCACCATTTTCCCAGCAAGCAGGCGGTCTATCTGGAATTGCTCAACCAGTGGCTCGAAGATTTTGAGCGCGGTCTGGAAACTCTGCGAGAAAAGGATGAAGACGTTCCCACCACGCTGCGGATGCTCAGCAAAACGTTCCCTTCAATCTTTGAAATCGCGGAAGGCCAGCTGCCGATCATCTTTGACCTGTGGGCCAAAGCCTCGCGTGATCCGCACATCTGGCAGGCGACCATTGCGCCATTTGAACACTATTACCAGGTGATTGCGGAACTAATTGAGGAAGGCACGCATGAAAAAAGCCTGATTGAGACGGATGCCCGTAAAACTGCCTTGATTTTGATCTCAATTGGGGTCGGGGCTTTGCTCCAGGGTCTGCTTTCCGATAATATCGATGAATGGGGGGCTGTCGGACAAGATGGAATTGACTGGATTCTTAAGACAATAGAAAGGAAGGCATAAAAAATGAAAGTGCTGGTAACAGGTGCTTTTGGCAATATCGGTGCTTTTACCGTTGGGGAATTGCTCAGGCACGGGTACGAGGTCAGCACGTTTGATCTCAAGACTCGGTCCAACAAACGTCAATCCTGGCGTTTTCGCAGTAGGCTGACCTGTTTCTGGGGGGATATCCGTAACTATGATGATGTTCTTAATGCAGTGAAAGGCCAGGAGGTGGTGATTCATCTCGCGGCTGTCATCCCACACCTTTCCGCCACCGGAATTAACAGCGAAGACCAGCCTGATTTTGCCGAGTCGGTCAATGTGGGGGGCACCAGGAATGTGATTGATGCTATTTTGGCCCAAAAGAGGCCGGCCAGGTTGATCTTAGGGTCTTCTCTGCATGTATTTGGCCGGACGCAAAAATATCTTCCGCCGCGCCGGACCACCGACCCGGTAGCCCCGGTAGAACATTACGCCCACCACAAGGTTCGAATAGAGCAAATGGTGCGCACTGCTCCACTGGTATGGAGCATCTTCCGCTTTGCCGCCGCGCTCCCCATCCGCTTAATCATTGATCCCGGGATGTTCAATGTTCCGCTGGATAACCGCATCGAGTTTGTGCACTCTAAGGATGTCGCCGTTGCCCTGGCAAATGCTTTGGACTGTGAGCAGGTTTGGGGCCGGACTCTGTTGATTGGCGGGGGTAAATCCTGCCAGTATTACTATCGAGATTTGATGAAGCAAGTGCTTTCTACGGTAGGATTGGTGGAATTCCCCGAACGGGCTTTTGCCAGTGAAGAATTCAGTACTGACTGGCTGGATACTGAGGAGAGCCAGCGACTGCTGAACTACCAGCAGCGCACGCTCAAAGATTATCTGCGCGAGATGCGGGGCAAACTTGGTGGGTTGCGGGTTTTGGTGATGATGCTGCGCCCCTGGATTTCGCGCTGGCTGTTGAAGCGCTCCCCCTATTTCAGGTGACTTTTAAATGAAGGGGGATGCAATCAATATAAAAGAAATTTTTGCTCGTATTTAAATTGAGTTATTGAATGGGGTTGTCCAGACGCAGTCCGTGGCCGCGTACAGTGATAATGAAGCTGTGGTCAGGATTGACCTCCGTCAGGCGGTCCCGCAGGCGGCGGACAAGGGCGTCCAGCGCCTGGTTGGAGACGTCATAAGCGTGTTCTTCTCCCCACACGGCAGCAATCAGGTCGTGCCTGGTGACCACATCTCCATCCGCCAGGTAGAGCAGGTTGAGCATTGTGAATTGGGCTACCGATAGCGGCGGCACCAATTCGGTATCGTTGATCCACACCCGGCGGGAGCGTTTATCCAGCCTGAGTTTTTTGTGATCGATGGGAACGCTTTCCAGCCCCTCGGTATCCAACGGGACAGTTGCATCTGAACTCAGGTAAACAAATTGCTGCGCCAAGGCGATCTGGATGGTATCCCCGTCCTGCAATTTAACCGGGGTGGAAGATACTCGTTCGCTGTTCAGGTGTGTACCGTTCTTGCTTCCCAGGTCGGAAAGGAATATCTCGTCACCATCAGTGCTGATCATCGCATGCCGGCGCGACACCTGTTTGTCTGGTGTCACGATGATAATCTCGCAGTTAGGGTCCCGGCCAATCACCAGGTCTTGATCGATCAGCCAGCGCTGGCCATCTAAAGGGCCTGATTGGGCGATCAGGACGGGATAATCTTGTTCTGTACGCTCTTCCATAAATTTGCCTCGGGTGTATAATACCAGAAGACGATGTCCCTGCAAACATAGTATAACCGATGAAAGTGTTCTCATAAATGGCTTCTTTAAAACCGGGAGATATCCTCAAAAACCGCTATCGTATCCGCCGCTTTATCAGTCGCGGAGGGATGGGCAGCATCTACCAGGCCGAAGATCTGCGCCTGGAAGGTCGTTTGTGCGCGGTAAAAGAGGTGCTCTTGGATGCATCTTTGCCCGGGGATACCAAACGCCAGACGCGCGACCAGTTCCAGCGCGAGGCGAACATCCTTGCCAGGCTGGACCACCCCAATTTGCCAAAGGTATCGGATATCTTTTCAGAAGGAAAGAGCGATTTTATGGTGATGGACTATGTTCCCGGGGACGACCTCCGGGCTTTAATGATTGAAGCCCGCCAGCGTAAAGAGTTCCTGCCCGAACGCGATGTACTCTCCTGGGCGATGCAGATTTGCAATGCGCTCATCTTCCTGCACAGCCAGGAACCGCCAATCCTGCACCGGGACATCAAGCCCAGCAACCTGAAGCTCACGCCCAGCGGGGTGGTTAAGCTGGTTGATTTTGGCCTCGTCAAGATTCTCGCATCAGATGATGCCACCATCACCATTGTGCAGGGGCGCGGTACTGCGCTTTACACCCCGCTAGAACAGTACGGCGGGGATACCGGACATACCGATGCCCGCAGCGATATCTACGCCCTGGGAGCGACGCTCTACCACCTGCTGACCAATACCCCTCCAACGGAGGCGCGTGAGCGGTTTCTTCACCCAGAGAGGGGCGTGCAGATGCGCGAAATTAATCCCGATATCAGCCCTCGCACGGAGCGGGCTGTGGATTGGTCGCTGAGCTTGCATCCGGATCACCGTCCGGAAAGTATGATCATATTTCGTGATGCGCTGCTGGGGAATTGGAACCCTGGACCGCGTCAGAAAGCAGCATTGCCCCCGCCTTCCTTTTCCGACGTGATTTCTTCCGCTGTCGAACGTTCGCTGATCTGGGTATCTGCAGCTTTGGTGATCATCAGCCTGATTGCCACCTTAAGCCATTAACAACAAGATTACTTCTTAGTCTAATTGAGTTGTATCATCTGTCTCTGCAGGGGGAGACTTTTTTCGATCCCGGTATTCCTGCATCAGCATGCCCAGAATCAGCACAACTAGCCCAATCGTGATGCTTGAGTCGGCGATATTGAACACCGGGAAGGTCCCTACTGAGATAAAATCGAGCACGTAGCCATAACGGATGCGGCTGATCAGATTGCCGACTGCTCCCGCTAGCTGTAGGACCAGAGCAGCCCTCAGGGCGCGTTCCTCCTTTTCTATTTGGGGGTATATCCAGATAATAAAGAAGGAGGCGACCACGGCAACAATCGTGATGATCAGATTGATCTGGTTTTCACCATGAAATAAGCCGAAAGCGGTGCCCTTGTTTTGCAAGTGGACGATGCGTGCATAGGGTCTTAGCCCAGAGAGAAATTCGGGCAGCCAGGATTTTCCCAACGGCAGGTGTTGATTGACCAGTTCCTTGGTCCAGGTGTCGAGCGCAATGATAGAGCCTGAACCAAGTGTAAGCAGCAGGTAATCTTTCAACACCGCTTTTGGATCATTGCTGTTAGTCGCTTCTTGGGTACGTTCCAGTTTTGGCTGTTTTGGTTGTTCAGGTAAGGTCATAGGATTATGTCATTCATCAGATTGGTTCGATCTGCTGAGCCAGCGCCAAATCACACCGGACGCCCATCCGATCAGGCTTCCGCCGGCAACGCTCAGCACGATGCCCCAGATGTTGTAATTGCCCACCAGGGTTTCGGCTCCTGGTAAGTTGAACGAGATATATGCATTCACCACCAGCCCTCCAATCAACGCGGTCAGTCCCCAGCGGACTCCCCAGCGAACCTGCCCGGCCAGAGCACCAGACTGGTAAGCGAAAAGACTGATAAAAATGATCACCAGCAAAGCTAACAGCCAGTCGATCAGGTTGTTCACGGTCCTCGGTTCTTCCGGGGGGAGTGTTGGCAGGAGGGCTTCCTCAGTTGGCGTAATTTCGATGGTCGGTGTTGGTTCCCCTGGCGAGGTTTGTGTATCTACAGGCCCGGAAACACGGATCTGTACCTGGTTTGAGGTAGCTGGAGGCTGCCCGCTGGAGGCCTGCACGCTTAAGGTGCCGGCCGTATCCAGGATGAAATTTGTCCGGGCATAACCGTCCACGGTCAGGCTGGTCAACTCCCTCTGGCTGGAGGCTCCCTCTGTATTGGTATTAATGATCGTGAAGCGCACCAGTGTGTCATCGCGTACCGGGTTGCCGTTATTGTCCAGAATCGGCCCGCTCTCGATGACGATCAGGTCACCCCGGTTGAATGGAGGGGGTGTTGGGGTCGGGGTGCCTTGCCCGGTCTCAATGTCGCTCACCTCGCTATGCGTGATGCGGAGGGGGAGCGTTTGGGCTGGATTGGGTGTCAGGGCCTGTTCTAGGATATAACCAACACTGTTCACTGTTACTGATGGAGCGCTGTCGGCACTGATTTCTTTGAATAGCAGTCGAGCGGCAACTTCAATAAATTGAGGTTGTTTGCTGTACAGCCCAAAATATGCGGAAACGGTGGACACCTCGGTCGCATTGAGAAAATACGGCGCATTGAGCCCGAATACTACAATTTTCTTATCCTGCAGCAGTTCCGGGGTCTCAGAGATGAAGCGGCTGAGCGCCAAAGAGTCGGGCCGGTTGCCATTTTGATTCAATTGTAAAAAGACCAGCCACTCAGACCGCTCGATATTCGCAATCACAAGACTCTCCGGGTCATTGGATTGGGTGACGGCCAGGTTGAGGTCGGCGAAAGTGTAAGAAGCCACGTTGCCGGGAACGATCAACCCGTCGCCTGTGGGTCCGTACAGCCGGACAATTGCCCTTTCCAGGTCGTCCCGGGCGGGAATTTGTCCTTGCGGGCATTCCGGACAGGCTTGATAAGTGAGGGTATCGGTGAAAATGGTGATGAAATCAGTGGCAGCAGGTGCATTTGGCAATACGTTGTTCAGGTTTTCTGGTGCCGGGCTGATCAGAGCTGCTCCCTGGCGGGCAATATCAAAAGAGGTTTCATTACTTTGCCCGAGGGTCTCGATCTGTTCAGAAGGAATGAGGATATTGCCCTGGTCGAAAGAGTTGTTGTAAACCTGGTATTTCACCATCAGGATGCGGAGGACCGCATCGTCCACCAGTTGCGCGAATGCCACATCGTCCCGGTATTTTTGGGCGAAGAAATTGAGTGTGTCAACAATTGAAGAATAAAGGTTTGGGCTGTCGGGTCCGATAAAATTACCGGTCAGGATCAGGTCGTTTCCTGCCAGCAGTGCATCCCGGGAAAGCAATCTCGGATCGTATTTTTGCCCAATCTGGATATAGTAGCGCCGGATCGCCTGAGTACCCAGCTCATCGCTGACAATCAATCCCCCGTTATCGTGCCAGGTGGAAAATTCTTGTAAAGAGAGCAGTTGGTTGAGCGCTTGCGGATCAAGGGTAATCGGTGGGGTGATCGTCGAAATGTTGCTCTGGAAAGCCTGGTAGCGGGCATGCGTCAGCAACAAGCCATTGGTGATGGAATTTGGGTCCCCACCCAGGTCGGTGACCCTGAAAAAAGGTGGAAGTTCAGTCAGTAGAAGCTGGTCGAGCGTCTTGCGCACAGCAGGGATTTCATCGGGAAGTGGTTGGTCTGCCCCTACAAAGCCGGGGAAATTTTTGCTGATCACGGCAAGACGGTTATTGCTGCCCTGGTGAAGACCGGTGATATACGCTGACCCCATTTCCCCTACCCAGAAAGGGCTGCCGGAAAAGCTGTCGACGCCCAAATCTCCAGAAAGTTCGGGGCGCGGGTTGATATGCACATTTAGGGAGGGTCCGAGCAATAAATTGAATCCGAGTGAGCTCAGTTCTTGAGATAGAATTTCACCACTTTCGCGCGCCAATTCTGTGTTCCAGGTTGCACCGATGGCAAACTGGCTCGGATGGGCACTCATCCCCTCTAATATCTGATCTCCCGGATACCCGTCACCATCCTGTTTGATGGCGATGAACAACGGAATCAGTGCTGGGCTGAAAGGTTCCTCAGTGACCGGGTTTACCAGTGTTTCCCGTGATGTGTTGATTTCCTCTCGTTGTAGTTCCTGGATTAGCAGCCACAGGTCGAGTAAGCCGTTCTCGCCATTCGGGATATTATTATTGCTGGCCTTGATATTGACTCCCCCTATATGGTAGCGCGAAATCAAGTCCAACAACTCAGAATTTTCTTCAAGCGTATGTCCTGAAAAATCGACGACAAATAATTGCCCAACGCGCTCCTCAGGGGTCAGACGGTCCAGTAAAGCCTGCGCCAGTTCCTCGGTGGTCTGTACTTGGGAATGAGGGGCAGCAAAAGAGGTGGTTGCGGCGATGATTTGTAAGATCACCAATAAGAAAAGGACGATTCGCTTGAGCGAAGATGGCTGGGTCATTTTTCTTCACGTACCTCACGGGCTTGAACCGGATCATCGGTGATCAATCCATGAATGCCTAGCGAGAACATCTGGCGCATATCCTCAGGCTGGTTGACGGTGTAGGTGATGACTGCCTGGCCTTTCTGTTGAGCGCGCTGCACATATTGTGCAGAAACCGAAGAAAAATCTGGATGCAGCGACCAGGGCTGGACAAAGGGAGAAAAGATCAAACGGACGACGGTGCCCAACGCTCCGGAAAGCAGCAGGAGACCGCATTTTGCATCCGGGGCAAGCCGGCGAGTGCGCATTAATAGCAAAGGGTTGAATGAGGAATAGATGACATTCCTGTTTATTTGCCGATCGTGCACCAATTCTGTGACCTTCTCAGGCAGCAAAGATGCCGTGCCGGTGAACCCTTTCAGTTCAATATTAAGCATCATCTTGTCGCCAAGCAGATCAAGCACTTGCGGGAGGGTGGGGACGATTTCCCCTTGTCCTGCGTCCAGGCGGCGGATTTCTTCCAGCATCAAGTCTTGAACTTTGCCCCGCCCGTTTGTGGTGCGCGACACATCCTCATCGTGAATGACAATAATATGGTGGTCTTTGCTCAGATGAATATCGAATTCGATCCCGTCTGCCTGGGATTGCTGCGCAGAACGGAAAGCCGCCAATGTGTTTTCAGGGGCGTAAGCGCTTGCACCCCGGTGTGCGAAGATTGCTTTGGACAGTGATTCTGGACGCATCACTAAAGATCGACAAAATAAGCCTCTGCCGCCCGGCTCAGCATATCTTTGCTCATCGCTGGCTCAATGTTCAGGTAGCGGGAGATGTCGATGATCTGATCACATATATCTCTGGGGTGGGAGGCGCGCAGTTTGCGGTTGGGTTTTATGTACCATTCCTGCAGCAGGTAAGCCAACCCCTGATCGCTGTACTGGACTCGCTTGGTTTTGGAAACCGATTTGAAGATTTCCCTGAATTCTTCATAGCTGGGATCGACAATTTCGATTTTATGGCGTAGGCGGCGCAGAAACGCCTCATCCACCAAATCTTTGGGAGGCAAATTAGTAGAGAAAATCACCAGTACGTCGAATGGAATCTCGATTTTACGCCCGGTGTGCAGCGAGAGGTAATCGATGCGGTTCTCGAGAGGCACAATCCAGCGGTTAAGCAAATCACGTGGGCGCACCTGCTGGCGTCCGAAGTCATCGATCAAGAAGATTCCCCCATTGGCTTTCATCTGGAACGCGGCTTCGTAGTACTTGTTGGTATCGTCAAAAACGAAGTCCAGCCCGGCCATCGTCAGTTCACCACCAACAACGATAAATGGACGGCGAATGCGCACCCAGCGCGGGTCCCGCCGGCTGCCTGAGCGCAGAGACCCTGTACCAGCTGCCGTAGTCTCATCATCCGAGGCCAATTGGTGGTTGACTGAATCATAGAGCTTCACCACCTGCCCGTCCACATAAAGCGAGTATGGGATATACATGGCAGTAGAACCGCGCATATTGCCGATTGCCCGGGCGATGGTCGTTTTCCCGTTGCCTGGAGGTCCGTAAAGGAACATGGAGGTGCCCGAATTCACCGCCGGCCCGATCTGGTGAAATGTTCTTCTGGATAAGACCAGACCGGAAAGCGCCTGGCGCATCATGCGTTGGGTGACCGATGGACGCCCGCGAGACTGCCGGAGAATGGCCTGGTTGTAGGTTTCGATCGGCACAGGTGCCGGTCCGGCATACTGGCTGCGGTCTAATGCCTCCCGTGCCCGCAGGATGCCTGCGTGGGTGATGGCATACTGGTAAGCTCCCTCGCCCAAACCGCCCATCTGGGTGCGGACTTCAATGAATTTCTCGCGCTTCAAATTTTCTAAAATCTGGTCAACAATCCCCGTAAATGGCAAGGCGATGCGTTCAGCAACCTGAAAGCCATTGAGATATCCACCAAAGTAGATGATTTTCAGAGCCAGGTCTTGAATCCACAGTGTGGTGAGTCCGGTATCTTCGATATTGGTGATTGCAGGGGGCACAAATTTACTCTGTTCGGCGAGTTTTACCATGGTCTGTTTCCTCCGGCGCGGGTGTTTGAAACTGAAACTGGGTTCGATTCAACAGTACAATTATAGCACGCAGCCGAAGTTCGACCAACTTGAAAGGGGGAGTGAAATTTCCTCCCAAATACAAGTGTATGAATAGATTTCCGGTATAATTTTTTCTATGGAGCTCAGGTTGTCAGTCATCATGCCCGTTTATAACGAACAAGATACCTTGCGCGAGATTGTCAGGCGGGTGCGGGAAGTGGAACTGGTCTTTGAGTTGATCATCGTGGACGATGGCTCTCGGGATGGAACCCGGTTGATTCTGCAGGAAATGATGGGCCTGCCGGGAGTGAAAATTTTGATGCACGAAACCAACCAGGGCAAGGGAGCAGCGGTGGTCACCGGGATCAAAGCTGCTCAAGGGGACGTGTTGATTGTTCAGGATGCAGATTTGGAATATGATCCACAGGATTATGCCAAGCTGCTCCAGCCGCTTCAGGAGGGGCGGTGTGATGTGGTATACGGCTCGCGGTTTGCCCATTCCAAGATGCAGAATGCGATCCTGATCAATTTCCTGGCGAACAAATTCCTCACCTTTCTCACCAACTTGTTGTATGGTTCAAACCTGACGGATATGGAAACCTGTTATAAGGTGTTTCCCCGGGAGTTAATGGAAAATATCACGATCCATGCCCGCCGTTTTGAGTTCGAACCTGAGTTTACCGCCAAGATATTAAAGCAGGGCGTGCGGTTGGAAGAAGTGCCCATCTCTTTTGACCCCCGCGGGTATTCTAAGGGGAAAAAGATCACGGCCTGGGATGGGCTGGTTGCCATCTGGACGCTGATCAAGTATCGTTTTGTTGATTGACCTTCAGGGGTTAGCTGATATGTTTTCAGGACAGGATCTGGTTTACCCCCTGTGCTGTTCCATCCATTTCACGGCATAATCCACCAGCTCTTTTTGCGGCATCAGGCTTGCTTGAGCCATGGCAACCATGCCCGTTTTGTTCAGGCCAGATTCTATAGAAAACGACTCCCCAATTTGAGGAAAATCATCCGAATCTAGATTGATATTTTTGATATCCAACCATCGACGCCTCCCGTCAATGATCAGTGGGGCACCATTTTTTAGCTCTTTTTTTGCCGGATAGCTGGCGCGGTGTTCAGCCAGATGCAGAGAGGTGTTATTGGCATGGCCAACGCCCAGCAGCAGCACCCAGCCTTCCAATTCATACAAGCGTGCGAGTGGAGACCCCTCTCCAAGGCCGTAATCTAGTTGATGGTTTTTGGTGATCACTTCGGCCCTTGCCCCCCAAGCTGCAAACGATAGTTGTGGGTGGTTGCTGCGGATTACGCCATCTTGTTTTCGAAAAGTCTCGGGGATTTTTCCCATTCTCCAGGTTGGCGTGAGTGAGGGGTGGAAAGGAGGCATGCTCTCGAGAATTGTCTCCCACCAACGCTCTGGTACGGGTGGATTGCGCCATTCCCTCGGGTCTGAAAGGTCCCCGGAGTGAGTCGGCATCACCAGGGTGCCGTCCTCTCCGAGTAATTCCTCGAGTGCCAGGATGACCGCAACAGCCCCTCCGCTGACCCATCCCAGCGCACTGAGAGAAGAATGCACCAGCAGCAACATCCCAGCGCGCACACCTAGGCTGGTAAGATCACTTTTAATGCTATCTATTGTCGCTGGGGAAGGTGTCGATTCGATCTGGCTTTTCCCACTCATCTTGCTTTACCAGGCAAATTTCAGGTCCTTGATGTTTAACTGCTCTGTCTGGCGGCCGTTGAACTCATTTAGCTCGAAGGCGAACATAATGTTGATCTGGCCGGGAATTTCTGAAACGAGGTGTCCGAAGCCAAAGGCGATGGCGTCGAAAGTCGAGCCATTTTTTGATAGAAGTAATTTTAGATGGCTGCTGTCTCTGCCAACTGCCCGAGCGCCGAGAACATTCACATTTTTGCTGATAAACACCGGATCCGGGTTTTTTTGACCGGTTGGCTGCAAGCGGTTCATTTCCTTTAGAAGGGCAATATTTAAGTCGCTTAATTCAACGAGAGCATCGGCCTCCATGGTCGGATGCAGGTCTTTTTCGATAAGCGCTTCTTCCGCCAGCTCTTGGAGGCGAATGGTGAGATCGGCTACATTTTTATTAGGCACGGTGAAACCTGCCGCGGCTGCATGTCCGCCAAATTGGGTCAATAAATCAGCGCACTCCTCAAGAGCATGTGTAATATGAAATTCTGGAATACTTCGACAGGAGGCGCGGGTATATTCTTCGTTTGTAAAGCCCACCACCGCTGGACGGTAGTACTGCTCCACAAGCCGGGAAGCTGCCAGACCGACAACCCCGGGATTGAAATCCGGGTGATGCGCAAAGAGAAGCGTCCTATTGGAATCATAAGCGCCCGAAAGTGCTTCGGCTTTTTCCTGAATTTCTTGGGTTATCCGTTGGCGTTCGCGGTTGCGGTTATCCAGTACCTGGGCATATTGCCCGGCTTCAAAGATATCCTGAGTTGTGAGGAGTTTCAGCGCGTCCAACGCATCACCAATCCGGCCGGCCGCATTGATGCGTGGCCCAATCCGGTACCCGATGTCGCTGGCGTTGACGCTAGATGGGGTGATTCCTGCCACGCCCATCAATGAGGCTAACCCCTGCCGGTGGGGGATTTTAAGATATTGCAGACCCTGGCGAACCAGCGTCCGATTTTCTCCTGTGAGGGGGACCAGGTCCGCTACAGTCCCGATTGCCACCAGATCTAAGAGGTCTTCCGGGACCAATTCTTCAGGTTGGTAGGCATCGATTAACGCCACAGCCAGCTTGTAGGCAACCCCAACCCCGGCTAATACTTTTTCCGGATAGGGATCGTCAGGCTGCTTTGGGTTAATCAGCGCGGCAGTGCGCGGCAGGTCGCTGCCGGTGGTATGGTGGTCGGTGACAATCAGTTCAAGTCCGATTTTACGAGCATACTCCGCGTCTTCAACCGCCCGGATGCCGCAATCTACGGTAATGACAAGATCAACCTTGTCTTTTTTTAATTTATCCAGAGCGTTGGTATTTAGCCCGTACCCCTCGGTAAAGCGGTTGGGGATATATGCCCGGACATTGGCCTTCAGCGCCTGCATCGTTTGTATCATTAATGCAGTTGCAGTCACTCCATCTGCATCGTAATCACCATAAACCGCAATTCTTTCACCTTTCTGTAGAGCCTGGCCGATTCTTTCAACGGCGGCTTGGGTGCCTAACAGTTCTGTTTCCTCAAGACCAGTAGGTCTGGCATTGAGAAAATTTTCAGCTTGCTGGGAATTGGTAATTCCTCGATTGAAAAGAACTTGGCGAAAAATTGGTGAAAACTCTAAAAGGTTATTTGCGATCTCTCCTGGGATGGATTCTCGTACATCCCAACGGGTTTCTTTATTTTTCATGTGCGTTATTGTTCCTGTATCTTGGAGTAGGTTATAAGTATACCCGATGTTGGTGAAAGCTGTCTTATGGTTTCGATCCGGGCTTCGATGCTTAATTAGAGAGACAAATGGATGCTGGATATCCGGGTATATTTTCAGGTGTACGATGGAAATTTTATAATCTTAAAATTTTCTTAATAGATTAGTTGCGTATAGATATATATGTTATAATATACATGCGATGGGTCTTGGAAGCAGGCTCCAGCGTATGAGGTGGTTCGTCGGTGGTCCAGTTGGATGTAGATTCCCTAGAATGTATTTAGGAGGTACCCCGCCAAGAAACAAATGCGGAAAACCATTGCCTGATGAAAATATAGGCTCAATTTTGGGGGCATATTAGGGAAGATGAACCAAACATTAAGAGTAAACAAATTGGTTTCGAAAACTGGTTTGTAAATCAAACATTCCTGAAGGGGATGATTTGATTGAAATTAAATTTCACCTCGATCAAAATGCAAAAGACCACATTCATTTTGACTGATCTGGATGCTTTACAAGCCAATCAGGCAGTTTGGTTTCCCAATCACTAAAAAGGGTTACTGATTTTTTTGCCTGAAATACGCACAAAAAATTTATGTCGAAAGGAGGTGTTGTTTTTGGTTAAAGTTGTTAAACGAGATAACGAGAGCACGCAGCAGTTAGTCCGCCGGTTTCGCAAGGTAGTTTCCCAGAGCGGAAAACTCAGCGCGTTGCGGAAAAAACGTTGGTTCATTTCCGATAGCGAACAACGACGAATCGCAAAGAAAAAAGCCATTCGCCGACAAAATCGGAAGACTGCAAAGAACGCACGCAAGCGTAGACGAAGATATTAATCACCATTCAGAAAGGAGGCCTATGGCCAAAAAAGAATCGAAAATAAAAGTAGAAGGGACCGTGGTTGAAGTGTTGCCTGGTACCCAATTCACGGTTGAACTAGATAATGGACACCAGGTATTGGCTTATCCATCCGGCAAAATGAGGAAATACTATATCCGTCTCTTGCTGGGCGACCGGGTGCGGATGGAAATTTCTCCTTATGACCTTTCCCGGGGTCGTATTACGTATCGTTACAGGAAGCATAAAAAGAGACCTCAAACTGCTTAATTAGGAGGTGGGGATGGTATTGGATACCGAACTTTCTAAAGGGGATTGGATTGTCCATTCAAATTATGGATTAGGTCAGGTTCAGGGGGAGGATACCAAGGTGCTGGAAGGTGAAAAGAATGATTATTACATCGTCCAGACAACGGCAGCAACCTATTGGCTGCCCAAAGATCGACTGGACTCGGACTCGATCCGAGGGATTTCTTCTGTGAAACATTTCCGCAAAGCGTTGAAGGTGCTTGAGGAAGAGCCTACACAGATGGCGAAAGACTACCGTAAACGCCGCTCCAGAATTGCGGAAGTAATTTCTTCCAATGCGTTGGTTGAGCTGGCCAAGTTAATTCGTGACCTGTATTGGCGGAGGCGGCAGAAAAGTTTAAATGAAAATGAAAAACGCGCCCTTGATTTAATTAAAGAACGCTTTGCACGAGAGTGGTCCATCGCAGCTGAAATGAGGGAAGATGAAGCGCTTTCAGCTCTTGAAAATACTCTGGCGAGCGTGCTTCCCAAGTCTGAGGAGTGAGGGAGATGAGAATAAGAAATAAGGAACTCCGCAGGAGACGAACGCGAAGAGCCAAACTTAAAAAGCTTAAATCTATGCTCGCGGAGACAAAGGATTTAAAAACGCGCCAAGACCTGATCGACAAGATCAGAAAATATGAGTATCGATTTGATCCTGACTCGATTGAAACATAGTTTCATATCAGGCAAAGTGGGGAGTTCATACCCACTTTGCCTGACATGATCGCGAGGTCAGTAAGGATAAAGACGTAATTTTTCTTTATCCTTTTTTTGTGTCTCCGGTCAGTCATTGTTTCAATTCAGTTGTGTGATCACTGGTTTTTTAGAGTTGACGGTGATACCAAAGACTGCTATTATCGCTTTGCAATGAAACAATCTTGGAGTACATTTTCCTCGCGTTTAAAACGAGATCTCAAGCAGCTCATTTTATGGCTCAGCCCGGGACTGGGGGTGAAAAGATGGTTCCTGCTGCTCTTGCTGGGAACCACGATGTTGGCAGTTGGTCTGGCCTTCGTGCTTTTAGATATTTACCGGCAGGCACCGGATAATTGGGTAGCTACTGTCCTTTCTTATGTTTCTTTGCGGTTTTTGCCGCGCCTATTACGCGCCCTGATCTTTGGGGGTGCCGGTGTGGCATTCGTGGTGATTGGAATCATGCGCCTTAATCGGACGTTGATGCGGCCATTCATCCGTCCTGGGAAACCAGTCGTCAATACACTGGTTCAGTACAGCCGTTTGGACCGCGGTCCCCAGATCGTGGTCATTGGAGGTGGTCATGGTTTGGCGACATTGCTGCGCGGGCTGAAGAAATTCACCCGCAACATTACAGCAATCGTCACTGTGGCGGACGACGGTGGTTCATCCGGCAAGCTTCGTGAGTCTAAAGGAATGCTGCCTCCCGGGGATATCCGAAACTGTCTTGCTGCTTTGTCGAGCGATGAAGATTTGATCACTCAGTTGTTCCAGTACCGCTTTACTGCTGATAAGCCAGACCTTGAAGGGCACTCGTTTGGGAACCTGCTCATCTCTGCACTCTCCGAGATTACTGGAAGTTTTGAACTGGCCGTCGTGGAAGCCGGCCGGGCACTCTCAGTTAATGGCAGGGTGGTCCCCTCGACCCTTAAAGATGTGCGCCTGGTGGCGGATAAAAGCCTGCCGCATATGCGGCGCGAGGTGCGGGTGAAAGGGGAAAGCCAGATCCCGGAGGTGAGGGGAAACGTCCGTCGCTTATGGCTGGAACCGAATAACCCCCCGGCCTACCCGATCGCGGTGCGGGCTTTGCTGCAGGCCGATATGATTGTGGTGGGTCCGGGCAGCTTATATACCAGCATTTTACCTAATTTGCTCGTGCCGGACATCCATGCCGCCATGCGCTCCAGCCATGCTTTCAAAATCTATGTATGCAATGTGACCACCCAACCCGGTGAAACAGATAATTATAATTGTGGGGATCATATCCGGGCAATAGAGAGTCATGTTGGTGATGGACTGTTCGACCTGGTTGTGAGCAATTGCGAATTGTTAGGAGAATTACCGGAAGGTGTGCAGTGGGTAGAGGCTAACCCGGAACTGGATGAGGATTATGCCGTCTACCGGGCGAATCTGGTCAATTCCGACGAACCTCACCGCCACGACGCAGATAAATTGGCCCGCGCAATCATCGATTTATTTATGGAACGCACCGGGCCGTTGGTGGTCTGAGTGGTTGCTTCAGCAGGCTCTGGGGGAGATCATTTGAAAAAACACCAGACAATTCGTGCTATTTTTCACATTTAACTCTTACGTTTCATCGATTGGTTTGATATAATTTACTTTTGGTGGGCGTTTATGTTCCGCCCGAGTAAGAAAGATTAAAAATAGTTAGTAAATACTGTAAATTCTTTTAATTTATTTTGGAGGTTAGGATGACAAAGCAAATTGGTATTAATGGTTTTGGTCGCATCGGACGCCAGGTATTAAAGGCCGTTCACGATCATCATCAAGGGGAAATTGAAGTAGTTGCGATTAACGACCTGTTTCCTACAGAAACAAATGCGCATTTATTCAAATACGACTCCGCCTACGGAAAATACCCTGGTACGGTTGAAGTTGTGGGCGATGACTTGATCGTTGATGGAAAAAAGATCAAAGTGTTCTCGGAGCGCGATCCCGGCAACCTTCCCTGGGCAGACCTGGGAGTCGAGGTGGTGGTCGAATCGACCGGGGTTTTCCGGGATACCTCAAAAGATCCTGGCCCGCAGACCCATATCGAAAAAGGCGGGGCAAAGAAGGTGATTATCTCTGCCCCCGGTAAAAATGTGGACCTCACCGTGGTGCTCGGGGTGAACGATGATCTTTACGACCATGAAAAGCACCACATTATCTCGAATGCCTCATGCACAACTAACTGTATTGCCCCAGTTGTCAAGGTGCTCAATGATGAGTTTGGAATTGAAAAGGGCCTTCTTACCACCATCCATTCCTACACCACCAGCCAGAACATCCTGGATTTGGCGCATAAAGACATGCGCCGTGCTCGCGCGGCCGCGGTCAACCTGATTCCCACCACCACTGGCGCCGCAGTTGCGGTTGGTCTGGTGCTGCCAGAATTAGATGGAAAACTGGACGGAATGTCGGTTCGCACGCCCACAATCACTGGTTCAATTTCCGATCTGGTGTTCGAATTTTCCCAAAATGTGACTGAAGAAGAGGTAAATGCGGCCTTGAAAGCGGCTTCAGAATCTGGCCCGCTGAAAGATATCATGGGATACACTGAGGAGCCACTGGTGCTGCAAGATTATGTGGGCGACCCGCGCTCTTCGATCGTGGATGGTCCTCTCACCAAAGTCATCGGTGGAAATATGGTAAAAGTGCTGGCCTGGTACGATAACGAATGGGGATACGCCAACCGTACAGCTGACCTGGCTGCCAAGTTGGCTAAATTCTTCTAAAATGAGTCTTCGGGGTAAAGGCACAAGTTAATCTGAGCCTTTACCCCTTTTATTTTTTGGAGGCAAGATGTTCAAGAAAAAAACAGTCCGCAACTTGAACGTTGAAAATCAACGCGTTCTGGTGCGGGTGGATTTCAATGTCCCTCTGGCCGATGGAAAGGTGACGGATGATACGCGCATCAAAGCTGCGCTGCCGACCATCGAGTATCTTTTAGATCATAATGCAGCCGTAATCTTGTGTTCGCATCTTGGCAGGCCGAAAACCCCCTCAGACACCCAGTTTTCCATGCGCCCGACCGCAGAACATCTCAAAACACTGGTTGAAGCCCCTGTGTTCTTTGCCGAAGACTGCATTGGGCCGAAGGCTGAACAGGCCGCCAAAGATTTGACTCCCGGGCAGATACTGGTGCTGGAGAACACCCGTTTTCATCCTGGCGAAAAGGCAAATGATCCGGATATGGCCAGGCAGCTTGGCGCACTGGCTGATGTGTTCGTCAACGATGCTTTCGGCTCGGCCCACCGGGCGCATGCTTCAACTGCAGGAGTTGCAGACTATCTTCCATCTGCGGCTGGCTTTTTATTAGAGAAAGAAATCGTCTATCTGGGACAGGCCATCGCTGACCCCAAGCACCCCTTTATCGCCATCATGGGCGGGGCAAAAATCAGCGACAAAATTGATGCCATCCGTAACCTGATGGAAAAAGCTGACAAAATTTTAATTGGCGGCGGGATGGCGAATACTTTTTTCAAGGCTAAAGGCTACCAGATGGGGGACTCCCTTGTGGAAGACGAAGTGTTGGACACAGCAGAGGAATTGCTTTCTGAGGGTGGCGATAAGCTGGTGCTCCCTGCTGATATGGTGATTGCGGATTCCTTTGCTGAGGATGCCCAGTCCCGCACGCAGGCCGCGGGTGATGTTCCCGGCGGGTGGCAGGTTTTGGACATTGGCGCGGAAACGCTGAAGGATTTCAGCAAGGTTCTCACAGATGCCGGCACGGTGGTCTGGAATGGCCCCATGGGTGTTTTTGAATTTCCCGCTTTTGCCAAGGGAACCTTCGGCCTGGCGGAGCTATTGGCGGACAGCAGTGCAACAACCATCGTCGGCGGCGGGGATTCCGCTGCCGCTGTTAACCAATCGGGGTTGGCGGATAAGATCACCCATATCTCGACGGGCGGCGGAGCATCTCTTGAGATGCTGGAAGGAAAAGTGCTGCCCGGGTTGGCCGCCCTGGACGATGCTTGATGGGATAAAACATCATTGTCATTTGAATTGATTAAATACCGGGAACAGGCATAAACCTTTTCCCGGTCTAAGAAAGGTAGTGAGTATGCGAGTACCCTTAGTTGCAGGAAATTGGAAGCTCCATAAAACCGTGGCAGAATCCCGCCAGCTGGTAGAAGAAATGCTGCCGGGATTGGAAGCTGTCCCCTCTGTAGAAAACCTGGTATGCCCTCCGTTTATGGCGCTGCCGGCGGTTGCTGAGATATTAAAAGCCACCAAAGTTGCAGTGGGTGGGCAGAATGTGTTCTGGGAAGATAAGGGAGCCTATACCGGGGAAGTCTCGCCGGTGATGCTGGCGGAGTTCTGTACCCATGTCATCATTGGGCATTCTGAGCGTAGGGCGTATTTTGGGGAAACAGACCAGACGGTCAACCGGCGGGTGCAGGCAGCCCTGGCGCACAAGCTGATACCGGTGGTGTGTGTGGGTGAAACTCTTGAGGAAAATGAGGCCGGCAATACCAACCAGGTGGTTGCACGCCAAATGCGGGATGGGCTCTCCAACCTTCAAATCAGTGATGCCAGCCAGCTGGTGGTGGCTTACGAACCTGTCTGGGCGATTGGAACCGGCAAAGCCGCCTATCCTGATGACGCCTCCAGAGTGATTGGAAAGGTTATTCGCCCGGCGCTTGCGGAGCTGTTTGGCGACCAGATATCGCAGGGCGTACGAGTGCTTTACGGCGGTTCTGTGAAACCCGCCAACGCGGCCGATTTTTTCAATGAAGAGCAAGTGGACGGTGCACTTGTAGGCGGCGCGAGTCTCAAAGCGGCAGACTTTATCGGAATCACCGAAGCCGCGGCCTGAACTCGCTGCAAAAATAAACGTATTGGGGTGGCCTTGATCATCTTTCAGGGCCGCCCTTTGAATTAATACCTCAATGGATTTGGTCAATAATCTTCTCTGGATGGTTGCTACCATGGCTTTGTTGGCCTGGCTGCAGATGCGCCTTCATCGCGAGGTGCAGTTGTTTTTCCTGTTGGTCACCCGCAACCCAAACTTGGCGGTGCTGTTTTTTTCTCTCGTCTTCTTACCTGGAGTATTTCTCCACGAATTCAGTCACTTTTTCACGGCCAAACTGCTGGGGGTGAGGACTGGCCGCTTCTCGATTTTTCCCAGAGATATGAAAAATGGCCGCTTGCAGTTGGGGTTTGTAGAGGTTGCCGCCGCCGACCCGGTGAGAGAAAGTTTGATCGGGGCAGCACCCTTGATGGCAGGCAGTGGATTTGTCGCTTATGCCGGTCTCTCCCGCCTGGGATTGGATTCCATCTGGACGGCCGTGGTTCAACATGGGCTAAGTGAAGGGTTGAATGAGCTTTTATTCCTCTTCCAGCAGCCGGATGTCTGGCTGTGGTTCTACCTTGCATTGGCAGTTTCCAGCACAATGTTCCCATCCTCTTCAGACCGCCAACCAATGGTCAAGTTGGTGATTGGCCTGATGATCTTGCTGGGGGTTGTGCTGGCTTTAGGGGCTGGTGTTTGGTTATTGAATCTGGTGGGTCCTGGGTTGTCGCGGGCGCTTGCTGCAGCAGCAGTGATCTTCGGGATGTCGGTTGGACTGCACGTGGCTTTAGTCCTTCCTTTGGGACTTTTGAGGCGTGTATTGGTCAGAATGATGGGGGTAGAGATCAGGACAGCATAGAAAGGCTCAGCTTTCCCGGCCGGTTATTCGTCTTGATAAATCTTAAAGTAGGGTTCCGTTGATTTTTTCGCTTGATACATGGCTGCATCTGCTTTGCGAATCAGGGTTTCGAAATCGCTGCCGTGTTCCGGGAAAATGCTTCCCCCAACGCTGACACTGATGTTAACCTTTTCGTTTTGCAGCAGGTATTCACCTTGGAGCATCTTGTAAATTTTTTCTGCCAGTTTAAGGGCATCTTCAACCTTATTGAGCTGCTCCGTGACCAGCGTAAACTCATCCCCAGAGATGCGGGAGACCGTGTCGTACTCTCGGAGGTTGTTTTTCAGCCTGTTCGCGATGGCAACCAATAATTGATCTCCAATGTAGTGCCCGTAGGTATCATTGATTGATTTAAAACTGTTGACATCCAGGAAAAAGACGGCAAGCTTTTGCCGATTACGTTTTGAAAATGAGATCGCGTTTTCGAGCATTTCCTGGAACATAATCCGGTTAGGGAGATTGGTCAGGGGATCGTGGGTAGCAAGGTGGCGGATTTGGTTTTCGGTTTGTTTGCGCTCTGTAATATCGGTCACGGTGGAATAAATCATCAGCTTACCAAAATTTTCCCTGAGCACCTGGGCGTTATCGCTGACCCAAATCGTATCCCCTTCTTTGTGTTGGATTCGGTATTCGATCTCTGTGCTCTGGCCTTCAGATAATTTTTCTGTAAAATGGATCCACTGCTGCAGGTCGTCCTGATGAACGATCGATTGCCAGGACTGCCAGTCATCGATAAACATCCGCAGCGGGTAACCGGTCAAAATTTCAATATTTTCGGAAAGATACCGGTTGCGGAATCCATTTTCTTGTGTGTATTCGGTGATGTAAAAATGCGAACTGACCGAATTAACCAGTAAACGAAAGCGCTCATCGCTTTCCCGTAAATTCTCCACAGCATTTCTGAAAGCAGTAATATCCTGTTTTATGGCAATGAAGTGGGTGATTTTTCCTGCTTCATCCAAAACGGGGGTGATGGTCTGATCCTCGTGATACAGTATTCCGTCTTTTTTCTTGTTAATTACTTCACCGCGCCACACTTCTCCGGAAGAAATGGTTTGCCATAAGTCCTGATAAAAAAGGTCGGAGTGTTTGTGCGACCGGAAGATACTGGTTTTATTGTTGATTAATTCTTCTGGGGCATACCCTGTCAGTTTGGTAGCAGCTGGATTAACCCAGATGATTACCCCGTTTACATCTGTAATCACAACGCCATTTGCCGCAGCTTCTAGCGCGGTGATCTGTATATTTTTCAGGTTATCGGTGTGTGATTGATGGCTGTGATTCATTTTTGACATTGCTCAAGCTGAGTGGATACCCTATTATAAGGTGTAATTTATATTTTTATTGATTTCTCGGCGAATTCTAAGGTAAATGAAAGGTGATTATGCATTAATATGTTTTGATGAAGTGTTTGTTGAGGAGGGGATAAAAATAATCGGTGTTGGATCCAACACCGATTATTTTTAAAATATATTCTGTTGTAAGAATCATCCTGTGCCAAACTGGCGGTCGCCGGCATCTCCTAACCCTGGTACGATGTACCCAATATCGTTAAGGTGATCGTCTAAGGCGGCAAGATAGATGGGAACTTCTGGATGGTGTTCCTGCATATTCGCTACCCCCTCCGGAGCACCCAGCAGGCCGACAAATTTGATCCGGTCGACTCCCCAGCGTTTGAGGATATCAATCGTTGCCACAGCTGATCCTCCGGTTGCCAGCATTGGATCCAGCACCAGGCAAACTTTTACAGTGGGAGCGATGGGGAGCTTGTTGTAATATTCTACAGGCTGCAACGTGCGCTCATCGCGGTACAGCCCGATGTGCCAGACTTCTGCATTGGGCATCAAACCCCAAACACCTTCCACCATACCCAGCCCAGCTCGTAATATAGGCACTAAGCCAATCTTTTCTTTAAGCTCTTCTCCGGTTGTATCCCCCATTGGGGATGTAACAGTTAGGGGGCTCGTGGCCAGATCATCGGTTGCCTCGTATGTCAGCAAGGCTGAGAGCTCCCTTACCAGTTCGCGAAACTTCTTTGGGGATGTGTTGATATCTCGCAGTTTGGTTAATTTATGGGCAACAAGGGGGTGTTTGGATACAAAAACGTTTGACATCGAGTCCTCCTGGGTGAAAACGCTCTGGTCCTGGGATCAGAGAATTTATTGTTGATCCGTATTGGCTCAATAGGTGCTCCGACTGAATCGGATGACCCAGATAGATTATATCGCAAGCCGGCAAATCTCCTAGAAATTGAGACAGTCGATTTTAGATCAGGGTTTCAATTCATCATTCTGCTGGTGCGGGTAGCACAAATGTGCACCAATGTTGTATAATCTCTCTATGAATGACTCTCAAGACAGATTGGTAGCCCCAGACCCGCGAGACGAGGATCAGGCGGATTTCACTTTGCGCCCGCAGTTTTTGAAAGAAATGATCGGGCAAGACAAGATCAAAGAAAACATTGCGATCTTGATCGAAGCGGCCAAACACCGGGAGGAACCGCTGGACCATGTGCTGTTCTATGGCCCTCCGGGGTTGGGCAAAACCACCCTGGCGCATATTTTGGCCAATGAGATGGGTGTCAATATAAAAGTGACGGCCGGACCGGCGATAGAGCGCCAGGGAGACCTGGCAGCCATCCTGTCAAATCTGCGTGAAGGGGATGTGCTGTTCATTGACGAAATCCACCGCTTAGGGCGGGCGGTTGAAGAAGTGCTTTACCCGGCGATGGAAGATTTTGCCCTGGATATCGTTATCGGCAAGGGGCCGGCGGCGAGGTCTGTCCGCCTGAAATTGCCGCACTTCACCGTGATTGGCGCTACCACCCGGCTGGCGCTGGTCACCGCCCCGCTGAGGGCGCGCTTTGGGGCGGTGTACCGCATGCATTTCTATTCGCAGGAAGCGATGGAGGCTATTGTTCAACGGGCAGCCAGCCGGTTGCAGGTTCATGCTGAACAAGATGGAATCCACGAGATTGCCCGAAGAGCACGCGGCACTCCACGCGTGGCGCTGCGCTTGCTCCGCCGCGTACGGGATTTTGCCCAGGTGCGTGCTGACGGGGTGATCACCGTGGCAGTCGCTGACGATGCCCTTAACTTGATGGATGTCGATACCCTAGGGTTGGATGACATGGACCGGCGTGTGCTGCGGGCGATCATCGAAAAATATAACTGCGGCCCGGTTGGCTTGAACACGATTGCCGCCTCTGTTCATGAGGAGCAGGACACAATCAAAGATGTCGTGGAACCATATTTGCTTCAATTGGGCTTTTTAGAGCGCACATCGCAAGGCCGGATGGCAACCCAGCAAGCCTGTGAGCATCTTGGGCTGCCGTATCCCGATAACCAACCGCCCAAACTTTTTTAAATCCATGGACCTGAACTCGATTGGCAAGCTGTTGGCTTTATTTGGAGTCGTTCTTTTGTTGGCGGGGGGAGGTCTGATNNCCAGCTGCCTGGCGATTTTCGCATCCAGACTGATTCCTTTACCTGTGTATTTCCCCTGGTCAGTTCGATCCTCATTTCCGTCTTGCTGACGGTTGTCATCAACCTGCTGCTGCGCTGGTTGAACAAATAAAGGCGGTCAGATGAAGCTCTCTGATTTTGACTATACTCTGCCGCCTGATTTGATCGCCCAGACGCCGGTGGAACCGCGAGATTCTTCCCGTTTGTTGGTTTTAGACCGCACGACAGGTACTCTTCAGCACAGTATCTTCTCCAACCTGATGGCCTTTCTCAAGCCGGGAGACCTGCTGGTGATCAACCAGACCCGGGTGCTGCCGGCGCGCATCTTTGCCCGTAAAATTCCCACCGGGGGTAAGGTAGAACTGCTGCTTCTCAACCGGCGCGAGCCCACCTTATGGGAGGTGATGGTCGGCGGGAAGCGGGTGAGGCACGGCACCAAACTAGCTTTACCCGAAGAAGTGGAAGCAGAAGTGGAAGCAGAACTGGACGGTCCGCGCCGCCTGGTCAGGTTCAACCGCCCACTTGAAAATCTCCTGGATAAAATCGGGCAGATGCCGCTCCCGCCTTATATCCAACGCCGCTTGCTCGATCAGGAACGCTACCAGACGGTTTATGCCCAGGAACCCGGCTCAGCGGCAGCCCCCACTGCAGGATTGCATTTTACGCCCTATTTGCTCAAATCTCTGGAAGAGGGGGGGGTTGGAGTGGCTGAAGTCACCCTGCACGTGGGGCTGGATACTTTTGCCCCTGTGATTGAGGAAGATGTCACCCAGCACCAGATCCACACCGAATGGTGCCACATATCCCAGCATGCGGTAGAGCGGATCAACGCGACCCGGAAATCCGGTGGAAAGGTGGTGGCAGTGGGCACAACCAGCGTGCGCACGCTGGAAGCGGCAGCATCGCAAGTCCGACCCGGGGGGCCTATCCCGGCCTTTCAGGGACCAACCGATCTATACATCCTCCCCGGTTATTCTTTCAAAGTGGTCGATGCCATGATCACCAATTTTCATTTGCCGCGCTCCACCTTACTGATGCTGGTCAGTGCCTTTGCTGGCAGACAGAACATTTTGAATGCGTATCAAACGGCCATCGAGCATCACTATCGTTTTTATTCTTTTGGGGATGCAATGCTGATTATATAACTGTATAATGAGAACGATCATTTCTAGAGAGGTGTCCGATGCGAGCAGTCGATATTATCATCAAAAAACGCGATAAAGAAGAACTTTCCACAGAAGAAATTGAATATTTTGTGTCCGCATACACCCGGGATGAAATTCCCGATTACCAGGCGGCTGCCTGGGCAATGGCGGTGCTGCTGAATGGGATGTCGCCAAGGGAAATCACCGATCTCACTCTAGCGATGGCACATTCCGGAGACATGCTCGACCTCAGCGAAACTGTAGATATTGGATTGGATAAACATTCAACCGGTGGGGTTGGAGACAAAACCTCGCTTGTGGTTTTGCCTTTGGTGGTGGCCAGCGGAGTTCCGGTAGGGAAGATGTCCGGGCGCGGTTTGGGATTCAGCGGCGGTACCCTGGACAAAATGGAATCCATCCCCGGATACCGCACCGACCTGACAAAATCCGAATTTCTCTCCCAGCTGGAGACAATCGGTGTGGTGCTGACTGGACAGACTGGTGACCTTGCGCCTGCGGATGGCAAATTATATGCCCTGCGGGATGTCACTGGGACGGTACCCTCCGTTCCACTGATTGCTTCTTCCATCATGAGTAAAAAGATTGCGGCCGGCGCTCAGCGGATTGTGCTGGACGTTAAAGCTGGTTTAGGCGCTTTTATGCACTCCGTGGATGAAGCCCGGCGGCTGGCAGAATTGATGGTGGAGATCGCTCGCTTGGCAGGGAGGCGGGCCACGGGATTAATCTCGGACATGAACCAGCCGCTGGGATTTGCGGTGGGGAATGCGATTGAGGTCAAAGAAGCCATCCATACGCTCCAAGGGAACGGCCCGGCTGATTTCACAGAACACTGCCTGCATGTTGCCGCTCACATGCTCAACCTCACAGACAAGGCTGGGACGGTTGATGAAGGCCGTGAAATTGTGGAGAAGGTCTATCAGTCTGGCCGGGCGGCGGATAAATTCAGGAAGCTCGTCTCGGCGCAGGGAGGCGATGTCGGTTATGTCGATGACCCGGAGAAATTTCCCAAAGCCGAGATGATTGAATCGGTGGGTGCTCCCCGAACCGGGTACCTGACCCGGGTGCATGCCCGTGTGGTTGGAGAAATGGCAGTCGTGCTCGGCGCTGGCCGCTCGGAAAAAGGGCAACCGGTTAAACATGATGTTGGAATCGAGGTTCATCATAAAGTAGGTGATTTCGTCAAGGAGGGTGAGGCATTGTTCACCATTCATGCCGATTCCCGCGAGCTGTTGGAAGAAGTCCGGCCGGAACTGCTGGCGGCGCATCAATGGAGTGATGTGCCGGTGGAACCGCTGCCCTTATTTTACGAGGCAATCGTCGATCAGCAATAATTCTCAGTCCTTATCAACAAATATCGGCCCACAGTAATATCCATTGAGGGCTGGTTATTTCAGCCCATTTCATTTCCCTCATTAAAATCAAATTGCCCACATCCTGGGCAACTTGATTTATCAAACGTGAAGTTTGACGAAAAAATGGAGAAGTGAGAATGATGTCCTAAGAGGGGTAATCGTACCCGGCCATGTAGGCAATCCCCACAGTGCCTGGACCGGTGTGGGTACCGACTGTTGGCGCCACTGCAGTTACCATGCGGGCTTTGAGGGGCAGCTTTGCAGCGATCTCTTCAAGCACTTGTTCGGCATCTTCTATGGCATTGGCATGGATAGCTGCCAGATAGACCGGTCTTTTGTCGCCGATGCGCTCGACGACCAGCTCAGCCAGGCGGGCGAGAGATTTTTTGCGGGTGCGGACACGTTCGGCGGGTTCGATACGCCCATCGATCACTTCCAGGATCGGTTTCAGGTTGAGGGCAGAACCGACCAATCTCTGTGCACCCCCGATGCGCCCGCCGCGGTGGAGGAATTCGAGCGTGTTCACCGTCAGCAGGATGCCGGTGTGCTTGCTGGCCTCCTCGGCTACCGCTTTGCATTCAGCAAGAGATTTACCATCTTGGGCAGCTTTGATCGCCATCAGCAGCGGCCAGCCCTCACCCATTGATGCAGATAAGGTATCGATATTTTCTATATTGGCATCGGGGAGCATGGCCTTGGCTTGTTCGGCAGAAGAAAAGGTACCCGATAGTTTGTGCGAAATATGAATCCCAAGGATGTCTTTTTCTTCAGCAAGCAGCTCATCGTAGAGGGACTTAAAGTAAGCTGGCGTTGGCTGTGAGGTAGTGGGCATCGTGCTGGAGTTTTCCAATCGGATAAAGAACTCATCGGCGGTGATATCATACCAGTCTCGCAGTTCTTCACCATCCCAGATGACCACGGATGGGGCAACTTTTACCCCATATTTATCAATCCAATCTCTTGGAATATAGGCGGTTGAGTCTGTAATCAGAGCGACTTTGTTTCCCATATCAAAATCTCCTTGCTGGGTAATAAGTATTGAGCATGTTTAACTTCGAATTAAATTATTCCCAAATCGAATTAAATCCGGATGATTGTTCATCCTGATATTGGTTTCCAATAATGCTAAAACCCTGATTATTTTTAATAGTTACGAAAAGTATTCAGAGGAATAAATCTAGCGGATGCTGATTGTAAAGAGTTGGTCAAGCGTGTCAACTAGAGGGGGATTTTTCAGATGTCTCGCCTTTTGTACCCGGTTTTTTGAGTTTTTCTACCAGCTGTTCTTCCAGGTCGTCGAGCTCTGCCATCATGGCTGGGGGGATGGAGTGTGCTGGCAGGCGGCGTTTCAGGTCTTCAATCCGCTTTTTTAGGTCTTCAATTCGTTTGTTCATCCGGGCAGCTCCCTGTATACCCACTCTCCACCCACCATAGTTGCCAAGGGTTTGAGATCCCGCAGTTCGCTGGGGGAAAGCGAGAAAGGGTCATGCTCGGGGTGATGATCGACGACCAGGGCGCTGGCGATCGGCTGGCTGGGGTTAAAGGTATGGATATTAACGTCAAAGAGGATTTTCATTGTGCTTTCGGTGTTAAATCATTTGTGCCTGCACCCAGCTTTAGGCTTTTGTGCAGGCATATGTGTTTCAGCTGTTGAGCAATTTTTCGGCGAGGGTGTTCAGATCTTCGGCATCATAATATTGGATCGTTATCGTGCCCCCTTTGCTTGTGTGCCGGATGGTGGTTTTGAAACCCATTGCCGTCTCCAGTTGGTCTTCCAGGGCGATCAGTTCAGGGGATTTTTGCGGCGGCGGTGCCGGTTTACCGGGGACCACCTGGCCTTTCAATCGTCGGACCAATTCCTCCGTATCGCGCACACTGAAGGTCTTTTTGATGATGGTGTTCAGTGCGGCGGTTTGCTGTTCGTGTGAGAGTCCTTTTAACGCCCGTGCGTGCCCTTCACTGATCCGGTTTGCCAGCAGGGCTTTTTTTACGTCCCCGGCCACATCCAGCAAACTGAGGGTATTGGTGACCGCGGAGCGGCTTTTGCCCACACTTTCCGCAATTTGCTCGTGCGTAAGATTAAAACTCTGGGAGAGGTGCTGGTACGCTTCCGCGGTTTCCAACGGGCTTAAGTCCGCGCGCTGAACGTTTTCGATCAGAGCTAACAAGAGCATCTCCTGCTGAGTCGCCTCGCGCAAAATAGCGGGCACCTTTTCTAAACCGGCTTGTTTAGAGGCCTGCCAGCGGCGTTCTCCTGCGATCAGATGATATTGATCTTGCTGCTCTGCCCGGGTCAGGATCAGCGGCTGGATGATCCCATGTTCTTTAATCGATGCGGCCAACTCCTTCAGATCCTCCGGATCAAAGTGGGTGCGCGGTTGGTGGGGGTTCGGTTGGATGTTTTCTACCGCCACCTGCATAATGCCGCTTTCTTCCATTGGTTTGCCGGATGATGGGAGGAGGGCGTCCAGCCCTTTACCCAGTCCGGATCTGCGTGAGGCCATAAAAAGCTCCTTGGCTGGTAAATCTAACTTGCTGCTGAATATTTTACCTTAACAATCGCTTTCGGTGATTGTCTCTGCTGAAAATAAATCCCTTCTCCGTGAGGGGGATGAAGATCAATGACTGCAGGGGTTCTAGTGTGAGGAAGGTGTCTTTCCGTCGGTGTGGAGAATTTCCCGGGCTAAATCGCTGTAGGCGATTGCCCCGGGTGATTTGGGCTGGTATGCCAGGATCGGCAGGCCGTAGGAGGGGGCTTCTGCCAGGCGGACGCTGCGCGGAATGACTGCACGGAAAGTTTGCTCCTGGAAATAGTTACGCACTTCTTCTTCCACATCTTTGGAGAGGTTGGTGCGAGGATCAAACATGGTCAGCAGCACACCCCGGATCTTAAGCTCATTGAAGGCTGCACTCTTCACTCGGTCAATGGTCTGCAGCAGCTGGCTGATTCCTTCCAGCGCCAGGTATTCGCATTGAACTGGAATGATCAACCCATCTTTGGCTGCGATCATTCCGTTCAGCGTCAGCAATCCCATGGATGGAGGGCAATCAACCAGGACATAATCATACCGCTCGTGGATTCCCTCTAACACATCCTTTAGTCGTGCCTCGCGCGATCCTTCATTTATTAATTCAACCTCTGCCCCGGTCAGGTCTGGTGAAGAGGGCAGCAGGGAGAGTTTCAGCCGAGGGTTGTAGAGGATGGCATCATTCAGGTTTCCGTCGTTCAATAATGCCTGGTAAATGCCGTTTTGGATTGATCGCTTATCGATCCCCAAGCAGGAAGTGGCATTCGCCTGGGGGTCAATATCAATCAGCAGGACGCGCTGGCCGTAATGGGCAAGGTATGCACCGAGGTTGATGGCGGTGGTGGTCTTCCCGACCCCGCCTTTTTGGTTCAGAATAGTATAGATGAGTGCCACGCTTACTGCACCTCTTTAATCAATTGGTATAGGGTGTCTTCCGAGGGTGCGCCGTCTAATCCGGTTCGCTGCACCGAATCGGAAGCAATATGTACAGCCAGTTCACCAGCTTTCAGCGGATCACCAGTATAGTTCAGTTGTGTGAAGAAAACCGCCGAAAAAATATCTCCTGCGCCTGTGGGATCGATCTCTTCAAGTTGAGGGGCGGGAAGTGAGTAAATATTTCCCTCCGTATAAATATCTGCCCCTTGGGCACCTTTGGTGACAGCCAGGATGGGGACCGAGGCGGCCATCCTGTAAATAACTTCCAGGTCATTTTTAACATCTTCTTCGGAGAGAACCGCTGCCCTGACTTGTTGAAGGATGTATCCAGATTCTGGCCAATCGATCAGGTTGACTCTCCCCTCCTGATCCCAGCCGCGCAGCCATCCTTGAAGAGAAAGATATAGTTCGGATTCTGGAAAATTTCGTACGATATTTGAAGGGATTTCCTGGGCAACCGGAGCGAGGTGGACGATCCTGGTTTTTCGCCAAGATTCGGGGATGTGATAAAAATCGAGTTCGGGTGCCAGGTGATGGATTTTCTGGTCGCGACCTGCGGGGGTATAGATATTTTCGAAAGTTGTGCTGTGGTCACAGCTTTGGTTTGCAATGTGTAGGTTCTTAAAAATCTCGGGATCATTCTCCTCTGCCCATGCAGTGACGATGCCTACCTGCAATCCGAGGGCATGAGCCGTTAGCCCGGCAAACGCCGCAGTGCCACCTGGTCTGACGCCTTCAGGGGTGATGTCTTGCGTGATATGTCCGATGAGAAGATAATCCACCGGTCGGATACCAGGAAACGAGAGCATATCATTAATTATACCAGCCGAGCAGGATGCAACAAGATGGGAAGTCAGCAATCAATTCCGTTATCCATAAAAATACAGGCGAGTCAAGAATAGACTCGCCTGCTTACTAGATGGTCTCAGAAATATGGTTTAGTTCGTCGGGATAATGGTCACTTTTCGACGTGGTTCCTCGCCGACACTTTCAGTGGTGATTTCTTGGTTATCCCGCAGTTCTATATGAACGATGCGGCGTTCGTTGGCGGGCATCGGTTCGAGCATTTGCGTCCGGCCGGTTTTAATTGCCTGACTGGCCATTCTTCTGGCGAGGTGCCTTAAGTTTTGTTCCCGTCGAGAGCGGTAGCCTTCTACATCCACCATCAGATTGACCCCGCGTCCAATTTCTTTGCCGACAATCAGTCGAGTAATATACTGGAGCGAATTGAGAGTTTCGGCTTGTTTTCCGATCAGGATGCTCAGATCATCACCTAAAATGTTGATATATATACCTGGGCGATCATAGTCGTCTTCGGGTTCAATGATGGTTGCTTCTACGGTTGCCCGGGAAAGGTTCATCTTTTCCAGTAGTTCCAAGACGGTGGCTTTGGCAATCGCACTTACATTTTCCAGGTCTGTTGAGTAATCAGTGCCATCATCAAAGTCATCGTCTTCTTCATCTTCGGTGTCATCTACATCAGTTTCTTCTTCAATCTCTTCAACGGTCTCGGTTGCAGTTGGGGCAGCAGCAGTTTGAGTTTCTGGACCTGTTTCATCACCCATGTCCTGGTTTTTCAGCGTCAGGCGTACACGTGCATCACGGTTTCCCAGACCAAATAACCCTTTGCTGCCTTCGTCGAGGACTTCAATTTCGACCATCTCTCTTGCAAGCCCTAGTTCGCTCAATCCTTGTTCGATCGCTTCTTCTACAGTTGGGGCGATTTTTTCAAGCGTTGTTCTCATATGTCCCTCGATTCCTCCAAAATTTGGCTATTTAGCTTTTGATTCTTGTTTGTTTCTTCCCAATATCGAGGAAAGATCAATTCTTCCCATCATGGCATATTGCGCCAGAGATAATAAGTTGCTCGCAACAAAGTATACTGCCAATCCGGCGCTGTAGCTATAAGACAGCCAGGCCATCAGCACAGGAATATAAATCGACATCATCCGGCTCATCGCGGCGCCCTGGTCGTTGGGGGTTGAGGTGGTCGGGGTCATCCATTTTGACTGAAAATATGAGGTGACGAATACCACAATCGCCAAAACAGGGATGCCAAAGTCACTTAATCCCCAGCTTTCCGGCAGGAGGCGAGTCAGTCCATACCAGCGCTCTGGCTGGCTTAAGTCCATCCATAAAAACTGGCTGTTCAGCGGCAGCAGGGAAGATGCGTTGCTCAGGCTGATATCCGGGATCAGATCAATGAGCTGGATTGGGCTGGTGGCCAGGGCTTTGGTCACCGACCAGTATAAACCGATGATGATCGGGAACTGCAGTAATGTGGGCAGACAGGAACCAAACGGGTTGACCCCAAGTTCCTGGTAGAGTTCCATCTGCTCCTTGGCAAATTTTTCCTGGTCGATCTTGCCTTCTTTGCGCTTCTTTTGCAACTTTACATACTGTGGATTCTCGTTAAGCTGCTGCATCTTCTTTGACATCTCAAGCTGAGATTTTGTCAATGGGAACAAAGCCAGCCGGATGGCAATCGTAAATAAGATAATGGCCCAACCGAAGTCGTTGACCCCGTGGCCCAAGAAGTCGTAAATATAGAGAAGGATATTGACAAATGGGGTGATGATAAAGTCTAACATAGGCTGTGATCCTTATTTCCTGAATTAGTTTTCTGGCGTGAACTGCCAGAGTGGTTCGAGGTTGGTGTTGAAAGCGAAAACAATTTGATCGCTTCCCGTTGCGCTGACAAGGATCAGGTTTTCACCAGCCAGCACAGGAGTCCCGTGGAATTCAATGGGTGTGTCTTCGTTTCCGAATTCTTCCTTCCACAGTCGCTCACCATCCACATCGTAGGAGGCAATCGTACCGCCGCGGGTCGCAACATAAATCATATCGTTGGAAAGGAGCGGGGAACCGGTGATAGCACTTCCTGCCTGAACCTGTTTGTCCCAAATCCGACTGCCGTCAGTGGTATCAATGGCATACAGATTGGCATTCAAGTCGGTGATGTAAAGTGTGTTTTCTGGTCCCAGGGTTGGGCTTCCCCACACCCAACCTTCGGTTTCATATTCCCAAACAATCGAACCGTCGGTGCTGTCCACTGCGCTGACTTTGCTGCCAAAAGAGCCGATATATAAAACCCCGTTCTCATCCATCACCGGACTGTTGACCGCGGAGGCCCCTAGATCAAGGGTCCAGATGGTATCTTCAGTGTCGATATCGACGGCATACAGGAAATGGTCCTGTGAAGCAACGTAAAGTGTATTTCCATTGATGAGCGGTTTAGCCCAGATAGCTGCCTTGGTCTCTACGTTCCAGGGGCTTTCCCCATCAGGATTGATTGTGTACAGTGTACCGTTAGAATTGGGAGCATAGATCAATCCTTCATGCAGCGCCGGAGTAGCGATCCAGCGATTTTTGGTGGTGTTGAAAAATTCTCGGACCGCGCCGCTGTCCAGATCAATGCGGTAAATTTTATTATCGTAGCTCCCGGCGATCATTGTTTCATCGTCAATCAGCAGCGGGGGATGGAAAAAGGTGGCGCCGCGAATGGGTTCAGCAGGGTAAGAATCCATCTGGTCGCCCTCATCGGTCAGGTCGATGCTGTAGATGGCCTGGTTGTTGGCGATGTATGCTATGTCTCCATCCACAGTGATCCCGGGCCAGCTGCCCGCGACGAATCCGCTGCCGCGACAGCCTGAGATTAAAAGGCTGAAAAAGATCAGCATGAATGTCAGTGCAAAGAATTTGGTTTTGGTCATATGGTTTACTCTAGTTTTCTTAAGGTTTTGTATCCGGCTTATGGTACTGGGTCGTAACCACCTTTGCTGAAGGGGTTGCAGCGCAGTACGCGGGTAAATGCCATCCATCCACCTTTGATCACACCGTATTTGTAGATGGCCTGGTAGCCATAGTGTGAGCAGGTGGGGTAATAGCGGCAGGTGTCTGCCGGCAAGGTTTTCGAAACTGTTTTCTGATACAGCCGGATCAGGGCAAGTATCGGGAATCTGGCCAGGTTTCTAAACTGAAATGGAAGATCCCGGAGATTGGGTGAACGGTGTTCTGGGATTTCCGGACTCTTCGGATCGGTTAAAACTGGGTCTGTGTTCATGTTTGTTTGATCAACAGGTCTGCTTTATCGAGCAGCCTGGCCAAAATCTCTTCCAGTTGGGAGCTGTTGGTTTTCAAGATGGGGGTGCGTGCAATCAAGATACAATCATGCCCGGGCTTGATTAGTGGGATTTGTGGTTGGATGGCGGCTCTCAGGAGACGCTTGGCCCGGTTACGGGCGACGGCGTTCCCGATAGATTTGCCCGCCGTAATGCCAAAACGGATTTGCTCACTGTCATTGGGCAGGTATAGCAAAACAACAAACGGGTGGGCAATGGCTTTGCCAAGGCGCCGCACCCGTTGAAAGTCCACTGACTTTTTGAGGCGAAACCGTTTTTTCACTAATCACAAATAAACACAAATACAAGGCAGAAAACCAGGTTCCCCAAGCACTGGTTATCCATTCCAGTTTGATTTCTTGACGTGGTTGTTCATCTTGGTGCTCAGCCGTTTGCGGCCTTTCGCCCGGCGGCGTTTAAGGACATCTCGTCCTCCGCGGGTTTTCATGCGGGCACGGAAGCCATGCTTGCGCACTCGACGTCGTTTTTTAGGTTGGTAAGTTCTTTTCGGCATTTTTTTCCTCGTTCTATATAAAGATAAATGCAAGCGCTTACTCTCTGATTAAGCGCCGACAGATTATACCGTACCCGGTTGGTTTGGTCAATCAGGATTTAACTATTCTAATACGGAATTTAGAAACATCCTGACGTTATTTGCATAACACATCTCAAATCACACATCGGCTTCCCCCACTTTTGGAATTAAAAAATAAAAGAAGTAATATTCAGAAGCAATAGGCTGTCCCTTATGTACAAGGGACGTTAAAATTGCAGGGTTGATTCATTGACAGCCACCACCAAGCTCGATATAATAGCTCCCGCGATTTGCCCCGGCGAACAGGCTGGGGCAGTATGTTGTTATTTTCAATCAAAATCCCCAACTTCCCCGTCCACCGGCGGGTGCTGACCGGCACTCTCTTACGCGGGCTGTACGGTGAAGTGAAGATTGGAGGAAGTTATGAAGTATGCGATTGTCGAAAGTGGCGGCAAACAGTATAAAGCCGTCGAAGGAACCACAATTGATGTGGACCTCCTGCCCCTGGAAGTGGGCAATAAACTTGACTTGCAGGATGTGCTCCTCATCTCCGATGAGGATACTATCCTGATTGGAACCCCGACTGTCGATGGTGCCAAAGTTTCTGCAACAGTTGTGGCTCAGGTCAAAGCACCGAAAATCATCGTTTTTAAGTATAAGTCTCGTCAGCGTTATCGCGTCAAGCAGGGTCATCGCCAAAAATATACCCGCTTGTCCATAGATGAGATTGCCTTCAAGGGCAGCAAGAAAGCTGCAGCATCTGAGAAGGAAGAAGAAAAACCGCAGGCAAAAACGAAATCGAAGCCAAAAGCCGCGGCGAAAACGAAAACTAAGACAAAAACAAAAACGAAGACAAAGACAAAAACAAAAACTGCAGCCAAATCAAAAACCAGCACCAAAAAGGCTGCCCCAAAAAAATCAACCAAAAAGTCGGAATAGTTCCCGGCTTTACCAGGATTGAGAGGTAGTTATGGCTCATAAAAAAGGTGGCGGTTCATCCCGCAACGGTAGAGATAGTCAATCGAAACGCTTAGGCATTAAACGTTATGCCGGTGAATTTGTGCTTTCTGGAAACATCCTGGTTCGCCAGCGCGGCACCAAGATTTACCCGGGAACGAATGTCGGTATGGGTCGCGATCATACGTTATTCGCGACCACCAACGGTGTGGTTGTTTATGAAAATATTCGAGGCGGAAGAAAGTGCGTCCGTGTGGAGCCTGAGGCTTCATCCGGCGACTGAGTCCGTCTGGGTTGATAATTGAAAGGTTACAGAAGATGAAGAAAGATATTCATCCAACTTATTTTCCTGAAGCGCGTGTTGTTTGTGCCTGTGGTGAATCCTGGACGGTTGGTTCTACCCAGGAAGAGATTCGTGTAGATATTTGCTCCGCCTGCCATCCATTCTTCACTGGCGAGCAGCGCATCGTTGACACCGAAGGCCAGGTAGACCGCTTCTACAAGCGGTTGGAAGCCCGCCAACAGTATATCAGCGAGCAGGAAGAACGTGAAGCGTCTAAAACAACCCCGGACCGACCTCTGGAAGAGTTTGAGGTCAGTGCCCGGGCGACAAATATTTTGTTAAATGAAGGTTTCAAAACTGCTGGCGATTTGCTGGAAAAACTGGCGGAAGGCGGCGATGAGGTTGTCTTGGCGATTGACGGTTTTGGCCGTAAATCCCTGGCTGATTTCAAGAAAGCCATGCGCCGCATGGGTTACACCCTGCCGGAAGATCAGGAATAAGTTCGAGATCACATTCTTAATAAAAGACGCCCAATAGCGGGCGTCTTTTTTTGTCCCTTGTAAACAATATCTCGCTGCTGGTGGAGATCATCTTGCCAAACCAGGACAATTTCTTGGCCAAAATTTTGTGTTGCTTGTCATCCCTACCAACATCAAGTAAACTTTGTACTATACCCGCTTGAAAGAAATGTGCTGATAATCTTCCGGGCTGACCAGCCCATTAGGCTGGCCAACGAGGTGATTTGCTCAGGTTTCTTTTTATTCCAGCCACATTGTGAGAGGTGTAAATGACTGACCAAAAAGGCTCTGTAGAGGTGATTACAGGTTCCATGTTCTGCGGAAAGACTGATGAGATGATCCGGCGCTTGCGGAGAGCCGCGATTGCCAAACAAAAGGTGCAGGTGTTTAAACCCGCCATTGATATCCGTTACGATGATGTCAAAGTGGTGTCTCATGCCGGCAGTCAGTTCGATGCCACTCCGATCGAAAAATCCGATGACATTCGGAAGCAATTGGACGCCAATACCACGGTTGTTGCGATTGATGAGGCCCAATTTTTGGATGAAGAGATCGTGGATGTAGTGAATGAGCTGGCGGAAAAAGGTCTTCGGGTGATTGTGGGCGGCTTGGACCTTGATTTCCGGGGAGAGCCGTTCGGGACGATGCCGGTGATCATTTCTCAGGCGGAACATGTTGATAAACTTCATGCCATTTGTATGGTATGCGGTAAGGATGCCTCTCGCACGCAGCGGCTGGTCAATGGTCATCCAGCCAACTACCACGATCCGGTGGTCATCGTCGGGGCAGATGAGATGTACGAAGCGCGTTGCCGCAAGTGTCACGAAGTACCGGGGCGTTAGGAGGAGGTAACATATGTACAAAGATTACAAGAAATTTCTGGCCGAGGTGCTGATCACCGAAGAACAGCTCCAGCAGAGAATTGCCGAATTGGGAAAGCAGATTACCGAGGATTATGCCGGAAAAGATTTGGTGCTGGTTTGTGTGCTGCGCGGCGGCGTGATGTTCCTGACAGATTTGATGCGCAGCATTGACCTCCCGCATATGATCGATTTCATGGCGCTTTCTTCGTATGGGGTGGGCGCACGTACCTCTTCTGGAAAAGTACGCATCACCATGGACCTCACAATGGATATTTACGACCGCAATGTGCTGGTAGTGGAAGATATCGTTGACAGCGGGCATACGATGGCCTCTTTGCTGGAGGTATTATCCACTCGCCAACCCAAGTCGCTGAAAATCTGCACCCTTTTGGATAAAGCTTCCCGGCGGGAGGTGGATATTCAGTTGGATTACATCGGGTTTAATATTGAAGATAAGTTTGTCTTCGGTTATGGATTGGACTTGGACGAATACTACCGCGATCTGCCGTTTGTGGGGGTCGTCGATCTTGATTCTTTTACCCCGGCGGAAGACTGAAAAAGCTGTTTAGATGATCTGAGGTGCTGAAATTGTGACTGCAGGGATGAATTTATCCCCGCTGGTTCAGCGGGTGGCCGATGTGCTGGAACAATCATCGATTGACCCCCATGGAATTTACCTGGTGGGGGGTGCTGTGCGTGATGTTTTGCTGCGGCAGTCTTCTCACGATCTGGATTTTGTCCTGCAAAAGGAACCCCTCAAAACCGCCCGTAAGGTGGCTGACGCGCTTGGGGGAGCGTATTACACCATGGATGAGGAGTTTGAAGTTGGCAGGGTGATTTTGGAGGATTCCGGAGGCAGACGGCAGGTGCTGGATTTTAGCGCCATGCAGGCAGACAGCCTGGAAGGCGATCTTCGGCAGCGCGATTTCACCATCAATGCCATCGCAATCGGTATGCATGACCT
>JABAHR010004292.1_pt2 | contig 37594 bp, 40 predicted proteins | sample 7062101 | NCBI WGS metagenome assembly JABAHR01 (sample SAMN14534553, study PRJNA622989) | marine sediment metagenome | biome: marine biome [ENVO:00000428]; feature: marine pelagic biome [ENVO:01000023]; material: deep marine sediment [ENVO:00002113] | place: India: Gulf of Kutch | collected...
ACCTGATCCAGCATGTGCTCGAGGAACGCCACGCCCGTGGCCAGGCGGGCCGCGCCGCGGCCGTCGACATCGAGCCGCACGGATATCTGCGTTTCCCGGGTATTGCGTTGTACTTCTGCAGTGCGACCCACGGTGGGACCTGGTGCGCTCGGACGCCCTTTCATCGGTAACGGTTCAAGTATAACGCATGGGCCNNCGTCGCTGCGCCGGCGACGCGCCGTCGGCGCAGGCTTGCGGTACTGCCTCAGGCAGCGCCTTCGAGGGCGGCGCCCATGGCCTGCAGGAAGGCCGTGTTCTCGGCGGGGGCACCGATGGAGACACGCAGACACCCCTCCAGGGCGCCGCCGGGGCGATGGAAGTTACGCACCAGCACCCCCTGCGCGAGCAGGCTTCGAAACACCTCGTCGGCGTCGCGCCCGATGACGCGCAGCAGCAGGAAATTGGTTTGGCTGGGAAATACTTCGAGGCCCGCCATCGCCGAAAGGGCGGCGAAGACGCGCTCGCGCTCGGCCGTGATCGCCGCGGCCTGCTCCTCGAAAACCGGCAGGTGACGCAGCGCGAACGCGACGCTGACCTGGGTGAGGACGCTTATGTTGTAGGGCAGACGCACCTTGTCGATTTCGCTGAGCCAGGGCTCGGGCCCTACGAGGAACCCGAGCCGCAGTCCGGCCAAGCCGATCTTCGACAACGTGCGCATGACGACGACGTTGTCGAAGTGCGTCAGGCGGGGCAGGAAGCTCTCCCGGGCGAACGCGTGGTAAGCCTCATCGATGACTACCAGGCCGTCGGCCGCCTCGATCACCGCTTCGATCGCCTGCGTATCGAACAGATTTCCCGTCGGATTGTTGGGGAAGGCCAGAAAGACGCAAGCCGGCTGCGTGCGCTCGATGGCGCTTCGCATCGACGCCGCGTCGAGCCGGAAAGATCGGTCCAGGGGGACGCTCTCGAAGGCGCCGCCCGTGGCGGCCGCCGTCATCTCGTACATGGCAAAGGTCGGCGCCGGGGCGAGCGTGACGCGACCCGGGCCCGCGACGGTAAGCTGGATGATCTGTATCAGCTCGTCGGAGCCGTTGCCCAACACGATCTTCATGCCTTCGGGCACGCCCATACTGGTGCGCAGCTCCTCCTTGAGTGCCTCACCGCCGGGATCGGGGTAGCGGTTGACATCGACGCCGGCGAGGGTGTCGAGCCACTCGCGGCGCATGCTCTGCGGCCACCCGTAGGGATTCTCCATGGCGTCGAGCTTGATCATGCCCGCCGGATCGGCGACGTGGTAGGGCTCGAGGCGGCGGATCTCCGGGCGCACCCAGCGCGCGGCGCGCTCGGCGGCTGCCCGCGTGTGCCGCGAGCGCTCCGGCGACGGCCCGCCGCTCACTTCGCCTCTCCGGGCAGGCGCAGCTCCGCCGAGCGGGCATGGGCGCCGAGCCCCTCCGCTCGGGCCAGCACCGAGGCCGTGCCGGCGATGCGCGCGGCGCCGCCAGGTGAGCACATGACGATACTGGACCTTTTCTGGAAATCGTAAACCCCCAGCGGCGAGCTGAAGCGAGCCGTCCCCGAGGTGGGCAGCACGTGGTTCGGACCCGCGCAGTAGTCCCCCAGTGACTCCGCGCTGTGGGCGCCGAGAAAGATGGCACCTGCGTGGCGGATCTCCTCGGCCAAGGCGCGGGGGTGCTCGACAAGGAGCTCGAGGTGCTCCGGGGCGATGCGGTTGGCGATCGCCGCGGCCTCGCTCAGGTCGTGCACGCGGATCAGGGCGCCGTGGTTTTCCAGCGACGCGCGAATGATCTCGCTTCTTTCCATCTGCGGCAGCAGATCATCGATCGCTCTGCGAACCGCCGCAATCATGTGAGGATCCGGCGTAATCATTATCGACTGGGCGATCTCGTCATGCTCCGCCTGCGCGAACAGATCCGCTGCCACCCATCGGGCATCGGCAGTGGCATCGCACACGACGACCACCTCCGACGGCCCCGCGATCATGTCGATGCCGACGCGCCCGAACACCAGACGCTTGGCCACGGCCACATATATGTTGCCCGGCCCCACGATCTTGTCGACGGCAGGGACGGTCTCCGTGCCGAAGGCCAGGGCCGCCACCGCCTGCGCGCCGCCGATGGTGAACACCCGGTCCACTTCGGCCAGAGCGGCCGCTGCCAGCACCAGCGGATTTACAGCTCCCGACGGCGTCGGCACCACCATGACGAGCTCGTCCACACCGGCGACCTTAGCCGGTATCGCCGTCATCAATACGGACGAGGGGTAGGCGGCCTTGCCACCGGGAACGTACAGGCCCACCCGCTCGAGCGGCGTCACGCGCTGGCCCAGCCGGTTACCTTCCGCGTCCTCGTATTCCCAGGACTGCTCCCGCTGACGCCGGTGAAAATCGCGGATACGCGCGGCGGCGGCCCGCAACGCCTCGCGCTCGGGGGCCGCAACCGTCGCCAACGCTTCCTGCAGGCGTGCTAGCGGCATCTCCAGCGCAGCGGCATCGGCCACTTCCAGATCATCGAAACGACGGGTGTAGGAGAGCAGGGCCTCGTCGCCGCGGCGACGCACCGCATCGACGATCTCCCGCACGCGCGCCTCCACCGCGGCGCCGGTCTCCGTGGACCGGTCCAGCAGCCGTGCGAGCGCGGGGCCGAAATCCGCTTGGGAACTGTCCAGTTCCAGGAGATTCAAGCCACGCATGGCATCACCGGACAGTGTCGCCGATGCGGGCTATCAGGGCCTTCATCCTGTCCTGCTTCATGCGCATCGCCGCTATGTTCGCCACCAGACGGGCACTGATGTTTTCGATGTGCTCCACCTCGACAAGGTCGTTGGCTCGCAGGGTGTTGCCACTGCTGACGAGATCGACGATGCGGTCCGCCAGACCCGAAAGCGGCGCAAGCTCCATGGAGCCGTACAGCGTGATGACCTCCGTCTGCACACCCTTCTTGGCGAAGTGACGCCGTGTCGTCCCGGGATACTTGGTCGCAATGCGCAGCCGCGTCCAGCGACTCGGGTCGTCGCCCTCGGCGAGGGCGCGCGGCTCGGCCACGACCATACGACAGCGCGCGATACCCAGATCCAGCAGCTCGTAGAGCTCCTGTCCGCCGTGCTCCATGAGCACGTCCTTGCCGACGATCCCCAGGTCGGCCGCACCGAGCTGCACGTAGGTGGGGACGTCCGCAGCGCGCACCACCACCATTTTCACGCCGGGCTCGCTCGTGTCCAGCACAAGCTTACGCGTCGTCGATGGCTCCTCCTGCGGTTCGATACCGCTGCGCGCGAGTACCGGCAGCGCTTCCTCGAGAGTCCTGCCCTTGGCGACGGCAATGGTCAGATGTGGGTTCAACGTCACAGTGCTTCCAGTCGATGTCGGTGGCTCGAGTCACACGACCCCGAGACCACTTCGAAATTAGCGGCGCGGCGGGCACGTGCTCCGTCGGCCGGCGGACGGCGGCCGGTCAGCCGGCGGCCACTTGCATTTCGGGCAGGTAGCCGGGAACACGGCGGATGCGCGCACCGAGCTGGGCGAGCTTCTCTTCGATGCACTCGTAGCCGCGATCGATGTGATAGATGCGGTCGATGACGGTGTCCGCATCGGCCACCAGTCCGGCCAGGGCGAGACAGGCTGACGCCCTCAGATCGGTCGCCATCACCGGCGCGCCGCGCAGCGTGTTCACACCGCGCACGACCGCCGTGTTGCCGCGCATTTCCACGTCCGCACCCATGCGCTGCAACTCCTGCACGTGCATGAACCGGTTCTCGAAAACCGTCTCGGTGACGGTGGCGGTTCCCTCGGCGACGGCGTTGAGCATGACCAGTTGCGCCTGCATGTCCGTCGGAAACGCCGGAAACGGAGCGGTCCGCACGCTTACCGCCCGCGGGCGCCGTCCGTGCATGTTCAGGCGGATCGAGTTGTGGGTGGTTTCGATATCCGCCCCGGAATCGCGCAGCTTCTCGAGCACGGAGTCGAGGAACTTGGGATTGACGTCGCGAACCTTGACGTCGCCGCCCGTCACGGCCCCGGCGACCAGGTAGGTCCCCGCCTCGATGCGGTCTGCGATGATGTGGTGCGCTGTACCGTGCAGGCTGTCGACGCCCTCGATGACGATCGTGTCGGTACCGGCGCCGCTGATCCTGGCGCCCATGCTGTTGAGGCAATCCGCCAGATCCACCACCTCGGGCTCACGCGCGGCATTCTCGATCACGGTGGTCCCCTGGGCGAGCGTTGCCGCCATCATCAGGTTCTCGGTGCCCGTGACGGAAATCAGATCCATGAAGATGTGCGCACCCCTCAATCTCGGGCAGCGCGCCTTGATGTAGCCGCCGTCGATGGTCACGTCGGCACCCATCGCTCGAAAGCCCTTGATATGCAGGTTTACGGGCCGGGAACCGATGGCGCAGCCCCCCGGCATCGAGACCTCGGCGCGACCGAAACGTGCCAGCAACGGTCCGAGCACGAGAATGGAGGCGCGCATGGTCTTGACCAGCTGATAAGGCGCCCGGTACTGCGTGACTCCGCTGGCATCGCCCTCTATGGTCATCTTCTCGTCCACCTGCAGCCTCACCCCGAGCTGACCGAGCAGCTCCATGGTCGTCGTGATGTCGTGCAGATGAGGGATGTTGCTGACCCGCAGGGGCTTGTCGGTCAGCAGCGAGGCGATCAGCACCGGCAGAGCAGCATTCTTGGCACCCGATATGCGCACCTCGCCCCGCAGGGTGCGACCACCCGTCACGATCAGCTTATCCATGGACTGAGCGCCTCTGGCTGTCTCGAGCGAAGTCGCTGCGCCCCGGCGCGGACGCCGACCGCACGAGCCGGCAGCGCAGGCGCGATTATAGACGAGCGTCGCTCCGCAGGAAAAAGGCCGCCCGGCGGCGGCCTGTTGGGATGGGGCATTCTCGCTCCGGGCGTTCGCCGCGCCCGGGCGCGGCGGGGCGTGCGCGCGCTGCGCTCGGCCCGGAGCAGGCCCGCCACGCTAGGCCGCGTCGGCCAGCTTCTGCTGCAGCTCCCCCTTCTGGTACATCTCCATGACGATGTCGCTGCCGCCGATGAACTCCCCCTTGATGTAGAGCTGGGGAATGGTCGGCCAGTTGGAGTACTGCTTTATGCCTTCGCGAATCTCCTGATCCGCCAACACGTCTACCGAGGCGAACCGCGTACCGCAGGCCTGCAGGATCTGCACCGTTCTGCCCGAGAATCCGCATTGCGGGAACTGGGGCGTTCCCTTCATGAAGAGAATCACCTCATGGGTGTCTATGGCTTCCTTGATTCGCTCCTGGACGTTCATTGGCTCGTACCTCGTGTCTGACTCGTTGGTGGATCCCGCTTGCCGAGATCCCGCGGCCCTGCAACCCGTTGCTTGGCTACCGGGATTCCCGCTCGCGGGCCCACTCCTGCGGCGTGACGGTGCGCATCGAGAGCGCGTGAATCTCCCCCTTCATCTTGTCGCCCAGCGCCGCGTAGACCATCTGGTGCTGCTGCACTGCGGTTTTGCCGGCGAATGCCGGGCACACTACCACCGCAGTAAAGTGCTGTCCGTCGCCGTCGATTTCAACCCTTGACTCCGCAAGGTTTTGCTCGATCCAGTTCCTGATGTCGTCCGGCGTGACCATCGCCGCCTCCTCGCCCGTGAACCCGTTGTTGAGACCCGTTGTCCTGCGCAGGCGCCGTCCGCGCTCGACGTCAACGCTCGCCGGCGGCGAACACCGCGCGCAATCCGCAGACGCGGATGAGCTCGAGCAGCTGACTCGGCGCCTGCCGCAACGAAATCGTCGCACCATTGCGGCGTGCCCGCTTCTGCCACTCCACGAGCAGCGCAAGCCCCGCGCTGTCGACCTGGGTGACCCCGCGCAGGTCGATCTCGATGTCACCCGCCGGCAGCTCGCCCGTGCCGCTCCCATAGAGTTCGGCCACCGAGGCGAACGTCAGCGGCCCGCTGATCGCGACACCACCGTCGCGGCGCTCAATGCTGGCCTGCACGGCTCGACGGCTCCATCGGCGACACCGGAAACCGAACCGGGGTCGCGAAAACGCAAGATGCGAGGAATGACTGGCGTGACACCACTATTTCTTCGGTTGACTGTTCTTTGCCGCAAGAGAGTTGATCAGCGCGTCCATACCCTCCACGCGCACGACGCGTGCGTAGCTCGAACGGTAGTTGGTGACGAGGCTGATGTTTTCGATCGTGATGTCGTACACCTTCCACTCGTCATTGTTGAGCGCGAGTCGGTAGTGCAGCGGAACTGCGGGGCCGGACCCCACGCTGATCTCCGTCTTTACCAGCGCACGGTCGGCTTCGTCGTTCATCTGCAGCTGCTTGTAGTTGATCGGCTGCCCCGTGTATTCGAACAGCGCGGTGGCGTAGGTCCGCACCAGGAGAGTTCGAAACTCCTCCACGAAACGCCGCTGCTGGGCCTCAGTGGCCTGCGACCAGTAGCGTCCCAGCACCAGGGCCGACATGCGCTCGAAATCGAAGTGGGGAAGAACCAGTTCGTCGACGAGGGCGTAGAGCTTGGCGTGATCCTCGGTGAGGATCGCCCGGTCGGCCGTGAACCGCGAAAGCACCTTATCGGTGGTCTGTCTCACCAGAACGTCGGGGGCCACACCCGCCGCCGCCGGCACCGTCATGACGAGGGACAATACAAGGCCCGTCACCACTATCGCTCTGCTCATTTGTCGCCACCTTCACTCTGGCTGAAGATCATTTGACCTATCAATTGCTCCAGTATCACCGCAGATTGGGTGAGGAAAATCTCATCGCCGTTCTTCAGGTGCTCTTCGTCGCCGCCGGGCTCGAGGGAGACGAACTGCGCGCCGAGCAGACCGGCCGTGAGTATCGAGGCGCTGGTGTCCTTCGGCAGATTGTCGAAGCGAGAGTCGATCTGCATGAAGACCAATGCGTTGAAATCGTCGCGGTCGATGCGGATTTCCTTGACGCGGCCGATGCGCACTCCTGCCATGGTCACCGGCGCCTTGACGTTGAGCCCGCCGACATTCTCGAAGCGAGCCGAGAGGGTGTAGCCGCCCATCTCAGCCGTGTCGAAATTGCCCACTTTGAGCGCCAGGGTGGTCAGGGACGCCAGACCGGCGAGGACGAAGATCCCCACCGCCACCTCGATCGTTCGTTTCCTCATGAATTCAGATCTCTCCGAACATCAATGCCGTCAACACGTAATCCAGTCCGAGCACGGCCAACGACGCCGTGACCACCGTCCGCGTGGTGGCTCGACTCACCCCTTCGGAGGTGGGCTCCGCGTCGTAGCCTTCGAATACCGCGATCCAGGTGACCGCGAAACCGAAGACAAGACTCTTAACGACGCCGTTGACGATGTCGTCGTAGAAGTCTACGCCCTGCTGCATCGACGACCAGTAGGCACCGGCGTCGACCCCCAGCTGGGCCACACCGACAAAATGACCGCCGAAGACGCCAATTACCGTGAACATCGCCGCCAGCAGCGGCACCGCGAGCACGCCGGCGACGAAACGGGGGGCGATGACCCGGGCCACGGGATCCACTGCCATCATCTCCATCGCCGCGAGCTGCTCGGTGGCCTTCATCAAGCCGATCTCCGCGGTCAGCGCCGAGCCCGCCCTGCCGGCGAAGAGCAGCGCGGACAGGACCGGTCCGAGCTCCCGCGTCAGGCTTAGGGCAACCACGAGACCCAGCTCCGACTCGGCCCCGAAATCCACGAGTGTATAGTATCCCTGAAGCCCCAGCACCATGCCCACGAACAAACCCGCCACCAGAATGATGAGCAGCGTCAGCACGCCGACGGAGTAGAGCTGTTGCACGACTAGCCCGAATCGGCGCACGGTGGTCCCGGTGCTGCCGAGGGCCATGTAGAGCAAGACGGCGGCGCGTCCCATGCGCGTGACTGCGTCGATGCACCAGGCGCCGAGCGTCTCGAGCAGCGTCATGGCTGCGCCTGTCCAACGAGGTCATCGACCAGGCCACCGGCTGGGTAGTGAAAGGCCACCGGTCCATCCGGAAGCCCACCCATGAACTGCCGCACCTCCGCCACCTCGCTAGCCAGCAGAGCGTCCGGTGGCCCCTGAGCGATCACGCGGCCCTCGCCGAGCAGATAGACGTAGTCGGCGATGCTGCATCCCTCGGCGACGTCGTGCGTGACGACGACCGACGTCATGCCGAGGGCGTCGTTAAGCTCGCGCACGAGCTTCGCGATCACCCCCATGGATATGGGATCGAGACCGGTGAAGGGCTCGTCGTACATGACCAGCGTGGGGTCGAGGGCAATGGCACGGGCAAGCGCCACCCGCCGCGCCATGCCGCCGGACAGCTGCGAGGGCATCAGGTCCCGGGCGCCGCGCAGGCCCACCAGCTCGAGCTTCATCAGGACCAGATTGCGGATCAACGGGGCTGGCAAGCGCGTGTTCTCCACCAACGGAAAGGCGACGTTGTCGAACACGCTCAGGTCAGTGAGCAGGGCGCTCGCCTGGAACATCATGCCCATGCGACGACGCAACGCATACAGCGCTCGTCGTCCGAGCCGCGGCACCGACTCCCCGTCCACTCTCACCTCGCCGTCATCGGGAAGCAAACGCCCGCCGATCAGGTTGAGCAGGGTCGACTTGCCACAACCGCTCGGCCCCATGACCGCCGTGACCTTGCCACGCGGAATGAAGATATCGACGCCACGGTATACCGCTCGCGACTTGAACGCGAAGCGAACGTCGGTCACCTCGACCAGGTTATCGCCGCCGCAGGGCGGGCTGGGGGATGGTTTCAATGGAGCACGTTTCCACAGCGCGAGGACGCGCAAGTCTATCAGAGTTGCGAGTCGCAAAACGGCTTGCAGAGGGTGCGCGCGTGCCGCGGCGCGACGGGCCGGTTGCCGGCGACGACAAGCGGATCCCCCGCGACCGCGCGCGCTACACGCCGAGGAGCTCGGCCACGAGGCGGGCTTCGCGCGCGAGCCGATAAGCCGTGGGCGGGTCGACGAAGAACAAGGCGCCGCCACGTGCACCCTCGCCCATCCATTGTGCGGCGGTCTCGATGACGACTCGCACATGCCGCAGATCGTCCTCGCCCACGAGCGCGACGAGGTAGGAACCCGAGGGGTCGGGGGCCGGCTGTTGCCCTGGTCTCCAGATGGTGCTGGCCCCCATCTGCGCGACGACGCGCGCGCGTGCCCGCGCGCCGGCGCCGCCGCCGTGCCCTTCCACGGCCACCGCAAACCGCGGCACCAGGACCGCCAGCAACCGCCGCAAGCCGGTCACGCCCGGCCCGCGGCCGCCGGCGGCGACCAAGGCCCGGGTCTGGGCGCGCAGCGGAGCGACGAGGTCCAGGAAGCGGTCGGCGGCTGCCGCCAGTGCCGCGGCGGACAGTCCGGGCCGGTAGAGCCAGCCCGGGAGTTCGTGGACGAAGCCGAAGTCCGGATCGCAGTCCGCCGCCCACGCGGCGACCTCCTGCGCCGAGACGTGGTCCCAGGTCGACGACGGCACGAGCACGCCGCGGTGCTCGTTGCTGTAGTAGCAAAAACGCCACTCGGCGGGCAGCTCCTGCGGGTACACCGTCCCCGCCCAGGCGGGATGCTCCCAGCCCCTGGCGCCGATGAGTAATCTGTGCTCCATGAACTGCGCAGCGTGCGCCCGGCGCACGGGCGGGTCAAGTGCGACCGACGCCCGTCGCGGCGAAGCCACGCGAGCGTGGCGCAAGCGCTGCTCAGGCCTTGCGGGCCATCGAATGCGTTGTCCGACGATCTGCTATACTGCGGCCACTTTTTCGCGAGACCGCCGCCGCGACTGCATGGCGCCTCGCCCGCGTCAACCAGTCCGCACGCCCGAACTCATGGCGCTCAACGTGGCGAACCGACCTCACGCAGCAGCAGACGACATCCTCGTCGAAGAAGGCCGGGCCGTCATCGACCTGGAGGCAAACGCGGTTGCGAGCCTGGCCGGGCGCCTCGGGGAGGCATTCGGGGCCGCCTGCCGTCTGATATTGGCGTGCCGGGGCAGGGTGGTCGTCGTGGGCATGGGCAAATCGGGTCACATCGGCGGCAAGATCGCGGCGACGCTGGCCAGCACCGGCACGCCGGCGTTCTTCGTCCACCCGGGCGAGGCCAGCCACGGCGACCTCGGCATGATCACGCCCGCAGACCTGGTTTTGGCCATCTCCAACTCCGGCGAAACCCCGGAAATCCTGACGATTCTTCCGGTGATCAAGCGCATGGGTGTGAAGATGGTCGCATTCACGGGCGGCGCGGATTCGACGCTGGCGCTGCAGGCCGACGTCTGCCTCGACGTGGGCGTGCCCCAGGAGGCCTGTCCTCTCAACCTCGCGCCGACGTCGAGCACCACGGCGACGCTGGCCATGGGCGACGCCCTCGCCGTGGCACTGTTCCGGGCACGCGGCTTCACCGAGCGCGATTTCGCCCGTTCACATCCGGGGGGCGTGCTCGGACGCAGGCTCCTGGTCTACGTGCGCGACGTCATGCACACGGGCGATCGGATTCCACTGGTGCGTGACGACGCCCTGCTGAGCGACGCGCTGATAGAGATGTCGAGCAAGGGACTGGGCATGACCGGAGTGGTGGACACCGATCGCCGACTGATCGGCGTGTTCACGGACGGTGATCTGCGCCGCTCCCTGAGTACGAACGTAGACCTGTACCGGTGCTGCATTGCCGAGGTCATGACGCGCAACCCCGTAACGACCAGCCCCACGACACTGGCCGCGGAGATCGTGCAGCTGATGCGCACCCGCGCGATCAACGGGCTCTTCGTCGTCGACGAAACGACCCGGGTGCTCGGTGCGCTCAACACGCACGACCTGCTGCGCGCCGGTGTGATGTAGTGGGACGCCTCCGTGACGCTGCTAGAGAAATCGCTGTTGTTTGGTCTTTTTGCCGCCCTCGCTGCGCTCAGTCTGTGGATGCAGCTGGGAGTGCTGGAGGAGGAGCCGCCGCCCGTCGTGCCGGTGACGGAGCGCCACGACCCCGATTACTACATCGAGAACTTCACCGCCTTCGGTGTCGACGAGACGGGCGAGAAGAAGTACGTTCTGGAAGCCGAGCGCCTGGTGCACTACCCCGATGACGACACCGCCCTGCTGGACAATCCGCATATCATAGAGTATCTGCCGGGAGAGTCACCGCGCCACGTGTATTCCGATTCGGGCTGGATGTCCCGCGACGGAGACGAGGTGCTGCTCACGGGCAACGTGCGCGTGATTCGCGCCGAGGACGAGAGCAAGGGCGAAGCCGTGATGACCACGGACAAGCTGCGCGTGCAACTCAACGACAAGCAAGGACAGGCCACCGACAGTCTGCGCTGATACCGGCCACGAAATCTCAACCATCTCGAGTAGTCAGTGACATGAGCACATCACAAGTTCGCCGTTTATTGCTGGCCATAGCCGTCATGACGGCAGCAGCTCACGTTCCGAGCGCAGCCCTGGCGTTGAAAACGGATCGCGATCAACCCGCCACCGTAGACGCCGAGGAGGTCGACATGGACTTCAAGACCGGCGTTCGCACCTATCGCGGCAAGGTCTTCATGAAGCAGGGCACGACGGAGATCTACGCCGACAAGGTCGTCACCGAGTATGTCGACGACAAGCTGGACAAAGCCATAGCGTGGGGCAACCCCGCCGTGTTCAAGACGCTGCCGGACGGGAAGGAGGAAATCGTCACGGGCAAGGGCCAGAGACTGGAGTTCGACAACGCGAGCCGCATCGTCACCATGTACGACAACGCCGTCATCGAACAGCGCCAGGACAGCGTCACCGGGGACGTCATCGAATACAACCTGACTACTGAGCAGCTCAAGATCCGTGGCGGCTCCAAAATCCGCAAGGCGTCCGAAGGGCAAGAGGCTTCCGACGCGTCAACAGGGTCGGGCCAGCGTTCGAAGATCGTGATTCAGCCCGAACCCAAGAAGGCGCCGGTTGCCACGGAATAACAAAAACGGCCCTGCGATTTGACAACACCCGCGGGCCCGCGGCCATCGGCATTACTCGGCATCGGTTCGCGTCCTTCAAACCCTCCCTGAACAGCCAGCGTCGTCCGTGAGCAGCCTGACAACCCGTGGCCTGACAAAGCAGTACAAAGGACTCAAGGTCGTGGACGACGTGGACGTGGATGTCGAAAGCGGTGAAGTCGTCGGCCTTCTGGGCCCCAACGGGGCCGGAAAGACCACCTGTTTCTACATGATCGTCGGGCTAATTCGCTGCGACAGTGGTTCGATCAAGCTCGACGAGGACGAGATCAGCGATATGCCGATGCACGAGCGTGCGCGGCGCGGAATCGGTTATCTGCCCCAGGAGCCTTCCATATTTCGCAAGCTCTCCGTCGAAGACAACATCATGGCTGTGCTGCAAGCCCAGCCGCGCCTGTCCAACGACGAGCGTCAGCGACGTGTCGACGAACTGCTCGAGGAATTCAACATCGCGCACAAGCGAACCTCCATGGGCATCAGCCTATCCGGAGGCGAGCGCCGTCGGGTCGAGATCGCCCGGGCCTTGTCTCTCGAGCCATTCTTCATTCTTCTCGACGAACCATTCGCCGGCATCGACCCCATATCCGTCGTGGACATCCAACACGTCATATCCCATCTGCGCGACATCGGCATCGGCGTAATCATCACGGACCACAACGTGCGCGAGACGCTCGGGATTTGCGATCGGGCCTACATATTGAGTGAAGGGCGCGTGCTGACCACCGGCAGCCCAGATGAGATCCTCTACAACGAAGAGGTCCGTGAGATCTATCTGGGCTCCGACTTCAGGCTCTAGCGTGGACGGCAGATCGAGCGTGCAACCGGATACAGATCACGAACCGTCAAAAAGTCAAGGGTTCGACCCAACACTGAATCCGCTACAATTTGCTTTAGCGTTGCCGCGGAACGCCGGGGTCCGCATCGAGCACATGCCGAGCTGCGGGACCGTGAACCGCTCACAATGGGAGGTCGTCCGGCGACCCGCTATCCCCTGCTCTGCGATGCAGCGCGGCACTACGTTGCCGATGAGACAGTCACTGGAACTGAAGCTCGGAGCGCGGGTCACCATGACACCGCAGCTTCAGCACGCGATACGGCTTCTGCAGCTGTCGGCCGTGGATCTCGCCGTCGAGATTCAGCAGGCGCTGCAAACGAATCCCCTTCTCGAGGAAATCGAATCCGAGGAGAGCTCCGAAGAGGGGCCCGCCGTCGACATGCGCGCCGATCCGATCTCGACGGACGACGATCCGGTTGACTCCCACAACGATGGGACCCCGGAAGGCTACCTGCTCGACGGCGAGGGCGGGGCCGACGGGCAACTGTCCGACGATGCCCCCGCGATGGAATCGATCGACGAGTCCGGCTGGGACGAGCTGTTCGATTCCCCCATCGCGCCTCGGACCCGATCCGACGCTGACGCTCGCGACTTCGAGATCGATGCCCGCAACAGCGCGCCCACGACGCTCAAGGACCACCTGGCATGGCAGGCGCAGATGACACCCTTCTCGCCCTGCGACGCCAGGATTGCCCAGGCTATCGTCAGCTGCATCGACGCTCATGGCTACCTCACCTGCACTCTCGAGGAGTTGCAGCAGATCTTGGACGAGGAGGAGGGGGATGTCGGACTCGACGAGATCGAGGCCGTACTGCATCACGTGCAGAGTTTCGAGCCGACAGGCGTCGCAGCACGCAGCCTGAGCGAGTGTCTTGTGCTCCAGCTCAGGCAACTACCTCTGGACTCCGATACGGCCGCGTATGCCACCACCCTGGTGACGGATCATCTGCATCTGCTCGGCAGCCGCGATTACGCTCGCCTGCGCCGGCTGCTCGGCCTTGGCAGCGATGAGCTCCAGCGGCTCGTCGAGATCGTTCGCGGGCTCAACCCCAAACCCGGCAACGCAATCGGGCCGAGTGATACCGTCTACGTCACGCCGGACCTCATCGCCAGGAAGATCAAGAACCGCTGGCAGGTCGAGCTCAACAACGACTCCATCCCGGGGCTCAGGATCAGTCAAAGCTATCAGGAGCTCATGCGACACGCCAGACGCGCAGCGGAGCGCAAGTACCTGCAGGACCGGCTGCAGGACGCACGCTGGTTTCTCAAGAGTCTGCGAACCCGCAACGAGACCCTGCTGGCCGTGGGTCGCGAAATCGTCAAGCGACAGCACGAATTCCTCGATCAGGGCGACATCGCGATGAAGCCACTGGTGCTCGCCGACATCGCCGGAACTCTCAACCTGCACGAGTCCACGGTGTCCCGTGTGACGACACAGAAGTATCTGATGACGCCACGCGGCATCTTCGAGCTAAAGTACTTTTTCTCCAGCAGCGTCGGCACCGCGGACGGAGGCTCTTTTTCCGCGACGGCGATCCGCTCACTCATCAGGAAGCTGGTGCAGGCCGAGGTGCCGACGAAACCGATGAGCGACAGCGAGATCGCGGGGATCCTCGGTAGACAGGGCATACAGGTTGCCCGTCGCACCGTCGCGAAGTACCGAGAACACATGAACATTCCGCCCTCAAGCCGCCGCAAGGCGCTTCTTTAGGGAAGCCGGGGCGCAGGCAGTGCTGTGCGTGGGCAGCGGCGCGGTATCAATTCAGTGGAGCTTGCCATGACGGGTGTCATATCCGAATCGCTCGAGCCGGAACCCACCAACGACTCGCCACGCATCGAGCTCTCGGAGCTCCTCACACCGTCACGCGTGGCCATCGGACTTCATCCCTCGAGCAAGAAGAGGCTGCTCGAGGAACTTGCCGCACTGCTGCTCAAGGACAGTCCCATCATGGACCGGGACATGGTTTTCCAGATTCTCACCGAAAGAGAGCGTCTGGGAAGCACCGGAATCGGCGAGGGCGTGGCGCTGCCCCACGGGCGACTGCACGGCATCACCGCGGCCATCGGCGCAGTCGCCGTGCTGGGCAAACCCCTGGAGTTCGACGCCGTCGATCAAAAACCCGTCACGCTGGTCTTCGGCCTGCTGGTGCCGGCCGACGCCAGCGAAGCACACCTTCATCTTCTTGCCCGGCTGGCGACGATGCTGAGCGACGCCTCCATGCGCACGAAGATGCTGCAGGCGTGCGATGCCGACGCCCTCTACCGCCTGCTCGTCGACTGGCACGAAGAATCGAACTCCACATCTTGATCCCGAACGGATGGGCCTGCGAATCGTCTCCCAACCTCCGGCCGGACCGCCGCATTCGCGCACGTGGCTCGATCAGATATGAACTTCATCATCATCAGCGGGCTTTCCGGGTCGGGCAAGAGCATTGCGCTTCAGGCGCTGGAGGACATGGGTTACTACTGCATCGACAACTTGCCTGCGGTTTTGCTTCCTCAACTCGCGGCTGAGCTGCTGGCGCACGACGACCTCAAGGCCTCGCACGTCGCCGTCAGCATCGATTCGCGCAATCGCAGTTTCCTCAAATCGCTGCCGGCAAACCTTCAGGCACTGGCGGATCAGGGCCTAGAATGCCGTATTGTCTTCCTGGAAGCGGACGAGCCCGCTTTGATCAAGCGGTTCAGTGAAACCCGTCGCAGGCACCCCCTGACCGATGCCAAGGTACCGCTGGTGGAGGGCATCCGCAAAGAGATGAACCTGCTTGCCCCGCTGTACGAGAGCGCCACGTCGATCATGGACACCACCAAGACGACGCCGCACGAACTGCGATCTCTGATCCGCGATTTCGCCGGCGCCACAGGCGCCGACGGACCCTCGCTGTTGTTCGAGTCCTTCGGCTACAAGCACGGCACGCCGCCGGAGGCGGACTTCGTGTTCGATGTGCGCTGCCTGCCGAACCCATACTGGCACGACGAGCTTCGTGATCTTTCCGGGCTCGACCGCCCGGTCGTGGAGTTCCTCGAAGCCGATGCGTCCGTGGGGCGCATGATCAAGGAGATCCGCGGCTTTCTCGAGACGTGGCTGCCGAGCTTCGAGGCGCAGAATCGCAGTTACATAACGGTTGCCATCGGCTGCACGGGGGGCAGGCATCGCTCGGTGTACGTGACCGAGCGCCTCGCCGAACACTTCGGCAGTCACGATTTCCCGGTGCAGGCCCGACATCGCGCTCTGTCGTGAGGCCCGCGCACCCACCGGCACTGTGCTGTTGACACCCCGAGGATGCTGCGTCGCGAAATCGAGGTCATCAACAAGCTCGGCCTGCATGCTCGGGCCGCTGCCAAGCTTGTCAAGGCTGCCGCACAGTTCGACGCGGACATCCGACTTTCCCACAAGGGCCGAGAGGTTGACGGCAAGAGCATCATGGGCGTTATGATGCTCGCCGCCGCCCAAGGCGCACACATCGAGCTCGAGATCTCGGGCAGCGAGGCGGATGCGGCAATGACAGCGATCGTGGCGCTCTTCGAAAGCCGCTTCGACGAGGACGAGTAATGCTGACGTTGCACGGGGCCGGCGTTGGCAGCGGGATCGCAATCGGTGAGGCATTCGTCGTCCACCGCGATCGCCCCGATACTCCCCAGTACCTCCTGGCCCCGGACCGGATCGAGGCCGAGGTTCAGCGTTTTCGAGCCGCCATCGGCAAGGCCCGTGACCAGCTGATCGAGATCCGCAGGAGCATCCCGCTGGCCGCGCCGAGCGAGATCGCCACCTTCATGGATGCCCATATCCTCATGCTGCAAGACCCCGTGCTTGCCGAGGAACCCGTCGCGACGATCCGCGAAAAGCACTGCAACGCGGAGTGGGCGCTCGCCATACACCGAGATGCCCTGGTGGAGGTGTTCGAGGCCATGGAGGACCCCTACCTGCGCAGCAAGAAGGACGACATCGACCAGGTGGTCAACCGCGTCTACGAGGAGCTGCTTGACCTGCATGAACAGGGTAATGACTTCCTCGACAAGGACTTGAACGGGAAGATCGTGGTGACCAACGATTTGGCGCCGGCTGACACGGTATTGCTCAAGCACCACAAGATGGTAGCGTTCGTGACCAACCTGGGGGGTCCCATCTCACACACAGCCATTCTCGCGCGCAGTCTGCGAATTCCGGCCATCGTCGGACTGCACGGCGCAACCCGCTACATACGCCACCGTGAGCAGCTCATCGTGGACGGCAAGAGCGGGATCCTCATCGTTGCACCGGACGAACCGGTGCTCGAGGAGTATCGCGAGCGGCAGCGCGGCAACGCCCGCCTTCGACGCAAGCTCGAAGCTCTCACGGACGTTCCCTCGAGAACGCGCGACGGAAAGTCCGTCACGCTGATGGCGAACGTGGAGCTGCCCGAGGATATCGAGGCGGCCGATCAGGTAGGCGCCAACGGCGTCGGTCTGTATCGCACGGAATACCTCTTCATGAATCGCGCCGAGCCGCCCAGCGAGGACGAGCAGTACGAGGCCTACGCGAGAGCTCTCGATCGCCTGCAGCGCCCTGTGACCATCCGCACGCTGGACCTCGGAGCGGACAAGCAGGTCGACGGGGGTCGCAGCGGCGGCAATGTCTCGACCAATCCCGCGCTCGGGCGCAGGGCGGTGCGCCTGTGCTTGAGCGATCCCGGCCTGTTCCGCCCCCAGCTGCGCGCCATACTGCGCGCGTCGGCGCATGGACCGGCGGAGATCATGATCCCCATGGTCTCCAGCCTCGACGAGCTCGACCAGGTTCTCGGCCTGGTGCAGGAGACGAAACGGGAGCTGGAGCGCGAAAACCAGAGCTTCGACGCCGCCATCCCGATCGGCGGCATGATCGAAGTTCCGGCGGCGGCGATTGCCGCCGATCTATTTGCCGCCAAGCTCGATTTCTTGTCCATCGGCACGAACGATTTGATCCAGTACACCCTGGCGATAGATCGGGTCGATGACGAGGTCAACTATCTGTACGACCCTCTGCACCCCTCCGTGCTGCGGCTGATCGCCATGATCATCGATGCGGGTCGCAGGGCAGGGGTGCCGGTGTCGATGTGCGGCGAGATGGCCGGGGACGCCGAGTATACGCGCCTGCTGCTGGGGCTCGGCCTGCGCATCTTCAGCATGGATCCCACCACCCTGCTGGAGGTCAAGGAGCGGGTGCGCGCAAGCGTGTTGAGTGATCTCGAGAAGCAGGCGAAGGAAATACTCATGGCAACCGACACCGGGCGACTGCGGGAGCTGGTCGACCGCATGAACGAACACTGAGCCTCGGCCCGCGGCCATGCCAGCGATCGAACAAAGCGCCGTGCGCGAACGCCTGCTGGAGGCCCTCGAGGCCGAGGTACCCAGCGATGTCCGCACGCTGCTGAGCGAACTGCATCCCGCCGACACCGCCGACATTCTGGAGAGCCTGCCGCCGGATCAGAGGCGCGCCGTGTGGGCGCAGGTCGGACTCGACGCGATGGGCGAGATTCTGACCGAGGTCTCCGATGGCGTTCGCCGGGATCTGCTCGACGCTCTCGACCCCAAGCTTCTGGTGAGCGCCGTCCGCGGCCTCGATATCGACGATATCGCCGACCTCATCCCGAATCTTTCCGAGGAGGTCATCGCCGACATTCAGCTCACCGTCGCCAAGAAGGCACGCGAGGGTCTCGACGCGGTGCTTTCCTATCCGCAGGACACCGCGGGTGGGCTGATGAACGTCGACACGGTGACGGTGCGTGAAAGCCTGCCGCTGGCGGTGGTGCTGCGCTATCTTCGTCTTCGAGCAGAGCTGCCCGAGTACACCGACAAGCTCTTCGTAGTGGACCGTTCCAATCGGCTCAAAGGCGTGCTGTTCGTTTCCACGCTGCTGACCGCGGATGCCGCCGAGCGCGTCGCCGAGCATGTTGATTCCGAGCCCATCAAGTTCAACGCCCTGACACCGGATAGCGACGTGGCGGCGGCATTCGAGCGATACAACCTGATCTCGGCTCCGGTGGTCGACGACAGCAACACTTTGCTGGGGCGCATCACCATCGACGACGTCGTCGACGTCATCCGCGAGGAAGCCGATCACACCGTCATGGCCAGAGCGGGCCTGGACGTCGAGGAGGACATTTTCGCACCCGTCGCCCGCAGCACGCGCAGCCGTGCCATGTGGCTCGGAATCAACCTGATCACCGCGCTCATTGCATCATGGGTTATTCTCCAGTTCGAGCGCACCATCGAGCAGCTCGTCGCGCTGGCCGTTCTGATGCCGATCGTGGCGAGCATGGGCGGCAACGCCGGAACGCAGACACTCACCATCGTCATCCGTGGCCTCGGAACGGGGACCATCGAGCCCGCCAACGCCTGGCAAGTGCTGAAGAAGGAGTTTCTGGTGGGCGGCCTTAACGGCGTGTTGTGGGCACTGGCGGTGGCTCTGGTGGCCATCGTGTGGTATCACAATCTGCATCTCGCACTCATCATCGGCCTGGCGATGATGATCAACATTGTCGCCTCGGCAATCGCCGGCGTCCTGTTGCCGGTGGCTTTCGACCGACTCGGCGTCGATCCGGCGCTGGCAAGCGGGGTGGCGCTGACCACCGTCACGGACGTGATCGGATTCCTGTCGGTGCTGGGTCTGGCGGCACTCTTTCTGCTCTAGCAACAAACTCGCCGCTTCACGGCGCAGGCCGGCTCAACCCCGCGGGCGGTACCGCGCGAGCCACGCACTCGCCAGCGTGAGCAGCAGACTCACCAGCACGGCGGGTAAATGGCGGTAACGCGCGAAAGGGGTCTCCCCGGCCATTGGCTGCACGGTCGCCGTCAGCACGACGGTGCGGAACTGGGGCGAGCGCTCGAGCACGGCCCCGCGATGGTCGATGACGGCCGATATTCCAGTGTTGCCGGCGCGCAGCATAGCCCGACCCGCCTCTCGCGCGCGCATACGCGCCATCTGCAGACGTTGGTGCGGAGCGAGGGAAGCTCCGAACCAGGCGTCTTCACTGACATTGGCGAGCAGCGTTGCCTTGGGCACAGCGGCCAGCACCTCCGCCGCGAAAGCGTCCTCGTAGCAGACTGACACGCCGACCACATTGCCTGCGAGCACCAACGCCGTGCGGGCGCCGTCGCCCGGCAAGAAATCCGCCATCGGAATGTGCAGGTAGTCCAGCACCCAGGCGAATAGGGGTCGCAGGGGCAGGTATTCACCGAAGGGCACGAGGTGCCGCTTGCGATAGATCTGCACGGCACCGTCCGCGCCGACGCCGGCGACGCTGTTGTAGACACTCATCCCTGTCGCCGAGGGCTCGCGCTCGAGCACGCCGAAGAGAAAGTCCGACGGCATCCCTTGCAGGGCATCCCAAAGCCGATCCGGCAGGGCGTCGCGATAGAGCGGCAGCGCCGCCTCGGGCCAGACGATCAGCTGTGCCTCCGGCGCCGCTGCGCTCAGCCCGAGATACAGATCCACGATCTCTGCTTGGCGCTCCGGCGCCCATTTCTCATCCAGGCCCACATTGCCCTGCACCAGAGCGACCGCGAGCGGAGCATTCACGGGCCGCACCCATTGCACGCCGCCCAGGGGCACCGCCGCGAGCCATACGACGAGCAACCCGGCTAGCGGCATCATCGACACTCGCGTGCGTCGGTACCACGCGAGCACCACGGCGCCGGCGCTCGCGACTACGACCAGACTGAGTCCGTACACGCCCACCAGCGGCGCCAGGGCGAAAAGGGGGGATTCGGTCTGGCTGTAGCCGAGGCTGAGCCACGGAAAGCCCGTCAGAACCCATTCCCGGGCCCACTCGCCGAGGACCCACAAGGCAGGCGCGGCGCAGCCCGGGCGCAGCATCGACGCCGGCCGGACGAGCTTCGCCTGCGCGAAGCCCACTGCCGCAGGAAACAGGCTCAGCAGCAGCACGAATACCGCCACTGCGATTGCCGCCAGCGGCGCCGGCATGCGTCCGTAGGTGTGCAAGCTGACGTACACCCACGACACCCCCACGCCGAACATGCCTGCACCGAACAGCAGCCCGCGCCACGCCGCGCGCCACGGCGAGGCGCAGAGCCAGGACGCGAACAACACCGTCATCGGTGCCACAGCCCACGCCGACAACGAGAACGGCGCGAAGGCGAGGGGCAGGCTGCCGCCCGCGAGCAGCGCCGCCAGATCCCAGGCGGCACCGCGTCGAGCCGGGTTCGGCGGCGCCTCGCGCTGGCCGCCGGCGCGCCGACTCCTCACCGGGGGGGGGCCGGCTCAGGAATGCACGCAGGCCGCATGCTCACCCGGGCGCGGCGGCAAGACCATGATCGGTGGCCGGCGCGATCCTGGCACTGTCCATGCGTAGGCGTGTCAAGAGTTGTCGGCGGAGGGTACGGGCGGCTGACCCCGAGCGCGCGCCACTCGCAGAAGGTGGACCCGCCGGCTGTCGGCATGAAGAACCTCGAATTCCATCTCCTCGATGGTGACCCGCTCGCCGCGTCGGGGCATGTGGCCGAACCTGTTGATGATCAGGCCACCGATGGTATCGAACTCTTCCGTGTCGAAGGCAGTGCCGAAACGCTCGTTGAAGTCTTCCAGCTCGAAAAGCGCTTTCACCACGTAGTCGTTGTCGCCGCGCTGCATCACCATCGCGGCCTCGTCGTCTATGTCGTGCTCGTCCTCGATCTCTCCGACGATCTGCTCCAGAACGTCCTCGATGGTGACGAGCCCGGCCACGCCGCCATATTCGTCGACCACGATTGCCATGTGATTACGACTCGCCCTGAACTCTGACAGAAGAACATTCAGACGCTTGCTTTCGGGAATAAACACGGCTTCACGCAGCATGTCCCGCAGGTTGAAGCGGGACTCGTCGCGGTCGTGGAAATAGCGCAGCAGATCCTTCGCCAGCAGGATACCGATGACTTTGTCGCGGTCGCCGTCGATAACCGGGAATCGCGAGTGCGCTGTCTCGATCACCACCGGCAGAAACTCCTCCGGAGCGGCGCTGCGCTCGACGACGGCCATCTGCGAACGCGGGATCATGACATCGCGCACGCGCAGATCCGATACCTGGAACACCCGCTCGATGGTGTCGAGGGAATCCTGGTCCAGGAGGTCCCGTTGCTGCGCCTCACGAAGGATGTCGACGATCTGGTCACGCGTCGCCGGCTCGCGGCCGAACAACTGTCCGATCCTGTCGGCCCACTTCGACCAGGTGTTCTGTGCGGAGTCGGGTAAGTCGGCCATGCGGATCCTAAGACACGCTCGCTGGGGCGCACTCGTAGGGATCGGCGAAACCAAGACCAGCGAGAACCTGCTTCTCCGCACCCTCCATAATCTCGGCATCCTTGCCGGACTCGTGATCGAACCCACACAGGTGGAGCACGCCGTGGACGATCATGTGTGCCCAGCGGGACTTTCCGGGCAGACCGAATCGAGCCGCCTCGCGAGCCACGACCGGGGCGCAGACGACCACGTCGCCCAGGATGTCGGTGCGCACTCCCGGGGGGTCCTCGAAGGGGAAGGACAGTACGTTCGTGGCTTCGGCCCTGTCCCGGAATTGTTGATTGAGCGCGCACATCTCCTTCTCGCCCACGACGCGCACCGTGATCTGCGCGTCGGTGCGACCGACGTGACTCAAGGCCGCCCGGACCCAGCTCGAGATCAAACGCGAGGTGGGGACATCGGTATCGCGCACACCATGCTGGACGCGGGTGTGAACCGTCACCCGCCCTGCTCCTTGGAGAGCACGTCGGCCTCGTAAGCCTCCACGATCTTCTGCACCAGCGGATGCCTGACGACGTCCTGCGGCTTGAAGCGCGTGGTGCTGATCCCCTTGATGCCGTCGAGGATATTCAAGGCGTGGACGAGGCCGGAGGGAGTTCCACGCGGCAGATCAATCTGCGTCACGTCGCCGGTTATCACTGCCTTGGAGTCGAAGCCGATGCGCGTGAGAAACATCTTCATCTGCTCGACCGTCGTGTTCTGCGCCTCGTCCAGGATGACGAAAGAGTCGTTCAGGGTGCGCCCGCGCATGTAAGCCAGCGGGGCGAGCTCGATGACGCTTCGCTCCAGCAGCTTGCCCACACGGTCGAAGCCGAACATCTCGTAAAGCGCGTCGTACAACGGCCGCAGATAGGGATCCACCTTCTGGCCGATGTCGCCGGGCAGAAAACCGAGCCGCTCTCCGGCTTCCACTGCCGGACGCACCAGCACGATGCGTGTGACGCGATCATTGATCAGCGCCTGCGCCGCACAGGCCACAGCCAGATAAGTCTTGCCGGTCCCGGCGGGGCCGACGCCGAAGCTGATGTCGTGCTCGACGATATTGCGCATGTACAGTCTCTGGCGTGAATTCTGCCCGCGGATGACCGCCTTGCGCGTACGCACGACAAAATCCTCTGCGGCGTCGCCGCTCGGCGCTTCCCCGCTGGCGGCTTCGGTCAGCACCATGTGCACCCGGCTCGCTTCGAGCTCCGCCGACTGCGCTGTGTCATCGTAGAGCTTGCGCAGCACACGCTCGACATCGTGCACCGGCTTCGTCGCCCCTTTGACGCTGAAGACGTTTCCGCGGTGGCTGATCTCGACGTTGAAGTACTCCTCGATCTGTTTCAGATTCTGGTCGTATTGGCCGCAAAGGCCCGCAAGCCGCCGATTGTCCGCAGGGTCAAGAACGAAGGTCGCGGGGGTAGTGTTGGCGTCCACGTCTGGGTATTCGTAATTGCGCAAAGGAGAGACTCCGGCGTCGGGCGATCAAGCCACCCTATGCCCGAGACTCGATTCGGCCAGGGCTCGACCGCGCAGAGAGTTGGGAAGTGCCTCCGTGATCAGCACCTCGACGAACCTGCCTATCCAGGCCTCGGAACCGTCGAAGTTCACCACACGGTTGTTCGCGGTGCGTCCTGCCAGCTGCCCCGAGCCTTTGCGGGACCATCCGTCGACCAGCACGGTCTCGGTCGCCCCGACCATGCGCCGGCTTATCTCCAGGCTCATCTCGTTAATGCGCTTCTGCAGCCGGTGAAGACGCTGCGCCTTGACCGCCGTGGGCACATCATCCGCCAGCGCGGCCGCTGGTGTGCCCGGCCGTGCGCTGTAGATGAAACTGAACGACTGATCGAAACCCACGGTCTCGACGAGTTCCATGGTCTGCTCGAAATCGGCGTCCGTCTCGCCGGGAAAGCCGACGATGAAATCCGAGGAGACGCTTATTCCCGGACGCTTGGCGCGAACCCCACGGATGATCTCGACATATTGCGCGGCGGTGTAACGGCGCTTCATCAGCGACAGGATCCGGTCCGATCCACTCTGCACCGGAAGATGCAGGTGAGCGACCAGCTTGGGCAGCTGCGCATAGCACTCGATCAGCGCCGGCGTGAACTCCAGCGGATGCGACGTCGTGAAGCGGATGCGGTCGATGCCGTCGATCTCGGCCACGAATCGCAGCAGGGTGGCGAAGTCCACCTTGCCTGCGTCATGGGAAGGCCCTAAGTAGGCATTGACGTTCTGCCCGAGCAGCGTGACCTCCCTGACCCCCTGCTGCGCTAGCTCGTAGACCTCCGTGATGACATCGTCGAACGGGCGGCTGAACTCGGTGCCCCGCGTGTAGGGCACAACGCAGAAGGTGCAATACTTGCTGCAGCCCTCCATGATGGATACGAAGGCGCGCACGCCGTCGACACGGGGAGGCGGCAGAGCGTCGAACTTCTCGATCTCGGGGAAAGAGATGTCCACGACCGGCTCGCGTGCACGTACCGCGCGGTCGTACATCGCCGGCAGACGGTGGTAAGTCTGCGGGCCGAAAACGAGGTCCACATAAGGAGCGCGCGCCCGGATCGCGTCGCCCTCCTGGCTGGCGACACAACCGCCCACGCCGATGACGAGACCCGGCTTGGCCTGCTTCAATGAGCGCCAGCGGCCGAGTTGCGAGAACACCTTCTCCTGCGCCTTCTCCCTCACCGAGCAGGTGTTGAGCAGGAGCAGGTCGGCTTCTTCGGGGTGGGCTGCGACCTCCAGGCCGTGAGACGCGCCGAGCAGTTCCGCCATCCTGGCGGAGTCGTACTCATTCATCTGACAACCGAACGTCTTGATATAGACCTTGGCGGGCATGAGCTGCGCGTCTGAGCCGGTAGCCGCCTAAGCTACCCGCATCAGGCGTAAAATTCTAGCCCGCCGGCGCACGCGCCCCCGCCACCCGGCCCCTTCGCGCTCGGGACCGGTGTCGGCCTGCGGATCCGTTGCCGTGCGGCGCTGTTGCCGGCCGGGACCGGGCGCCACAGGCGTCACTGCACCAGCGTCGAATGAATCCTCTGGCTCATCTCCCGCGACAACCGCTGCGCTTCGGCGATCTGCGGCGGGGTCATCCGTCGCTCGAGCTCATCCCGGCTCTCGCGGGCTGCCGAATCTCCCTGCGCCGCAGCAAGGTTGTACCACATGTAGGCCTTGACGTAATCCTTGGGCACGCCCAGTCCCTTGTCGAACATGGTGGCCACCTTGAGCTGGGCGTCAGCGGCGCCCTCCTCCGCCCGCCGCAGCTCGGCAGAGCGCGTCGGCAGATCGGGTACCTTGAGCACGCCCGTCGGCGCCGGGGACTGGTCGTGCTGGGCAAGACGGTAGCGCGCCTCGATCAGACCCTGCTCGGCTGCCCGGGTGTACCACTCGACGGCGCGTTGGTAGTCACGTTTGGTGCCCTCGCCGTCTTCGAACATCTGGCCCACCCTGAGCTGGGCCGCGGCATGACCGCCGCGGGCGGCCTGCAGAAACCAGTCGAACGCCACCGCGTCGTCCTGCTTGATTTTTTGCAGATGCGCTTTGCGGGTACGCTCTCGACACTTCGCGGGCGTGACCGATTGCGTGCACAGCACCGACTCCAGGCCGACATCGAAGTAGCGGGCGACCTCGTACTGTGCCAGCACGTGGCCGTCCTCCGCCGCCTTCTTGTACCAGGCGAAAGCTTTTTCGTAGTTCTGCGGCACCCGCACCCCGTCGGCATAGAGGTTCCCCATCACGAACTGGGCCTCTGCGTGCCCTTGCTCAGCGGCGCGCTTGTACCACTTGTACGCTGTCAGCGGATTGGATCTGCGCACGCCTTCGCTGGCATCGTACATCGCGGCGAGACGATACTGCGCGTCGGCGTGGCCCGCCTCGGCGGCCCGCTCGAACCAGCGCAGCGCATCGCGGTAGCTCTCCGGTACCGACTCGCCGTTGAAGTACATCAACGCCAGCCTGTACTGCGCTTCCGCCACACCGCTATCGGCCGCCGCCTGAAACTGCGCGAACGCCGCCGCGTGGTCGCCGCGCCGATGAGCGTCCTGTCCCTGCTCCAATCCCGCAAGGGCCGTGTTGGCCACCACCACGGCGGCGGCCAGACCGAGTGCAACTCTAAACATCGGATCTCGTCTTCTCTGATTCGGGTTTGCGGTACCTGTAATTGAGTATAGACGCCGGCCTTTTGTTTGCGAGCCGCGCGCCCTGCCCGAGCGTGCTGGGCGCCGCCGCACCGCGAGCGCGGAGGACGCCCGCGACGCCGCGCTAATCCGTACGTGCGGGAAGCAGGTACGAGCCCGCGAAGAGTACCGCTGCGGCGGCGACGATCGACGCTCCGGCCGGCGTATCCCACGTCACGGAAGCCAGCAGGCCGGCGCCGGCGGCGGCGCAGCCGATCACCGATGCGATGACGGCCATCTGCTCAGGGGTGGTCGCGAACCGACGCGCGGTCGCCGCCGGTATGATCAACAACGACACGATCAACAGCAGTCCGACGATCTGCATCGCTGCCGCCACCACCAGGCTGAGCAGGAGCGCAAAGCCCGTGGCGACGGCCGTGGTCGGCACGCCCTCGACCCGGGCAAGCTCCTCGTGAATCGTTGCACAGACGAGCGAGCGCCACATCAGCGCCAGTGATGCGAGGCAGGCGAATCCGCCGGCGTATATCCAGACGAGGTCCACCGCACTCACGGCGAGAACGTCTCCGAACAGGTATCCGAGCAGGTCCACGCGCAGCGCTCCCATGGTCGCGATGAGAACCAGACCGAATGCCAGCGCAGCGTGCGCGAGTATGCCGAGCAAAGTGTCCGTTGAAAGCTGCCGCGGCGAGCGCATTGCGATCAGGACGAGCGACGCCAGCGCACAGACGACAACGACACCGATTTTTATGTCGATGCCCAGCAACAACCCGGTCGCGATACCGAGCAGGGCGCAGTGGGACAACGCGGCCCCGTAGTACGCCATGCGACGCCAGACGATGAAGCAGCCGAAGGGTCCCGTGAGAATCGCAATGCCGATGGCGGCGGCAAATGCGCGGATGAGGAAATCATCCATCGGCGTCGCCGCGCTCGACAGGCGTGTCCTCGACGTTGCCGGCAAGATCGTGGCGGTGATCGTGGCGGTGCGTGTACACGGCCAGTGGCTCGCGCAGGGGAGCACCGAACAGCGCCAGGTACTCAGGGTGACGACTGACCGCTTCAGGACGGCCCACACAACAGACATGATGGTTCAGGCACACCACGCGGTCGGTCGCCGCCATGACCAGGTGCAGGTCGTGGGACACCAGCAGCACGCCGCAGCCCTGGCGGTCGCGAATCTCGTGAATGAGCCGGTAGAGCTCCGACTGCCCGGTGAGGTCAACGCCCGCCGTGGGCTCGTCGAGAACGAGCAGGTGCGGCTCGCGCAACAGTGCCCGGGCGAGGAGCACGCGCCGTGCCTCTCCCCCCGACAGTGCGTGCAGCGGCGCGGCCTCCAGGTGCGCCACGCCGACTTCGCGCAGCGTGCGCCGCAAGCCCCGCCTGTCGCGGCCCCCGCCGAGCCGCAGAAATCGGGCCACGGTCACCGGCAGCGTCGGATCGACCTGCAGTCGCTGAGGCACGTAACCGACACGGATACCGCGCGCCAGGGCCACGCGCCCGGCATGGGCCTCGAGCAGTCCCAGGGCGAGGCGCACGAGGGTGGTCTTTCCGGAACCGTTGGGGCCGATCAACGTCACGATCTCGCCGCGGCACACGTCGAGATCGACGGCGTCGAGGATCGTTTGCCCGCCTATGCGAACGCTGGCTCTCTCGACGCTCAGCAGGCGCGACGCGCCCGACCCCGTTTCAGCCACGGCGGCCGTGCGAAGACGCTTCGGCGTCGCAGTGCGGGCAAAGCCCGGTGAGCTCGATGGTTTGCCGCTGCGCGCGAAAGCCAGCCGCGCTCGCCTTGCGTCGGACGAGGGCGGCGATCTCCGGATCGTCGAGCTCGGCCACGCGACCACAGTCGCTGCAAATCAGAAACTGGCCGCTGTGCTTGAAGGCGGGATCGCCACAGCCGACGTAGGCGTTGAGAGATTCGATGCGGTGCACCAGGCCGAGCTCTGTCAGAAAGCGCAACGCCCGATAGACGGTGGGTGGTGCCGCCCGTGCCTTCTCCCGGCGCAGTTGTTCGAGCAGGTCGTAGGCGAGCGCCGGCTCGTGTCGCGCCCAAATCATCTCCAGCACGCGCCGGCGGATGGGCGTGAGCTGCGCGTTGCGCGCGGCGCACACCCTGGCGGCGTTGGCAAGCGCCGCCGCGAGGCAGTCGGCGTGATCGTGGTCCCGCGCCCGAAATTTCGAGAGTATCGCCCGGCCGGTCATCGTCGTCGCCGCGCCTCGAGTCGATTGCTATATGTTATGTTATAACGTATAAACCAAAACGACACCAGATCTCGCGGCGCCGTCCTCGTTAAGGCGGCGGGCGGCGCGGTCTCGACGCTATGCACACAGCACTCGTCACAGCGCGTCACCACCTGGCAAGCTGGCTCGCCCTGGCCGCGCTGCTGGCGTCCGCGGCTCCCGCCGTCGCCGCCGGCCCCGGGCCCCAGGTCGTCGTCACGGTGAAGCCGGTCCACGCCCTCGTCGCTGCCGTCATGGAGGGCGTCGCGGAGCCCTATCTGTTGATCGACGGCGTCGCCTCTCCGCACACCTACGCGCTGCGTCCCTCGCAGGCGCGCCGCCTCGAGCGTGCGCATGTCGTCTTCTGGGTGGGCGAGTCCCTGGAGACGTTCTTCGTGAGGACGGCAGATCTGCTCGCCGAGCGCGCCCGGGTCGTCGAGATCATGCGGCACGCGAACCTGCGCCACGGCGAGCCGCACCACCACACGCATGCGCCGTCGACTCCGCGCGCAGGCGACATCCCTACGCTCGATCCCCATGTCTGGCTCGACCCCCGCAATGCGCTCGCCATCGCCGGGCTCGCGGCGAACGTGCTGGTGGAAGTCGACCCGGCGAACGCGCCGACGTATGTCGCCAACACAGCCCGTCTGAGAAGCGCGGTGAACGCGCTCGAAGCGGAGATCGATGCGCAGCTCGACCCGGTGCGCGCTGTGCCCTTCGTCGTCTTTCACGATGCCTACTCTCTGTTCGCTAGGCGTTTCGGCCTCAAGGCCGCGGGTGCGCTCACGCTCAATCCGGCGCACGCGCCGGGCGCCCGGCGCGTGGCCGCTCTGCGCGAAACCCTTGTGCAGCTCGGCGTGGCTTGCGTGTTCACCGAGCCCCAGTTCGAGCCCAGGCTGGTGCGTGTGCTGATCGAAGGCACGGGCGTGCGCACCGGCGTGCTGGATCCGCTCGGCGTCGACATCCCAGCCGGGCCACAGGCCTACCCGGCCCTCATGCGGCGTCTGACGGCCTCGCTGATTGCCTGTCTGGGCGCCGCCGTGTGAGCGGTGCCGCCCCCGCAAGCCCCCGCTGGAACTCGGCAGCGCCGATGGCATACCATGCTGGCCATGGGAGAGCACCGCCATCACGACGATCCGCTGCCGGACACGGTCCTGCGCGTCAAGGCGCTGGAGTCGCTGCTGGTGGAGAAGGGGCTGGTGGACCCGGCGGCGCTCGACAAGCTGATCGACACCTATGAAACCAAGGTCGGGCCGCGCAACGGTGCGCGCGTGGTGGCGCGGGCCTGGTCAGACTCCGGGTACCGGCGCTGGCTGCTCGAGGACGCCGGCGCCGCCATCGCGGACATGGGCTTTCGCGGACGCCAGGGCGAGGACATGGTTGTGCTCGAGAACACCCCGGCCGTGCACAACATGGTGGTGTGCACATTGTGCTCCTGCTATCCGTGGCCCGTGCTGGGGCTGCCGCCCGTGTGGTACAAGTCGGCGCCTTATCGGGCCCGCGCCGTGGCCGATCCGCGCGGCGTGCTCGCGGAGTTCGGGGTCGAACTCGCAGAGGAAGTCGAGGTGCGTGTGTGGGACAGCACCGCCGAAGTTCGCTACCTGGTGCTGCCGCAGCGACCGCCGGGCACCGAGGGCTGGAGCGAAGCAAGCCTCGCCGAGCTTGTGACCCGCGACTCCATGATCGGCGTCGGCCTGCCGCGAGCAGCGGAGCCGAGGCCGTGAACGGCGCCCACGACCTCGGCGGCATGCACGGACTCGGGCCCATCGATCCGGAGCCCGACGAGCCTGTGTTTCACGCACCGTGGGAGCGGCGAGCGTTCGCGCTGACACTCGCCATGGGGGCCTACGGTGCGTGGAACATCGACATGTCGCGCCACGCCCGCGAGCGCATGGAGCCGGGCGCCTATCTCGCGACGAGCTACTACGAGCACTGGCTGCACGGCCTCGAGCTGCTCCTCGTCGAGAAGGGCTTGCTCACGCGCGAGGAGATCGATGCGCGCATGGCCGAGATCGCCGCGCAGGAGTCCTGATGGCGGTACTCATGGCGGAGCAGGTCGACGCGGCGCTGCGCAAGAGCGCGGGCGCACGCATGCCCGATGGCGTGGCGGCGCGCTTCCGGCGTGGCGATCGAGTCCTCGCCCGTAACATCAACCCCGTCGCCCACACCCGGCTGCCGCGTTATCTGCGTGGCCGCATCGGCCGTGTCGAGCGCGACTACGGCGTATTCGTGTTCCCCGACGCGCACGCACGCGACGGCACCCGGGAGCCGCAGCACCTCTACAGTGTGCGCTTCGAGTCTGCCGAGCTGTGGGGCCCGGATGCCCCCGTCGCCACAGATGCCGTGTACGTGGATCTCTTCGAGCCGTACCTCGCCCCGGCGCCGTGAGCAGCGCCCGCCCATTGCCGGCCATGTGCCGCCGTCGTCGGGGATGAGCGCCGGCACCGTAAGCGCGTCGGCACGCGCCCGGGTCCGCGGCCGTGGCCCGTGAGCCCGACCTGCAGGCGCTGCCCGCCCTGCCGCGCGACGACGACGGCCCGGTATTTGCGGAGCCCTGGCAGGCGCAGGCGTTCGCCCTCACCCTCGAGCTGCACGCCGCCGGGCACTTCACCTGGAACGAGTGGGCCGCAACCCTGGCCGGCGAGATCGCGGCCGCACGCGCGCGGGGCGACCCGGACCGCGGCGACACCTATTACCTGCACTGGCTGAGCGCTCTGGAACGCCTCGCCGCCAACAAGGGCCTGATGTCGGCGGGCGAGCTGGCCGCGCGCAAGACCGAGTGGCAGGAAGCCGCCCGCGCCACCGAGCACGGGCGTCCCATCGAGCTGCAACGCCGCAGCTGAGCGGCGCTCACCCCGCCGCGCGCTCGCCCTCCGCGGGCGGGCCGGCCGCCTTCGGCGCAGAGTCAGTTTGCGAGCCGCGCGGCGACCCAGCGGTGAAAGTGGTGGGTCGGCGTCTCCATGACCGGCGAAAACACCCCACCGTCGAACGCGGGCGATTGGCGGCCCTGCTGCAGGCCCTCCACGGCGGCAACGTCCTCGGCGAACACCAGCCGCCACGATTCGAACACCGCGTCGCGCGCCGGCGCCCAGGCATCGGCGGCGGCATCGCCGACCCAGAACAGGCGCAGCCGCTCCACCGTGCGATCGCAGGCCAGCGGCTCGAGCACCATGGCAAAGGCGTGATCGGCCTGCAGACCCAGCAGGACATTGGGATACAGCGCCACGTACTCGGCCCAGCGCAGCTTCTCGGCGGGCCAATCGGGAAAGCACGGCAACGCCGGGTCGTGCGCGCGTACCGGGTTGTAGGCGCGCGAGCCCTGGCCCGAGAATGCGCCTTCGGCCACGATGGGGTAGTGATCGTCGAGTCGCGAGTAGCTGTTGAGTCCCGGATGCACGCAGGGCAGGTGGTAGCTCTCGCAGTAATTCTCCACCGCGAGCTTCCAGTTCGCGTTGATCTCCAGGCGCAGCGTCTCGTCGCCCTCGGCCTCGTGCAGCAGGCTCGTGCCGCGCGTGCCCCAGAGCGGACGCCAGCGTCGCGTGAGCTCGCGGATGTGATCCACGAAGCTCGCTGCCTCGCCCGACAGGTCGACGAATATCATCCCCAACCACTGCGCCGAGCGCACCTCCCGGAGGCCGTGACGGGCGGGCTCGAAACCCGCGACGGCATGCACCCCGGGACCGCCGATGTGGGGCGTTCCCCGCAGGCGGCCGTCGGGTGCGTACGACCACGCATGATACGGACAGCGCAGCGTCGCGCGCACCACCCCGGGCTCCTCCACCAGGCGTCGGCCGCGGTGACTGCAGACGTTATGGAACACCCGCAGCGTCGCCTCGCGGTCCCGCACGACGACCAGCGGCAACCCCAGAAACGTAATCGGCAGGGCATAGGAACGCTGCGGCAGATCGCTGGCAAAGCCGAGACACGCCCACGTGGTCGCGAAAAGCCGCTCGCGCTCGAGGCTCAGCAATTCCGGCTCCGTGTACAGGGCGTTGGGCAGACCGCGGGCCTGCGCGATCGGCAGGCTGACGGCGTCGAGCGGCGGGAGCGCGCTGGCGCCACCGGACGAGCGGCCGCGACGGCGCTGGGTCATCGACGTTGCGTCTGCGCGTCGCGGGTAAGACGCCAGCGGGTCCCCTCGGCTGCGTCCTCGAGCGCGATGCCGCGCCGCAAGAGTTCGTCGCGGATGCGATCGGCCGCGGCAAAGTCCTTCGACGCGCGCGCCATCGTGCGCTGCGAAATAAGCCGCTCGATTTCCTCGATATCGATCCGCGCCGTGCCGCGGCCCTCGAACCAGGCGTCGGGATCCTGCCCGAGCAGGCCCAGCACCTCGCCCGCCGCCAGCAATTCGGCCTTATAGCGGGCGCGCTCGTCGGGATCGGTGACCGCGTTGGCCGCACGCGTCAGCTCGTGCAACTCCGCGAATGCCTGGGGCGTGTTGAGGTCGTCTTCGAGCGCCGCGATGAACGCCGGTGGCGGCTGCGCGGCGGGCGTTGCCGCGACGTCGCCGAGGTCGCGCAGCGTTCCGTACAGCCGGTCCAGGCTGCGCTGCGCGCGCGGCAGCGTCTTTGCAGTCCAGTCGAGCGGCTTGCGGTAGTGGCCGCTCAACAGCGCCATGCGCACCGTCTCACCGGGCGCCTGCTGCAAGAGATCGCGTACCAGCAGAATGTTACCGAGCGACTTCGACATCTTCTCGTGCTCGACGTTGACGAAGCCGTTGTGCACCCAGTAGCGACAGTAGAGCCTACCGCCATGGGCGCAGGTGCCCTGGGCGATCTCGTTCTCATGATGGGGAAAGACCAGGTCCTGGCCGCCGCCGTGGATGTCGATGGTCTCCCCCAGATGCTCTTCGATCATCGACGAGCACTCCAGATGCCACCCGGGCCGCCCACGACCCCAGGGGCTGTCCCAGCCCGGCAGGTCTTCGCCGGACGGCTTCCACAGAACGAAGTCCGCCGGATCGCGCTTGAACGGCGCCACCTCGACGCGGGCCCCCGCGATCATGTCCTCGCGGTCGCGGCCCGACAGGCGCCCATAGTCGGCAAACGACGGCACATGAAACAGCACATGCCGCTCCGCTTCGTAGGCATGGCCGCGTTCGATGAGTCGTTCGATCATCGCGATCATGCGGGCGATGTGATCGGTGGCGCGCGGCTCGAGGGTCGGCGGCAGAACGCCGAGTGCCTCCATGTCGTGGTGATAAACCGCGGTGTAGCGCTCGGTGACCGTTGCGATCGGAACGCCGGTTTCGGCGGCGGCGGCGTTGATCTTGTCGTCGACGTCGGTGATGTTACGGGCATAGACGACCCCGTAACGACGCCGCAGCACGCGAAACAGCACATCGAACACCACCGCCGGACGCGCGTTGCCAATGTGTGGATGGCTGTACACCGTCGGCCCGCAGACATACATGGTCACCCGTCGCGGGTCCTGGGGCTCGAACGGCTCCTTGCGCCGCGTGAGCGTGTTGTAGATCTGGAGGGGCATCGGCGCGGATTATAATGGGGCGCAAACCGATTTCTGAACTCGCCCGGCGATGAGATCTACCCCCGCGACTACGGCTTTGCGTCGAACCGGTGTGCGCGCACGCCGGCGCTGTGCTCGATGAGTGACGCCGTCGACACCCGGCGGCTGGCCGACAGATCCCGGCCGCAAACCGCCGCGCAGCTGTTCGCCCTGCTCGACCGGCTGGGCATCGCGCACACCACGGTGGAGCACCCGCCGCTCTTCACCGTGGCGCAGGCCAAGGCCCTGCGCGGCGAGCTGCCCGGGGCACACTCCAAGAACCTGTTCCTGCGCAACAAGAAGGGACGCATGTGGCTCGTCACCTGCCTGGAAGATCGCCGGGTCGATCTCAGGGCGCTGGCCGAGCGTCTCGGCGCCGGGCGTGTGTCCTTCGGCAGCCCGCCGCGGCTCATGCAGGCGCTCGGTGTCACGCCCGGTGCGGTGACGCCGTTTGCGCTCGTCAACGACCGTGCCGGCGCCGTCGAAGCGGTCCTCGATCGCGACCTCCTGCGCCTCGCGCCGCTCAACTTCCACCCGCTGGAAAACGCCCGTACGACCGCTATATCGCCCGAGGGACTGCTTGCGTTCCTGCAGGCCACGGGCCACCGGCCGACCCTGGTCGACTTCGCGGCACTCGGCGGCTGAGCGCGGCCCAAGCGCCTCGGCGCCGGCTCAGCGGCTGACGGGCTCCAGCCGCGCGAGGACGCCCTCGCTCTCGTCGGTGAGCAGGTACAGGAAGCCGTCCGGCCCGCTGCGCACGTCGCGGATCCGGCCGAGGATGTCGGTGAGCATGCGCTCCTCCTCGACGACGCGGCCGTCCTCGATCTCGAGGCGCACGAGCAGTCGGAACTTCAGCGCCCCGACGAACAAGTCGCCGCGCCAGCGCGGGAACGCGTCACCGGAGTAGAAAGCCATGCCCGAGGGCGCGATGGAGGGCACCCAGTAGCGCACCGGCGGCGTCATGCCCGCCTGTTGCGTGCCTTCGCCGATCTGGGTGCCGGTCCCGTAGTTGCGCCCGTAGGTGACGATCGGCCAGCCGTAATTGGCGCCGGCGCGCACGACGTTGAGCTCATCGCCCCCCTGCGGACCGTGCTCGTGTGCCCAGACGATCCCCGTGTCCGGCTGCAGGGCAATTCCCTGCACGTTGCGATTGCCGTAGGTGAAGATCTCCGGCCGCGCCGGCGCCCGTCCCACCAGCGGGTTGTCCGCCGGAACACTGCCGTCGGCGTGCACCCGGATGATGGAGCCGGGATGGCCGCTCGGGTCCTGGGCGCTGTCACGCTCGCCGCGATCACCGAGGGTGATGTAGAGCAAGCCGTCGGCACCGAACAACAGTCGCGAGCCGAAGTGGCGCCCACCGCCCGCTTTCGGCAGGGCGCGAAAGACAATCTCGGTGTCCTCGAGACGGTGCCCGACGAGGCGCGCGCGCGCAACCTCGGTGCCAGCTCCCCCGGCGCCTGCCGCCGCATAGGACAGATACACCCACCGATTGCGCTCGAACTGTGGATGAATCGCGACGTCGAGCAACCCGCCCTGGCCCTGCACCGCCACCCTCGGCACACCGGCCAGGGGCCGGGGGTGCAGCGCGCCGTTGTCGATGAGTCGCAACCGACCCCGCCGCTCGGTCACGAGCATGCGCCCGTCGGGGAGAAAAGCCAGCCCCCATGGATGCTCGAGACCCTCGACGACGGTGACCAGACGGAAATCGTGCTCGCGCGTCGTGAAAATGCCGTCGGCCGCCCGCGCGGCAGCGGCCGCGCCCACGGCGGCGAGCACCAGCGCGCCGGCGGCCATGCGCAGCAGCCTTGCACCCGCCCGCTTGCGTCGGGCCCTCACGGCACCACGCGCGCGGTGGCGGGTGCGCGCCGCTGGCTTCGATGTCGTCACGTTGTCCATGCCGAGGCCGATGATACCTCTACGCACCTTGGCCCTGCTTGCGTTTTTACCGATGTGCCGCTAGATTCCGGCGCATTCGTCAAAGGCGTAGACAGGGACGAGTAGCCGGGACAACCTCGGTGCAGCGAGCGGGGGAGGGTGCGAGCCCCGCCCGCGGCCCCGGCGAAGATCACCCTCGAGCCGCTGACCGAACGGGCCCGTGGGCGGGCGCCGCCGGCGCTCGGTAGCGGCAGGCGAAGCGGCCTCGGCCCCAGTAGACTCAGCCGTCTGGCCCCCGTCATCGGGCCCGGTGTCGCCTCCGCCTTGCGCGCGGCGCGACCCAGAGGCCGCCGCCTGCAAGGGCGCGGCGAAACCGGGTGGTACCGCGACCCAGTTGCCGGCGGAAGCTCGCTCCGCCGCGGAGGAAATCGCCCCGGGCCGTCAGTGACGGCACCGGGGCGTTTGTTTTGGAGAGACACGTATGAGCTTCAAGGAAGTGTCGGGTCGCTATGACGGACCCCGGCTGGAGGAGGAAATCCTTGAGCTGTGGCGCGAGCACGACGTGTTCGAGCGCACGTTGCGCCACAGCGAGGGCAGGAGGTTGTTCACCTTCAGCGAGGGCCCGCCGACCGCGAACGGCCGACCCGGGATTCACCACGTTCTCGCGCGCGCCTTCAAGGACATCTATCCCCGCTACAAGACCATGCGCGGCTATCACGTGCCGCGCAAGGCAGGCTGGGACACCCACGGTCTGCCCGTGGAGCACGAAATCGAGAAGGAGCTGGGCATCTTCGACAAGAGTCGCATCGAGCAAGAGGTCGGCATCGCCGAGTTCACCCGCCTCTGCCGCGAGTCGGTCATGACCTACATCGGCGACTGGGAGAAGATGACCGAGCGCATGGGCTTCTGGGTGAACCTGGACGAGGCCTACTACACGCTGGACAACGACTACATCGAGTCGGTGTGGTACCTGCTCAAGACGATCTGGGACAAGGGCCTCATCTACCAGGGATACAAGGTGGTGCCCTACGATCCCCGCATCGGTGCGACCCTGTCGTCTCACGAGGTCGCGCTGGGTTACAGGGAGGTGGACGACCCCTCGGTCTATGTCCGTTTCCGCCTCTCCGGGGAGACGAACCAATCCTTCCTCGTGTGGACGACGACGCCGTGGACGCTTCCCGCCAACCTGGCCCTGGCGGTGCACCCGGAGGTCGACTACGCCTATGTCGACGTCGACGGTGAGACTCTCATACTGGCTCGTGACCTGGTCGAGACGTTTTTTACCGACAGCCCGCACACGACGCTGAAGACGGTCAAGGGCCGGGACCTGGCCGGGTCGCACTACCAGCGCCTGTTCGACTACCTCCCCGTGGAGGGCGACGTATGCCGCGTGCTCTGCGCCGAGTTCGTCAGCACCGAGGAAGGCACCGGCATCGTGCACATCGCTCCGGCTTACGGCGAGGACGATCTGAACCTCGGTCAGAGCCACGGCCTGCCGGTCGTGCACGGGGTCGGCCTCGACGGTTGTTTCAAGCCCGAGGTCACGCCGGTGGCAGGCAAGTTCTTCAAAGACGCCGACCCGACCCTGATCGAGATTCTGCGCGAGCGCGGGCTGCTTTTCCGCGCCGAGACCCATCGGCACAACTATCCGTTCGGCTGGCGCACCGGGGACCCGTTGATCTACTACGCCAAGAACGCCTGGTATGTGCGCACGACCGACTACCGCGAGCGGATGGTGGAACTGAACCGGACCATCAACTGGGTGCCGGAAACCATCCGCGACGGTCGCTTCGGCAACTGGCTCGAGCACAACGTCGACTGGGCGCTGTCGCGCGAGCGCTTCT
>JABAHR010004862.1_pt2 | contig 37092 bp, 35 predicted proteins | sample 7062101 | NCBI WGS metagenome assembly JABAHR01 (sample SAMN14534553, study PRJNA622989) | marine sediment metagenome | biome: marine biome [ENVO:00000428]; feature: marine pelagic biome [ENVO:01000023]; material: deep marine sediment [ENVO:00002113] | place: India: Gulf of Kutch | collected...
CGTCAATGTCTATATAACCCAGATCGCCTGTATAATAAAAACCATCTTTAAAAACCTCTTTGGTTTCCTGTGGCATGTTATCATATCCGGTTGTCATTGTTTCACTCTTTACAATTATTTCACCCAATTCTCCGGTACGAGCTTCCCTGCCTTCATCGGTTACTATTTTAACTGTAACTCCTTTTACGGGCATACCCACCGAATCGGATGTTTTTTCAATATTGCTGCTGAGATTTATAGAAATAACACCTGTTTCCGAAGAGCCATAGAGCTGTCTTGGATATATTGCAAATTTATTTGAAAACTTATCATATATCTCTTTAGAAAGTGCAGCGCCTGCTGATATTACAAGTTTAAGACTCCTAAATGATTCAGGATCGATATTTGATTCGGCCAGGATATTCAGTATAAAGGGAACGCATGGATAAATTGTTATCTGCTGCTTTCTAATAATATCAGCTACTTTTTTCCTATTAAAGTCTTCAAGCAGGTAGCAGGTCATACCGGACTTTATTGCAGAAATGAAGTTGCCAAGGGCATATGTATGAGAGATTGGCAGTGTAAACAAAATTTTTTCTGATTCATCCAACCCCACGGTTTCACTGTGGTTATTTGCAAGAGCAATCAGATTTTTATGGGTTCTTGTAACTCTTTTTGGAAATCCTGTAGATCCAGTCGAATATAGGAAGATTGCCTTATCCGTTTCACGGGTTGAATTAGGGTTTAAAATATGATCAGAACATTTTTGCTCATATAAATTAAAATCACGATTTTCTACACTAATAGAGATTATCCTGTTCTTAAGTTCTTTGTTGACTGATAGCAATAATGTTTTATGAGTATCAGATGTAATTATTAATGTTGGCTGAGAGTCATTCATAAAGTACTCAATTTCAGATTTTTTAAATTTTGGGTTTATAGGGACTGCTACTGCACCCAGGTTTAAACATGAGAAGAAGCTCACTGCAAATTCTATTGAGTTTGGAAGAAAGATAGCAATACGCTCACCTTTATGAATCTGTTTTTCACATAAAAATGATGAGAGGCATATGCATAGGTTAAATAATTCCTCGTAGCTTACGCTTTTAGATTCTTCGATAAGTGCAGATTTTTGTAGTGACTTATACTTATCAAGTATTTTAAAAAAGTTTTTCATTATTTATTACGGTAATAAACCCGAATTTAGTAAACCTGCAGATTCATCAAGATTAAACATCAGGTTCATATTCTGCACAGCCTGCCCGGAGGCTCCTTTGCCAAGATTATCCAGAGCAGTGATACATACTACATGTCCGTTTTGTATATTTACGCCAATATCACAGTAATTAGTAAACCTGTTGTTTTTAGTAGATATAGCATCTTCATTTTCTATTATTCTTATAAACCTCTCGTTTTTATAAAAACTCTTATATATTGAATGCAATTTTTCTTTATTAACAGAAGCAGTTAATTTGGCTGATATGGTTGTTAAGATTCCACGGTCTATGTTTAGATTATAGGCCGAGAAAATTAGATTAGAGTTCGTTTTATACCTATTTCTTATAAGCTCTACTATTTCTGTTTTTTGGTTATGATCTGAAATAGAGCTTACTGAGATCGTATCATTGGCTTCTGAGAATTGCCTGGCACCAACAGGCGCTCTGCCGCCGCCTGAAAGTCCTGCCTTGGAATCTATCGTTATTGAGTCGGTAAGTATGAGTTTGTTTATAAGAGGAGCAAGCCCCAGGATTGCTGCAGTTGCATAGCAGCCGGGGTTAGCAATAAGATTCGTTCTTTTGATCATATTTCTAAATAGTTCGGGCAGGCCATATACAGTTTTTGTGCCTTTTGGGGATTTTTTAAATCTTAAGTCAGAACTAAAATCTATAAATTTTGCTCCTTTATCTAAAAACAACATGGAAAAGTGGCTGGACGAACCTTTTGGAAGGCAGGAAAATACTAAATCAACTTTTTTAAGTTCATCAATTTCTCTTACCGATTTGCATTTAAGATCAACAATATTTCTAAAGGTCGGAAAAACCTCACAAATATTCTGTCCTGTAAAACTCTCAGAAGTTAGCCATATAATCTCTGCATTTATTTGGGTGAGCTGTTAGCAACCTTATTAGCTCAGCCCCCGTATATCCCGTAGCCCCAAGAATTCCAACTTTAATTTTCATTATTTGAATCTCTTTGTATTGATCATTATCTAAATAGGTATAGACAATTTAATAAAATAGTTATTACGTTTCCATCCTCCTCCAAAAGCCCGGAGATTATGCTTCGGGCTTTTTTTATCTCAGGTTGCTCTTTATTACTCTTAGAAAGTTATCATAAGAGATTTTTCTTACTAGATCTGTAGAATAACCCTTATCATACAAATACTCGGGGATTCTTTGCAGACTTTCTATAGCTCTTATATCCTCGGGAAAGTCTTTAATCTCAGCTCCATCAAGGTCACTTCCTATACCAACATGATCTTCCCCGCATATATTAAGCATATGATCTATATGCTTGTAAATATCCTCCAGAGTCGGAATATTATCTGCCGTTTTAAGAAAGCTGTTATAAAGTACAATACCGATCACACCGCCTCTGTCTGAAATTTCTTTTAATTGATCATCATACAGATTTCTTGGATGATCTGTTAGTGCTCTTGCATTGGAGTGGGAGGCAATTGGTATATGTTTATAACTCTCCAGGCTGTTCCAAAAACACTCCAGATTAAGGTGTGACAGATCAAGGATGATATTTAATTCATTCATTATATTTATAAGCTCATAACCCTGTTCAGTTAGACCATCCTCTGTAGCCGGGCCGGATGCAAACTGATTGGCATTATTCCATGAAGGCCCTACTACTCTTAGGCCCTTTTTGTAATATCCATAGAGGTCATGAGGTTTTTTTAATGGGTCGGCACCTTCCATTAGTGTGATAAAACCAATCTTGTCCTGAGATATGGCTGCGTCAATATCCTGTTTGCTTTGTACTTTTATAATTTCAGAGTCAAAATCTTTGTATATGTCTTCATATACCTGAAACTGCAAATTGGCATTTTCGGTCTTTTTCTCAGGTCTTAGCTTAGGATGAACAAATATGGTGTTTAACACAAATTTGATATTTCCTTTTTTAAGACCCGGAAGAGTAATCATGCAGGGTGTTTTTGGCTCTACAAAATCCCTTTTGAAGTAGCTTAGGTGAAATGCAATGTCTTCGTGCGCATCAAAGATTGGGAACTTGTTTGCCATTTTAAGAGTAAAATCCCATACTAGTATAGGTTACAACTGAGCCTGTGTCCGGCTCCAGAGCCTGACCATAATCCAGCATCTTGGCTTGTTTTGCATTTATAACCGATAGCAATGAATATATTGGAGATAGCCCGCAAATTTTTCTTTTGTCTTTTTCTTGCTCAACTGATCTGTAAAACGCTTCAGCATCCAGATTTTCAGTGTGCAGTATACTTAAGTAATCCCTTGATTTTATCCACTCGAGTGTCTTATCGTCAACAGCTTGAGCATCGCCAAACTTGTTTCCCATATGTGCAAGGTCAGCCCCGGCTATGACTACTGCCTTATCTCCCAGGTTATTAACTATATTTTTTATACTACCCAGAAAAGAGGCTGTTTTGTGGTCATCTCCAGGAGAGCTTCCATCCTGAATGAACCTATAAAAAGAGTTGCATAGAATAGGAAGGATTTTGATCTCTCTTTTGCTGCCAAAAAGATATTGAAGGAATACCACCTGAAATTCTATTGAATGTTCTGATTTATGGAATATCTCGCCCTCATATTGATCCCATTCACACTGTTTTTCAATGCTGTTAACCATATCCAAATCCACTTTAACTTCACCAAAAGGAGTATTAAAACTTTTTCTGGTAAGGATAAAAGGATTATCTACGGATGCGTAATGGGAAGTACCGAAAATAATAAATGTCTCACACTTCTCATTGTCCAGTAACTCGTTATATGCCTTTGCATAGGAACTGCCACCACGGCTAAAATCTATATGGGGTGAAATTATTCCTACTGCATTTTTACCATTCTTTGTTGGGGGTCCATTTTCAAAATATCCGTCGATCCATTTGGTTAATTCTTCTTTTTCTCTCGGGTAAGAAATCCCCGCATGACTTGCTTCTCTGATCTTTGATTTTTTAAACTCGTTTTCAAGCTGAAGCTGGTGGTCTTTGTATTTGTCACTGTCTAAAAGCAGTGCATCGTCTAACTGCTTAGCAAGCTGTATGATATGTTCTTTTTCAATTAATTCTCCGTACTCTTTTAGAATCTTAAGCTGAATGTCCACTATGGAGTTACTACCTGTGAAATAAGAAATAACATAGATAGCCTGTGGGGCTACAAGGAGCATATTGCCATTTGTATCCTGGGGGTCTCTAAGGCAAACATATTTGCCCCCTTCATGCTCAATTGGAAAAGTATCTATAAATCTTAGCTTTGGATATTCCATAACTGTGTTAATAATTACTTATAAGCTTATAAAAATACACAATAACAAATCTGGACCTGCAATGGAAGATATAAATATTAATGAAGTAGTTAAAGTCTTAAAAAAGGAATACAGAAGATTTAAGACTCCTTTTGTAACAGTTGAAGCGGACAGTTCAAAAAAGGCGTTTAATGTCCTTATCTCAACCATTATTAGTCTTCGTACAAAAGACAAAACAACACAAGAGGCTTCTGTGAGATTACTTAAGCTAGCCTCCAATCCTAAGGATATGCTCAAGCTCAAAATCCCACAGATAGAAAAAGCTCTTTATCCGGCCGGGTTTTACAGAGTAAAGGCTAAAACAATAAAAGAAGTGTGCTATGAGTTAGTAGATAAATATGACTCTAAAGTTCCCGATGACCTGGATGAGCTTTTAAAGCTAAAAGGGGTAGGGCGCAAGACTGCTAATCTGGTAATTACTCTTGGCTATAATAAGCCTGGAATATGCGTGGACACCCATGTACACAGAATATTTAACCGCCTTGGATATATAAAAACAAAAACCCCGGATGAGAGTGAATTTGCGCTTAGAGAAAAGCTTCCCAAGAGGTACTGGATAGATATTAATTCGCTGCTCGTGGCCTATGGACAAAACCTATGCAAACCTATCGGGCCTAAATGTGATGAATGTAAAATTGAAAATTATTGCATGAAAATAGGTGTGAAAAAATAGTCCTATGTGTGATATAATATAATATATGAAGGTAGATAGAAACATAGTATCTATAAAGAAACTTACTGATAAAGATAATGGTTTTGTGGATGCAACTCCTCGGGAAAGAGTCGGTATGGTATGGGAACTAACTAAAGAAGCCTGGTATATCAAAGACAAAGAAGATGCTGAACAAAGACTACAAAGAGATGTTGTTAAGCTTATTAGAAAACGAGGTTAAATTCCTTATTGTAGGTGCATATGCTATGGCGGCATATGGATATCCAAGGGCAACAGGCGATGTTGATATTTGGGTTGAAAAATCTAAAGAAAATTCAGAAAGATTGTATAAGGCTCTATTAGTTTTTGGAGCACCCCTTAAAGAAATAACACCTCAAACGTTTACTGATACAAATACTGTATTTCAGATTGGAGTTGCTCCTAGAAGAATTGATATTCTGACAGATATTGACGGAATAGATTTTAATCAAGCATATACGAGTAAAGAAGACTTAGAATATGATGGTATAGTTCTTCCATTTATTTCGAAGAACAATCTAATACTAAATAAAAGGTCAACCGGTCGTGGGAGAGATATGCTTGATGCCAATGTACTTGAAGATTTAGATTAGTTTTTCGCTAGATTTACTCTCCTATTAAGGAAATGTAGTAAATAATTTTTCTGTTTCTCAAAAAAAACTAATTCAGGTGTTGACTACCGCATATACCATATATAATCTAACGTAAATTTTTCCGGAACTAATAATCAGGACTTAAATAATTGGACACATATTTATTTTATTTCTTTGCGTGTGCTGTGCTTGCAAGCTCAATTGCCGTGGTTGTTAACCGCAATCCTGTAGCAAGTATAATTGCACTTGTTCTTACCCTATTTAATACCTCTGTGCTTTATATATTACTATCAGCCCAGTTTGTGGCAGTGGTGCAGATTCTCGTTTATGCAGGTGCCATAATGGTGCTGTTTATGTTTACGGTGATGTTTTTGATCCTTAGAGATGAATCACTTAATTTTGATGCACAGAATGTTCCTCTCAAGGTAAGCTCTGCTCTTGCAGTGCTTTTTATAACTGCTATGATCGTGCAAAATGTGGTGATTGGAACCTCAAAGCCTGCCAGATTATCCGATATTTCAGTTGCAGAAGATTACGGCTCGGTAGAAAACGTAGGGACCACTATTTTTACTGATTATATACTGCCTTTTGAGCTTACATCCGTTCTGATTTTAATTGCAATAATAGGTGTGATTGTACTTTCAAAAAGGAGCGCAGATTAGATGGAAGTTACAATAAATCACTATGTTCTGCTAAGCTTTATGCTCTTTGCGATAGGTGCTTTTGGTGTAATAACTAGAAAAAATCTAATTATAGTCCTTATGTCACTTGAACTCATGCTAAATGCAGCAAATCTCGCACTTGTGAGTTTTTCGAGGTTTCATGGCGATAACACTGGACAGGTTTTTATGCTTATGTCCCTTGTAGTTGCAGCATGTGAGGTTGCAGTGGGTTTGGCTCTGGTTGTATCTATTTATCATAATAAAGAGACAATTAATATAGACGTACTGAAGTTACTTAAAGGTTAAATACGAAAAAATGCTATTTTTGATTATATTACTGCCACTTATTGGAGCTGCTATAAACGGCCTGCTTTTTACTACCGGTCTTATTAAACAAGACCATAAATCTGAAAAAAACATTGTTAGCGTTATTGCCTGCAGCTCGATCCTTTTTTCTGCGCTAATTGCAACATACTTGTTTTATACACTAGTTGGGTCGGAGGGATTAACCGGCATAGTCGAAACCTCATTTTCCTGGATTGTATCTGGTGAGCTGGATATAAAGTTTGGTTTTCTTTTCGACAATATCTCTGCAATTATGACTCTTGTAATAACATGGGTTGGATTTTTGATACATGTCTATTCGATTGGGTATATGAGTCACGACAAATCATATGCAAGATATTTTACTTATCTAAACCTTTTTGTTTTCTTTATGCTGGTACTGGTACTTGGCAACAACTTCCCGCTTATGTTTGTAGGCTGGGAGGGTGTTGGATTAGCATCTTATCTGCTTATCGGATTTTGGTATGACGATGACCAGAAAGCTCTTGCCGGAAGGAAGGCATTTATAGTAAACAGAATAGGTGACTTTGGTTTTCTCATTGCGATATTTCTTATATTCATCACTTTTGGCACTCTTAGTTATGCAGACGTTTTTTCTCAGGCTTCAAGTCAGGCCATTTTAAATAATATTCCAGCTTTAACAATCACAGCAATAGCGCTTCTACTTTTTGTAGGAGCCGTGGGTAAATCGGCACAGNNTGTGTGGCTTCCGGATGCCATGGCAGGGCCGACTCCTGTGAGTGCTCTTATTCATGCGGCAACCATGGTAACTGCTGGAGTATATATGGTTACAAGGTGTGCCGTATTTTTCAGCGCTGCACCAGTTGCTCAGTTTGTAGTAGTTACAATCGCAGTATTTACGGCATTTTTTGCTGCAACTATTGCCCTTAGCCAGACCGATATTAAAAAAGTACTGGCATATTCAACCGTAAGCCAGCTGGGATTTATGTTCATGGGTGTGGGAATAGGAGTGTACGCCGCAGGAATGTTTCATCTTGTAACCCACGCTTTCTTTAAGGCACTTTTATTTCTTGGAGCAGGAAGCGTGATACATGCAATGTCAGACGAGCAGGACGTAAGAAAGATGGGAGGGCTCAGAAAACATCTTCCTATTACATCTAAAACTTTCCTTATCGGTACATTAGCTATATCGGGTTTACCACTGCTTTCAGGGTTCTTTTCAAAAGATCAGATCCTTGGTGAGCTTTATGAAAAAGGGTTTGCGATTCACTGGGCGGTTGCTCTTGTTACGGCAATGCTAACAGCGTTTTATATGATGCGCATTTATTTCCTTACTTTTGAAGGAAGGTCCAGGGTACCTGCTAATATAATGAAAAAGCTTCATGAATCTCCTGGTACCATGACAATTCCATTGATTGTGCTTGCTGTTCTTTCAGTATTAGGCGGTTATGTGGGTGTGCCGGATTTTATTGGTGAGATGTTTGGACTGCACCATGTAAATAAGTTTAAAGAGTTTATCTGGGCAGCAATACCTTTTGAGCAGCATCATGCATCGGCGGTTAGTCATCACTTCTTCAGCCACATGGATCTGCTTATACTTTCCATTGTTGCAGCTGTTCTGGGAATAGGGCTTGCTTATTATTTCTATATTTACAGGCCTAAACATCTGAGTAAGATTACAACAAATGAGGACTTTGGTTTTCTGTTCAACGCTTCCAATTCCAAATGGTATATGGACGAGGTTTACGAGAATACATTTGTAGACGGGTTTAAAGAATCATCAAAAATGTCATTTTGGTTTGATTCCAATATTGTTGATGGGATTGTAAACAGAATTGCAGGCTTTTTCTCCTGTTTATCTACATTTGTAAGGAAGTTTCAGTTTGGTCTTGTAAGAGCATATGCCGCTGTTATGACTGCAGGGATTATTGTTATTCTCTATATAATATTTTCAACTTTCTAAAATAATCCTATTTGATGAATATGGATTTCTAACTATTTAACTATAAATATGTTCTTTTGTGTGTACAAAAGAACCAAAAAACACCGGCTGAATAACAATTACTAAAGATTAATGATTTATCCTAAAGTGATGTAATCTGCCCGTACCCCCCGACATCACTTCTTGACGGCTAATAAATTAATCTTTTTAACGTAATTCTTATATTGCCGGAATAATAATAGCAAAGACAAAAGTTAACTCTTGCTGTACAGTTGGAATAACATACTTTTTCCATCTGTTGTTTTGTGTAAAGCAATAAATTTACTAATTGAGTGTTTGGACTCCTTCAAATCTAATTTGGGTATTCCCATTTGACATAAAAAAGGCGGCCAAACGGCCGCCTTTTTTGTTATCTTAATACTTTATTCTCTAATTAATTACACATCAAAATAAAGCATGAACTCGTGAGGAACCGGTCTTAGCTTCACAGGATTAACCTCATTTTCCATCTTGTAGTCAATCCATGTTTCAACTACATCATCTGTAAATGTGTCACCTTTTGTAAGGAATTCATGATCGTCTCTGAGTGCATCGAGCGCTTCTTCAAGAGATCCTGGAACAAATGGAATACCTTCCAGCTCCTCTGGCCCAAGTGAATAGATATCCTTATCCAGCGGATCGCCCGGGTCGATTTTATTTTCGATTCCATCAAGCCCTGCCATAAGCATAGCGGAAAATGTAAGGTATCCGTTTGCCGATGGATCGGGGAATCTAGTCTCAAGCCTCTTGGCTTTAGGGCTTGGTGAGTACATTGGAATTCTTACTGCAGCACTTCTGTTTCTTGCTGAATATGCAAGGTTTACAGGAGCTTCAAATCCCGGTACAAGCCTTCTGTAAGAGTTTGTTGTTGGATTTGAAAAAGCACAGATAGCTTTTGCATGTTTTAGGATTCCGCCAATATAATGCATGGCCATTTCACTCATTCCTGCATAGCTGTTACCTGCAAATAGTGGTTTTCCTTTTTTCCATAGTGACTGATGAATGTGCATGCCTGAGCCGTTGTCTTCAAATACAACCTTTGGCATAAAAGTAACAGTCTTTCCATATTTTCTTGCAACGTTTCTGCATATGTATTTATACCACATCATGTTATCACCCATATCTACAAGCGGGGCAAAACGCATATCTATTTCAGCCTGTCCAGCCGTTGATACTTCATGGTGGTGCGCTTCAACAGAAATACCAAGGTTTTCCATCTCCAAGACCATTTCTGACCTTAAGTCCTGATAGCTGTCAGATGGAGGACATGGGAAATAACCTTCTTTGTGTCTTGGTTTGTAAGCAAGGTTTGGGCCTTCATCTGTACCTGAGTTCCAGATACCTTCAACTGAATCTACGAAGTAATATCCAGTGTTAGCTGTCTGGTCATATCTTACGTCGTCTAAAATAAAGAATTCCAGCTCAGGTCCAAAATAAGCTGTGTCTGCTATTCCTGTGCTTTGCAGATAAGAAATAGCTTTTTTAGCAATGTTTCTTGGATCTCTTGAGTATGGCTCTCTTGTAATTGGATCAACAATGTCGCATATAAGAGCCAGGGTTGGTATATTTGTAAACGGGTCAATTCTGGCTGTTGATGGATCGGGTATTACAAGCATATCGCTTGCATGAATTGACTGCCATCCTCTTATACTTGAACCATCAAAGCCTAAACCATCTTCAAATGAACCTTTATCCAGTTCATGTGAAGGGGTACTGAAGTGCTGCCACATCCCAACGAAATCCAAAAATCTAAAATCGATAATCTTAATATCTTCATCCTTTACCAATTTTAGTACTTCATTAGCATTTTTTGGCGGACTCTGAGCGCCGCCTTTGGTAGATTTTGCCATCTAACCTTCCTCCTTGTAATTTATAAAGTTATTTTCAAGTGCTGTAATAATCTATTATAGTGCGTCTTCCCCACGCTCACCGGTTCTAATTCTTATTACTTCTTCCATAGGTAGAATAAATATTTTGCCGTCACCAATTTTTCCTGTTCTTGCACTTTCAACTATAGCGTCTACTACCTTAGTTACTGTGTCATCGGAAACAATAATCTCCAGTTTAATCTTAGGTAGAAAATCTATTACATATTCGGCACCTCTGTATAGCTCTGTGTGTCCCTTTTGTCTTCCAAAACCTTTTACTTCAGTTACTGTCAGACCTTGAATTCCTATGTCCTTCAGAGCCTCCTTAACGTCATCCAGTTTGAATGGTTTAATAATAGCTTCAATTTTTTTCATTGTAGAATGCCTCCTAAGTAAATTAGAGATGATAATTGCAAAGATTATACCATCTAAGAATTTTACTTAAATATCTAATATCATTATATTTTGTAAATTAAATAAAAATTTTGATGCATAAAAATTAAGCAGACTGTATTAAAAATTATACAAAAATAGCTCAAATTACGGATTTATATAAAAAGTTTTTTGTTATTAATAAAGAAATCAGCCTGAATTATTGAAAAAGAAATTATATAAGCGTTTATTTCTAATTAATATGATGTTATAATAAGACAGGTTTTTGAATTTAGAGTGGGGTGCTCAAATTTATAATTTACTATAATTATGTATACTAATTTACTGTATATTATAGGGAATTTTATTTCCTGAATTGGCATAATTCTTGCTAGATATATAAACATATAAATAAAGTGTAACCAAACTATAGATTAAGCACATATTAAGGACTCAATGGAATGAATGTTAAACTAGCCAAACTGTTTATTGAAAAGGGTTATTTATCTCTTGATAACCTAAAAGAAGCTGTAGAAGAGCAAAAAAACAATAACAAATCACTCGGTGAAATATTAATCAGAAAAGGTTATATTACTGAGTCTCAACTTGTTGAGCTTACTAATATTGACAATCAGTTCCCCAGAGCAGACCTTTCAACAATAAATATTGAGCCATCAGTCATAAAGCTAATCCCTCAGGACACGGCCGTTGATAATAACCTGATTCCATTTGAGCTAGAAGGAGCAATGCTAAGTGTGGCAATGATTGATCCTACTAATATTGTGCTGATTGATGAGTTAAGATTTTTGACTGGACACAATATAAAACCATATATATCAGAATTTAGTAGTATTAAAAGTGCTCTTGTAAATCATTATAATATTGATGCTGAACAGGTTGTACAAAAACAAGAACCTGAACCAGCACAACAAGCTCAACAAGAACAAACTATTGTTCAAAAACCTGAGGAACAACAAATAGAACAGCCAAAAGAGCCAGAACCTCAAGTTGCTGCGCAAGCACCGTCCGAACCAGCAGAGCCTGAGCCAGAGCCGCAAATTGAATCGCAGCCACAAAGCTTCCCACAGCCTCCGGAATCACAATCTCAACAGACAGATCATTCTGCCTTTACAGCATCACCACAGCCACCATCAGAACAATCAGAATCTGCAGATAATCAAGCTTCACCACTTGCTGCAGAGCCTGAATCTGAAGCTCAACCACAACCACTAAAAATTGATGAACCTCAGTTTCCAAGCCAATCTCCACAACCTCTATCAGAAGCAACTGATGAAAAACCAAATCAAAATGAAATAATAGACGTATTTGCTAAAGATGATGAAGATTATGTGACAGGAGTAAAACAGAGCTCAGATAGCAGCTTTGAAAATATATCATTACAAAGCTCTGATAGCTCGAGTAATCTTTTTCAGCCGCCGTCTGAGAGTAGTGAAGTAGATGCGCCGCCTGAAAATGAACAAGCTAGTACGGCAGGTGGAGAACAGAATCTATTTCAGGCTCCTGCTGATCAAGCCCCCGTAGAACAGGTTCAGGTAGAACAGATTCCTGAAGAACAGGCTCCTGCAGAGCAAGCCCCGGCTACAGTTGGTTTTCAGCCTGTAGAATCACAAAAATCAGAGCCGGTTAACATACCTGTACCTCCACAAGCGCAAGATAGCGGCCCGGAGTTAAATGTATTTTCGAGCAGCCAGTCAGCAAGTGAAGAGGATGAAGATAAGACAATAGAACTGAGCCTTGAAGCTGAAGAAGTAACAGATCAGATAGAAGTTCCTGATAACAAAGATGTTTTTACGATTCCCACAGTGCAGACAGAAAGTGCTGGAGCAGGTACTGAAACAGATATAGCACCTGATGCAGCTGATTCTCAACCAGAGGCCACAGTTTCTGCCCAATCTGCTGATCCTGGCAAAGAAGTGGAAGACCTATTCCAAATCCCAGGTCAGAAAGAGAGTGAGGTAGGAGAAGCTGCCCCACCTGTAAAAAATGAAACCGACTTAAGATCACTAAATGAAGATTCTTCTTATGATAATATTGAATCGTTTAATAAGACAATTGACAGTAATGGAAATCACGTTGGTACTACAGTAAGCGCTGAACCTCCAAAGCCAGAACTTAGGGAAGTTGAGCCGGACATACCGCCGCCTCCACCACCGGTAACTGAACCTGTGATTCCAGTTCAGGATCAACAAGCTCAACCAGGAGATGCTGTATCAAAACCTACAATTTTAGTGGTTGATGACAGCCCTACTGTACAAAAAATAGTTTCTGTTACTCTAAGCCGGCACGGTTATCAGGTAGAAGTTTCATCAAATGCAATGCAGGCGTTAGCAAAGCTAAATGAATTCATACCTGATATTATCTTTCTTGATATTAATTTGCCTCATATGGATGGGTATCAACTTTGCAAGATAATAAAGGGAAACGAGCTAACAAAAGAAGTACCTGTGATAATGCTTTCAGGTAAAGACGGAATCATTGATAAAATGAGGGGTAAATTGGTAGGTGCTACAGATTATATTACTAAACCATTTGAACCAAACTCACTTGTGAGTGCCATAAAAAAACAGGGTGTGAGTATAGCGGGTACAGCATAAATGAAGCTTAGAATGCCGTTTAATAAAGCAGAAGAAAATACCAGTATTAATCAGGGTGAAAATAACATGGCTGATGATAGTTCAAAAGTAGCGTTACAGCAGGATACAGCTTTGGAAGAACAACTAATGCTGCTTCTATCAAATAATCAGGTTATTACTGTAAAGCTTACCGAAGACAGGGTAGTAAAAGATCCAAAGGAAGGATTAAGGCTGCTTTGTGATCTGGTAAATCAGGTTGTAGGGTTTGCAGAAAAGAAGTTAAGGGTTAATTCATCTTATCTGCAAAAACTTTTAACATTACAGAGTGAAAACTATCCAAATATAAAGCTGCTGTATCTGAAAGAAAATAGCTTGTCACCTGATACTGTTATAAATTTGTTTAAAGGCTGGGCTAGTCATCCATCAGACCGGCAGCCAATTTTTGATGAAATTCGAGAAGCTCTTCTTAATATTATCCAGTCTTACTTCAGTTTGTTTGAATCGAGTTTTAGATCAGATTTAATAAAAAAGCAGTGGCAGGAAATATATTTAATTCATATAGATGAATTAAGAGATATGGCTTCAAAGATTAAATTTTAAATAAACCAGTAAATTAATAGAATAATCTAAAGATGGAGAATTAATATTATGTCCGATAATAAAGATTCCAATAATAACGACAGTAATGAAAGTACTTCTTCAGAAACTATGTCCAAAGACCTTCATCTTGAGGACATAGAACTCCAAAATAGCGTTTTTCAGAGCGCAAATATCAGACAGACTACAGAATCTGTTAGCAGCACTGGCAGCAGTAGTAGTGAGTTGCCATCAGATAGTGATGAGCTAGACAAACTGATTTCAGAAATTGACTCTTCTATTCAGCAGAATTACGGGCAGGTAATAATGTCTGACTTTGGAGAAGAAGCTCAGGCAGAGGATATAGATGAGCAGAAATATATCGTATTTACGCTTTCTAATAAGATGTACGGTATACCTATTCTAAATGTGCTTGAAATAGGAACTCTCAGTAATGTTACACCCGTACCAAACCTTCCCGTATGGGTAAGAGGTGTAACTAACATTAGAGGGGAGATTGTTTCAGTAGTTGATCTTGGCACTTATTTGGGTATTCCCAAGATGGATAGATTTGATTCAGGAAGAATGCTTGTAATACGTTCTTTGGATGAAGAAATAAGCTCTGCTATTATAGTCGATCAGGTAAATCAGATATATAATGTTCCAAAAGATTCAATTATGAACACTGAAGCAAAGGTAGATGATAAAATTGCTCCTTTCCTGCACGGGGTGTGTGAGTTCAATGATGAACTGCTTATACTCCTGGATCTTGAAAAATTCTTTGCATTTCCTCAAATTCGGCAGTTTGATTAATATTTAGTGAAGTAATTAATTGCTTTATCTTTTCAAATTGCTAAACTTCCTATCGGTTTTTATTTAATTAAAGCTTTTAAATAATCCAATATTAATTCTAAGTAGATATATACATATCTTTTTTTGCACCGGGTGATGAATATTACTTATAGAACTACCCTTATTATTTTTTGTATATTGATAAATTTTTATACCTACACAAACAGTGTAATGTCACAAGAAGCTACGGTCGATATACATATCTCTAAATTCAAGATTAATAATACAGGTGATATTTCTACAAAAGAGATCAAGCAAAGCATTGCTACTGAGTTTCCTTCAATGTTACCATGGAAGAAAAAACCTGTTTATGATGAAGAAATCTTTAAAGAAGATATTATAAGAATTGCTAATCTTTATACCGAATATGGGTTTTATGATGTAAAAGTTAATTATAATGTAGAACAAAAAAACAATAGTAAGGTTGAGATTGAAATCGATATTGACAGGGGAGAGCAAATTGTATTAACCGAGCTGAATCTGGCCATAAAACCCCCACTGCCTGATGAAGATCTTGCCGATCTTATAGATAATTTGTCTTTAAAGCAGGACGGTTTCTTTTCGGCTAAGGAATATCAAAGAGCCAAAAATATTATTAAAAATCATTTTTCGAACAAGGGGTACCCATTTGCAGAGATTAGTTCAGAGGCTTTAGTAAATAGGGCTCAAAAGTGGGCTAAGGTAAGCATTGAAGTAAACAGAGGTGCCCAGTATTTCTTTGGTGATGAGGTAATTGAAGGCAATAAAAAAATTGAGAATAAAATCATAGACAGGGAGTTAAAGTATAAGCCTGAACAGATATATTCATTACAAAATCTGGATAAAACAAGGCTAGCAATATTTGCATTAGGTTATTTTAGCTCGGTAGTGATCGATACAAATTTCAAAGAAGAAGAGAAAATTGTTGATACCACAATTAGGGTTGAAGAAAAAAAGCTTGGAAGCGTGAAGTTAGGGGTAGGTTTTGGGACTGAAGATCTATTTAGGGGACAGATCATTTGGAATCAAAAAAATCTGTTTGGTGGAGCCAGAGATTTAGAAGTAGCCGGTAAATTTTCATTTCTTACCCAAAGGCTAAGTGCTTCACTTACCCAGCCATATCTCTTTGACAAAGAAATGGATTTTATTTCCACTCTTTCAACAAGCAAGGATGATTTTCCAAGTTATACATCTGAGAATTTGAATTTTTCTAATGAAATAACAAAGAAAATATTTAACGATATAAATTTTAATACATCTTTTAGTGTTCAGTACTCTCGCTTATCTGAAATTTCGGGTTCTACCTCTGATTTTGTAGAAGATGACGAATATTTTCTCACTTTTTTTAATATTGGTCTTGATCGCAGTACAGTTGATAATCCATTAAATCCTACAAAAGGTGTTAGTCTTAGTCTAAATCTGGAATCTTCTCTCGGAGTATTAGGATCAGATGAAGATTTTATAACAGGGTTTTTTGAGTTTATAGGCTATAGAGAATTTAAGAAAATAGTATTTGCAAAAAGACTGGATATTGGAGTAATTCAGCCCTTTAGCAGCACTGAGAGTCTTGACGTCCCAATATTTAAGAGATTTTTTGCAGGTGGCAGTACAACGATGAGGGGTTTTCCTTTTCAGGAGCTAGGGCCACTTGATAGTGGTGGTGAGCCCGTGGGTGGTAACACTCTTTTGCTCGGTAATCTCGAAGCCAGGTATCCCATATATAAAAAACTTGGAGGGGTAGTGTTCTTAGATTATGGAAATGTTTTTCCGGATGAATTTGATTTTAATATAGATGATATTAAATATGCAGTTGGTACGGGGCTTAGGTTTGATACACTTATAGGTCCACTAAGGGCTGATTTTGGGTACACTCTCAATCCCGAGCCGAATATAGACAGATTTCAATTTTTCTTAAGTATTGGTCATGCGTTCTAGAATATTAAAAATATTTGCAGTCTTTGTTCTTGTTATTATTGTAGGGATTGCTTCGATATCTCTGCTTATTAAGACAAGTTTTGTTCAAAATAAGATAGTGGATCTTATAAAAAGCTCAGTAAGCAAATCTACAGGGCAGCAGTTAAATATAGGCAAGGTAGATTTTGTAGTAACTGACGGAATCGTAATAAATGACACTGAACTAAAAATTGACAACAATAAATTTTTGGAAGCTAAAAGTATTACTCTGGGATATCCACTGAGTGCTTTAAATTTTATAAATGATATTTCGGCAGGTCATATAAATGTAGACAGCTTTAAAATTGACGGACTTAGTCTAGTACTGAGCAAAAATGAGGACGGAGAGTGGAACTACAGACGGTTAAGTCGTAAAGATACCAAGAGAGAGGTTAAACCCTCCACGCAAAAAGTAAGTTCTAACTGGATTGTCTCCATTAATAGTTTTGAGATATTAGACACGTGGGTTTCCATAATTAATAAAGAGACGAGTACAGAAAGAAATATTAATATTGCAGATTTTAGATCTGAAATCAAACTTAAAACAAACCCGCCTGCAGCAGAGATAAAGCTAAATACAGGACAAATAAATATAGATCCTGATGAGATAATTATAAACAATCTATCTTCATCCACACTTAAGCTCAGCAAAGAAGATGTTGAAATTGGTGAATTAATATTTGATTTTAATGGCGCTGAAATTTTCATGTCCGGAAAATTTAAAAATTCGGATGAAAAACTGTTTTCTGTTAGTACAAGGATAAATGATTTTAGTAATGAAATAATCAAACTGAATCTCGATTTTAAGGGTGACGGTGCTTTCAGGACAACTGATGATATAAACGCAAAGTTCAGTCTCAATATTACCGATTCTAAATATTTGGAAAATAAATTTGCCCTTAAGGCAAACGAAATAAAAATCACAGATTCTATACTTAACATTAAAAGTGCAGCTTTAGTTGCGGATATAGGGCAGGCAGGACTTAACCTTAACTCTGATTTAAAAAAGATATTTGATGAGAATCAAAATAATGAATTTACAGCGGCACTAAAAATTACAAACCTGGATTACTCTAAATTAAAATCAACACTACCTTCTGAGATTGAATCTTTAGCATCTAATATTCATTCTGATATGAATTTCTCTGGGTTTTTTAATAGTAAGGATGATTTTGATATTAGTACGGATATAAATAAATTTGCGATAGAAGGTGACGGCGGAAATGCTGTCTTGCAAGGTAATATTAATACTACGGATAAACTTATTAATTCGGATATACATGGCTCAACAAATAATCTTGATTTTGGATATTTTCTTACAGATAGCAGGTATAAAAGCTCAATTAATTCCAAATTTAAAATTGATGCGGTATTCCCTTTAGATTTTGATTTGAACAAACTCTCGGGTTTTTCCAACATCAAAATTTTAAATTCTACTATATTTAATGATGAGTTAAAAAGTGGAGATTTAAGAGCAAAGTTTTCTCCAAACAGAATCGAAGATGTATCGGTAAAACTAAACTCAAATTTTCTAAATATTGATGCTGCTGGCAGAGCTGTTAACGAAAAGCTGGATTTTTCATATGATATAAGCAGCACCGACCTTAGTTTCATTTCATATATAAAAACAGGTTTAGATCTTGGTGGATCTATGAAAGTAAATGGAAAAGTGAATGGTGAGCTTCAGGCTCCAAACATTGACTACTTTCTAGAGTTGTCGGATTTTGGGTTTAAAAATATTAAAGTAGCTACAGGTAAATCTAAAGGAACTATAGATATTGATGAAGGTATTTCTAAGATTGATACGAATGGAAAACTCGAGAGGTTGTATTATAAGGATAGGGCTTTTGAGAGTCTGGAGTTTAATCTATCAACAAAAGAAGCTGATGCTTTGGGCATTATATCGCTGCAGGAAAATGATAAAAATAATTATGATCTGGAATTTAAGATTCCGGATATAAAAAATGAAAAGAGGATTGAGTTTTCTAAAATTGAGCTTAATTTTGGCGATGCTCAGTTTAATAATGACAAAAAATTGCAAGTTGATTACAGTGATGGTCTAAAAATAAGCGGGCTTAATCTTGGTAGTAACAATTCAAGACTGGCCGGAGAAGTTTCTTTTTCTAAAAAAAATAATCTCAGAGGAGATATAGATTTTAAAAGTTTCGAATTGCAAAATCTCTCAGAGCTTTTAGATATGAAAGAGCCGGTTTCAGGTGTAGTAAATGGCAAAATTAATATTTCCGGTAGTGCTGTATCACCAAGATTCAAGAGTGATCTAAATATCAATGATTTAAAGTTTAGAGATTTTATATCTGAGAAGATAACCTTAAATTCTTCTTATCTGGATAACGAAATCAAAATAAATCTGAATTCTGATTTGCAAGATAACAATAAATTAAATTTATCAGGTGTAATTAATTCAGGCATAAGTTTTGGCGAGGATAAGTCGTCATTTGATATATCGGGGTTTGATTTAACTTTGCTTTCTAACAACTTAAATCTGAGTCCTTTTTCAGCTTTTACTTCCCATCTGGAAGAAATAAACGGAGTGGTAGATCTTGATCTAAAAATAAAGGGAAAACCTCAATCACCAAAATTGATTGGAAGTACTAATATAGAGAATACTGTATTTAAATTAAAGCAGCTTAAAAATAAAATTACTATAAACAGCGGTCAAATCTTGCTAGATGGTGATAAAGCAAAATTTAACGATTTCGATCTATCAAGCGGTGAAGGTTCTGCCACTCTAAATGGCGATTTAAACTTTACAGATTTTAGCTACAAGACTTTAGCCGATTTTGATAATTTCATGATAAATCCAAAACGTATTAATACAAATTTGTCAGGGAAGTTAAAGATAAATGGAAAATCAGAGGATATTTATGCAGAGGGTGATATATCACTAAACAGAACCCGAATAACAATTTCACAGCAGAAAAAACAACAGGTAAGCGAAATTAAGTTTGTCGATGAGCTGGAGGATGAGAAGGGAGAGATAGTTATAAAGGATGAGCAAAAGGGAAGCTATTTTAAGGATAATACTGCTTTAGACCTTAATGTGACGATTCCCAAGAACAGCTGGGTTAGGGGAAGGGGGGCGAACATTGAGCTTAAGGGTGCACTTAAGATTGATAAGGAATATAAAGACGATCCACTTATTACGGGAAACATATCAACAGTTAGAGGTACATATAAAATTTTTGGTAAACTTTTTAAGATCCAAGAAGGTAATGTAAATTTCCCCGGTATTAAAGAACTTAACCCTCTTTTAGATGTGACCGCGCTTTATAATGTTTCAGATGTAGATGTGTTTGTGGGGATAGGTGGGGATGTTAAAAATCCTAGTGTTAAACTCTCAAGTAATCCTGCACTCCAAGAAACCGACATTATTTCGTATCTGATTTTTGGTACATCTTCTGATCAGCTCGGTACAGGTGAAAGGTCTGCCCTTGGATCAGCGGCTACTGGGCTTGCGGGAGGAGTGGCTCTGAACCAGCTAAAAGGAGTTTTGGGGGATGATGTATCCCCCGATGTTCTGTCTTTTGGTACGGGTACAGCCGGTCCAGAACTTGAAGTAGGTAAGTATTTAAATGATGATATCTATTTTGCGTACGAGCGGAAATCATCTTCTGATTCAGGCTCATCTATTCCCACTAACACTGTGAAGGTAGAGTACAGGCTGCTGGATTTTCTCTCGGTCGGAAGTGATGTTGGCAGCGAGCAATCCGGCGGCGATCTATTTTTTAAATTTGAATATTAAGTCAGCAGGTTTTTTCACACCATATCTTGTTTGATGCGTCTCGACAGTTTTTCCTTAAGCTGAGTCCTTGCCCTTAAAATTCTGGATTTGACCGCTGGAAGCGATAGACCTAAAATCTCAGAAACCTCAATATTTGATAAGCCCTCTACATCTCTTAGCTGAAATACAATGCGATATTCCTCTTGTAGTTCATTTATTGCTTTATCCAATATTTCTAATAGCTCTGAATTAATAGCATTGTTTTCAGGATCTGGGTTAGTGTCCATTGGTTGAAGCCAGCCAGATGTGTTATCACTATTTTTATCACTTAGTTCATCCAGGCTGTATTCTCTGGAGCCATTCCTTTCTCTTAAATACCTGAATGCTTCATTGCTGCTGACTGTATAAATCCAGGTTGATAATTTTGAGTCACCTCTGAATAAGCTTAGCTTCTCCACCAATTTAACAAATACCCTTTGTAAAACCTCTTCGGCTGATTCAGGAGATTTGGTTATCCTCATTGCGAGTCTGTATATCTTGTCTCCAAATCTGTTAACAAGCTCATTGAAGGCATTATCATCATTTCTATCTACATATAGTGCAGCTAACTTCTCATCTGCAATATTGCTGTAGTCTAGGTTTGTACTTAAATAATTTGTTTTATTTCCTGTTTCTATTGCTCTTTCTAATAACATTTTTAACCCCCTTTTACCTTTTTCTTCATTTTAGCCTGATGCTTTTAAGTAAGGATCAGGCCAGTATTTCACTTATTATTTAATTCTTGATTTCATTGCAACCTTTTTACCGTAAAAATCTCTAATATGGTTTGCTATTACATCCAGGTCTTCTTCTAATGCGAAGTGTCCTGTGTCCAGAATATTAAAATCTACGTTTTTCAGATCTCTTTTGTATGGATGAGCTCCCTCTGCAGGGAAGATATAATCATTCTTACCCCAGACTATGAGCGTTGGTGGCTGGTAATTCCTCATATATGCCTGCCATTTCGGATACAGCGGAGGATTTGTTCCGTAGCTGTAAAAAAGCTCAAGCTGAATGGCTTCATTACCAGGACGGTCTAGAAGCGGCTGTACGTGCCCCCAGTTGTCGGGGCTTATGGTCTCTGGATTTCTTACTCCATGAGTAAACTGCCATTTAGTAACATCGAGCGTAAGAAATCCTTTAAGCGGCTCAGCATTTTTATCTGTTTTATCCTTCCAGTATGCTTTTAAAGGAACCCAGAAGTCTCTCAGTCCTTCATCATATGCATTACCATTTTGAATAATAAGGGCCTCTACTTTATTTGGATTTTTTGTGAAAAGTCTAAATCCTACGGGTGCACCATAGTCTTGTAGATATAGACTGTAATTTTCAAGCCCTATTTTCTTTGTGAATTTATCTACTATGTTTGCAAGATTATCAAAGCTGTATTCGAACTCATCCACTGTGGGCATGGAGCTGAATCCATAACCGGGATAATCCGGTGCAACCAGGTGGAAATCATCCGAAAGCTCCTCAATGAGGTTTCGGAACATATATGATGACGTAGGAAAACCATGAAGTAAAAGTATGGTCGGTGCATCTTTTGGCCCTGCCTCTCTATAGAATATCTCAAGCCCATCTATCTCTACTGTCTTGTGAAGGGTCTTGTGTTCATTGGTTTTAATTTCGTGGTTTGATTCTGCGGCCTCTAAATATCCTAGGGTTATAAATAGAACAGAGATTACTACAAATGTTCCAACTAATGTCTTTGTTAAAAATGATTTAGCTTGTTTCATTTTTTGCTCTCCTTTTATTTTGTAATTATATTATAACATACAGACAAGTCTGTACTCATTGTGATCAAAAAATATATCTATGGATTCACAATTTTTTTAATATTTTCTCTTGCTGCTTCCACGGGCCAGATTTCACCAAAATTCTGGCTGGATACTATTGCTCCTTCAAATATCACATAATATGAATTTCCAATAAGCTCTTCATCAATATCACTGTACTTAGAGTCTGAGCGTTTAAGTTCTTTTGCTAGTTCCTTTAGCAGGGAATTGAGAGAATTCTTGTGATAGACCACTTCTCTTCTTATATTCGTGTTTAAATTAGGAACCTCAGATGCAATGTTTAAAAACGCGCAGCCCCTGTAATTACAGGCCTGCATCCATTTATGAAGAAATTCCATAGGTGCCATAAACCTGTCATATGGCGTGTCATATTCATTTATCTTATCCTTAAGCCACCCGCTCCATATATCATGTCGGGCTCTCAAATAAGCTACACATAAATCCTCTTTAGAGGGGAAATGATAGTAAAACGTATTCTTGGAAACCCCTGATTCTGCAATAATCTGATTAATTCCAGTTGCAAGATAGCCTTGGTTGTAAAACAGATCTAGCGCAGTCTTTATAATTCTGTCTCTTGGTGAGACTTCATGTGATTTAGTTGTCATGTTTTAAATTATAATGTAGACAGACTTGTCTGTCAAGTAATTTTTTATAGGAATAGTAATTTAGATAAAATTGTGGATGGGAAATATGTAATAAATAATTCTAAATACTGCAGTAAAAGAGACTTAACTATTAATAAGCTTACGTATACCACGTACCGCCTGCATGATCCTCTGCTCGTTTTCTACTAAAGCAAAGCGTACAAATCCCTCGCCGTGGTTTCCAAAACCTATTCCGGGTGAAACAGCAACACCTGCTTTTTTTATAAGAAGCTTTGAAAATTCGAGTGAGCCCATTTTTTTAAACTGCTCTGGAATTTCACCCCAAACAAACATTGTGGCCTTTGGCTTTTCAATATGCCAGCCGGCTCTTGTTAGACCTTCACAAAGCCTGTCTCTTCTTGATTTGTAAGTCTCGGTAATCTGCTCAACACAGTCCTGCGGACCATTAAGTGCGCTTATTGCTGCAATCTGAATCGGCTGAAAAATACCATAGTCCATATAGCTCTTAATCCTCTTTAGAGCAGCTATGATCTTGGGGTTTCCTACCATAAACCCGACTCTCCACCCGGGCATACTGTAGCTTTTAGATAGCGAGTAGAATTCTACACCCACTTTTTTTGCACCTTTTACCTGAAGAAAACTGGGTGCTTTGTATCCATCAAAACAAAGGTCAGCATATGCAAAGTCATGTACCACTATAAGACCATACTCTTTTGCAAGCTCATAAATTCTTTTAAAAAAATCCAGGTCTACTACATGTGTAGTGGGATTATTGGGAAAGGAAATTGAGAGAACCTTTGGTCTGGGATAGACTTCCTTTACTTTTTTTTCTATATCATCAATTAATGTAGAATCGTCAGAAAGTTTTACACCCTGAATATCTCCCCTTGCAATTATCACCGAATATATATGAATAGGATAAGCGGGGTTTGGTACTATTACCATATCCCTTGGAGACAGTATTGAAAGCATGAGGTGTGAAATGCCTTCCTTTGATCCTATTGTTGCTACAGCCTCAGTGTCGGGGTTAATGTCTACATTATAGTTGCGTTTATACCAGTCGCTTATTGCAAGTCTTAGTTTAGGTATACCGGCAGATGCCGAGTATCTGTGATTTCTTGGTTTGGATACAGATTCAACCAGTTTATCTACGATATGCTTTGGAGTAGGCTGATCAGGGTTTCCCATTCCCAGATCAATAATATCGACTCCCTTTGCCCTGTACTTTGTTTTTAATTCATTGACTGTATTAAAAACATAAGTGGGAAGTCTTTGTAATAACGAAAAGTCTTCTGAATTTTTGTCCATAAGCTTTAATTACCTTAAAAAAACATATTCTATTCAATAGTTGTATAAACTCAAGAAATCTGTGATGGTTATGTAAAATATATAGTAAATCTTGTATCCTCTTTTGTTAATTGAGGTTATATTTTATAGCGGTAGAGTTGTAAGGGTGTATTTCGGAATCATTTAATATAGTGGTTGTATGGTTTTAGCAATGAAAAAACAATATTTATTATTATTTGCACTTGTGTTTATATGGTCATGTGGAGTATCTCAGTACATTCCCAGAAGAGAACCTGCCAGACCCTCTGACAATACCCCCACGGATCCCAAACTACCCGGATTAGGAGATTTGGAGGGTGAGGTAAGCGGTAATGTGCAGGTTGGGTTAGCATCATGGTATGGGATAGAAGAACACAAAAGAAGGGCTGCTAGCGGAGAGGTATTTGATAAGGATGAACTTACCGCTGCTCATAAGGCGCTTCCTATGGACTCCATTGTAAGGGTAACAAACCTTGAGAATGGAATGGACGTTATAGTGAGGATAAATGACAGGGGACCTTTTGTTGCCGGCAGGGTTATTGATTTATCCTATGCAGCTGCAAAAGAGGTTGATCTTATTGGCCCCGGAACAGCACAGGTAAAAGTAGAGGTTATATCGACTCCCCACAGAGAGGATAATTATTTCAAAGGAAAGTATGTAGTTCAGGTTGGATCGTTCAAAGACAAATCAAACGCATATAAACTAAAAAAGAAACTGTCTACTAACTTTGATAATGTAAATGTACATAAATATTCTCACAATAATGACAGTTACTACAGGGTAAGGTTGGTAGGATACGATACGAAAAGTAGTGCGGAAAGGGAATATAAGAAATTAAGGAAGTTAGGTTACAAGCCAAGAATAAAGCTTGAGTAAGTTTAAGAAATTTGACATTATAAATATAGTAATTAAATTTTTACTAAGCTTAGATTCCAAATAAGGAACTGAGACTTTTGAATAGTTTATTTAGATTTAAATTTCTTTAAAAAGGAAAAATCAGGACGGAACAATGAGCCGTACCTCTTATAAAAAATATAAAATGACTGCCGGCTGAGAGACAACCTCTCTGCTGGCTTTTTTTTGTCTTTTTTGAGGTGCTGCACTAATGTTTTATGAATTATGAATAAAATAAGAGTGCCCGACATTGTAAAGAAAAAGAAAGAGAAGCAAAAGCTTGTCATGCTTACCTCCTATGATGCAATTACCGCAAGTATTGTAGATGAAGCAGGAGTAGACATAATCCTTATAGGAGATTCCCTCGGAAATGTAGTTCAAGGGCAAGACACAACACTGCCGGTTACTGTCGATGACATGATTTATCACACAAGACTGGTATCACGCGGCGTAAAAACCGCCCATATTTGTGCCGATATGCCGTTTATGTCCTATCAATCTTCAAAGGAAATAGCACTGGAAAATGCCGGCAGGTTAATGAAAGAAGGATTTGCAGAATCCGTAAAACTTGAAACTACAGATGAGTATATAGACACAATAAAATCCATAGTAAATGCAGGGATTCCAGTTATGGGTCATATTGGCCTGTGCCCGCAATCGTTTCACACAATGGGAGGGTACAAGATTCAAGGCAGGAATAAAAAAGAGAAAAACCTTTATATAAAGCTTGCCAAGGCTACTGAATCTGCCGGTGCCTACAGCATTGTACTGGAAGGAATTCCTCTTGAGCTTGCAAAAGCAATAACAAACAGCGTATCAATTCCCACGATCGGAATCGGTGCAGGGCCGCATTGTGACGGTCAGGTGCTTGTAATAAACGACCTTGTTGGACTTCATAGATCCAGAGTTCCTAAATTTGTAAAACAGTATGCAGATTTTAGAGATTTGATGACAAAAGCCGTGAAGTCATATTCTTCTGATGTAACAAAATCCAAATTCCCTGCAAAAGAAAACAGCTTTAGTTGGAGTAATTAGAACATGGAACTGATAGACAATATTGCAGACATGAAAGCCTTTTCCAATTCACATAGAATGCAGGGAAACACTATTTCATTTGTGCCTACAATGGGCGCACTGCACGAAGGTCATCTGCAGTTAGTAAAAAATGCACGCAATATTTCAGACATCTTAGTAGTAAGTATATTCGTAAACCCAACACAGTTTGGCCCCAATGAAGATTTTGACAAATACCCAAGAGATCTGGACAAAGACAAGAACCTATTGGAAGAACTGGGAGTAGATACCATATTTTTTCCTAGTGCAGACAATATGTACCCAGACGGTTTTCAAACCACCGTAGAAGTGCAGGAAATTCAAAAACCGCTTTGCGGGAAATACAGAAAAGGTCACTTCAAAGGCGTTGCTACAGTAGTTTTAAAGCTATTTAATATAGTTAAACCTCATTATGCAGTATTTGGAGAGAAGGATTACCAGCAGCTTTGCGTTATAAGACAGATGATTTCTGACCTAAATGTGGATGTTGAAGTTCTGTCTCATCCAATTGTAAGAGAGCAAAGTGGTCTTGCAATGAGTTCGAGAAATGAATATCTAAAAAGTGACAAGAGACAACAAGCAGCTTCGATATCTGATGCTCTTTTTAATGTAAAAAAGCAGTTTGACAGCGGAGTTAATGATAAGAAAAATTTGCTGGATACAGCTTCTACAATTTTAAATGAAGCAGAGATAAGCGAAATTGAATATTTAGAGATAGTGGACGGACAAAATTTAAGTGAAAAAAAAGCGGTGAGCTCTGGAGATGTGGTAGCAGTTGCAGCAAGGCTGGATGGAACCAGACTCATAGACAATATAAGGCTTTAACAAGGAGGTTAGATAATGCACCGCACATTATTAAAATCTAAGATTCACAGGGCAACGGTCACAGATGCTAATGTTGACTATGAAGGCAGCATTACCATTGACCGCGAGCTTATGGACATTGCAGACCTGCAGGAATATGAACAGGTACATATCTACAACATTACAAACGGTAACAGGCTCTCTACTTATGTTATAGAAGGGCAGAGGAACTCAGGAGATATATGCATAAATGGTGCCGCAGCTCATCTGGCTAAAACTGGTGACCTGGTGATAATTGCAAACTATGCAGAATACTCCGAAAATGAGGCAAGTCTCCACAAACCAAAGCTGATTTATGTTAATGACGATAATTCGGTCAAAAACATAACAGATCATATTTCTAAGCTAAAAGTAGCCGGGTCATAATAATAATTTAGCTGGTTAACATATAATTTTAAATCTATAAAATTTAGTAAGTTTAATAGAAATAAATCCAAGTTTGATGTAATATTTGAGATTATAAATTAGATGCATCTTTTAAATATGTTAAAGCATCATAATATTGACATATTATAAGAAAGAGGTTATAAATCTAAGTTTATTAAAGGAGATGGTAGGATGAAGGTGTATTTTTATTCAAAAATACTTATAAAACCTACCTATGTTGCAACTCAGCAACCTTAATAACTGATTTGGAGAATTTGGAGAAATACTAATGAAAGCAATCATACTTGCAGCGGGTAGGGGCAAAAGGCTATATCCTTACACAAAATACATTCCCAAGTGTCTGTTGGATGTAGGCGGGGTTACCATCCTTGAACATCAGATAAACAGCATTAGAGCTTGCGGGATTGACGAAGTAGTAATAGTTATTGGTTTTGGATTTGAAAAAGTTGAAGATTTTCTAAGAAACTATGACGGACTCGGTTTAAAAATAAAAACACTTTATAATCCTTTTTATCAGACAACCAACAGTCTTATTTCACTCTGGATAGCTCGAGGTGAAATGGATCAGGATATAGTAGTAATGAACGGTGATGATGTATTTGAACTTGATGTGCTCGATTCGGCGCTCAGTATGCTCGAAGACAAGATCTGCCTTCCTGCAAAGAAAAGAGATGAGTATGAAGAAGAGGATATGAAGATTGTTGTAAAGGAAGGAAACATAGTAGAAGTTGGCAAGTCACTTGAGAGTTCACCAAGCGCAGAGTCAGTTGGTGTAAGGGTTTTTAGAGATACAGGTGTAGAGCTTCTCAAAAGATCGATTGAAGAAGAGATGAGGAGCGAGAACCCTGAGAAAAAATGGTATATATCCGCAATACACAGACTCATTGAAAAAGGATACAAAGTTAAATCCTTCGATGTAGAAGATATGTTTTGGATGGATGTTGATTATCCCGGAGACCTCTTCAAAGCAAGAATTAATGCAAGCAAGTTTATAGATCGTAAGTTCCAGACGGATGTGCCATACGAACAAAGATTGCTTAGGGTTGTTGATAGCAACAGATAATACTTCAAATGGATCATGCAATCATTGTTGCAAGCGGCACCGGCATTGACGGGGCAGATTTATCCGAATTTCCCACCAAAGAACTCGTAGGAGTTCCGCAGCTAAACAGACTCATTATTGTTGCTCAAAGGGCAGGTATAAGTAAATTTACCGTCCTTACCCAAACTGATAATTATCATGCACTTGATAATATTGAAACTGATAAGAGAATATCTTCTAGTGTAAACTGGCATAAAAAGGGAGAAAAGATTAGTTTGGATGACAAGCACTACCTTGTTTTGCAATCCAACCTGGTTATTACTCCTGAAAGCCTAAAAGAATTTATTAATCAAAAAATTGCTAAAAATGATTTTTTGGTTTTAGTAGATGAGTTAGATAATCCTTCTCTTACACTAAACAATGGTAAAATAGAAGGCAGCTTTAAAAACAGCGGGCAGGCAATAAGTGCTTTCATCTCTACGGGTAAGGAGCTTAAAAAGGTAATTAACTCTTCAGACTCTATAGGCAGTTTTGTATCTAACAAACTGAGCTCTTCAGCAAAAATTAAATATAAACAAATAACAGGTGGCTACTGGTATCATTTAAATGATACTGACCAATCTTATCATGATGCAAAAGAAATACTTTTCTCAAATGTTGGTAAAACTGCTACAGGCTGGGTTTCTAGAAAAATTAATAGCAGGTTTTCACTTCCCACAAGCAGGCAACTGGTTAAGACATCTCTTACACCAAATATGATAAGCGTGTTGTTAAATGTAATAGGTATGCTCTCAGGTGTTTTTCTAGCTCTCGGTCATCCGGTTTGGGGCTGTTTTTTCTTGTACGTGGCCACAGTTCTAGACAGGTGTGATGGTGAAGTTGCAAGAGTGAAGCTCATGGAAACCAAAACCGGACAGTGGGTGGATACAATATCTGATCAATTTACAGTGCTCTCATTCTTTATTGGTCTTACAATAGGATATTACAGAGCATCGGACAGCAATATGGCAATTTTCTTTGGCCTTTTTAACCTGTTTGTATTTTTCTTCTTCCTAACCTGGTCTTTTCATTATCTTTCCAAATACACTGACTCTGGAAGTCTTGTAGAATATTTCACAATAGATAAATACGAAGATAATCCCTCATTTATAAGAAGGTTTATTTTATTTCTAAGGCCGTTGTCAAGAAGAAACGCTTATGCTATGGGATTTATGATTGTTTCTATTATTGGTGGATACACCTGGATGTTCGGACTTCTTACATTTGCAATGTTGCTGTTTTTTATTCATCTTATAGAGGATTATTTAAATATTAAAAACTATTCAAATCAAAAGGGCTGATCTACTATCATGAGTAATGACAATACCTCAAAAGGTTTTAATCCACCCAAAAAGTACGCAGGAGGGCTTTCATCCTTCATTAACTGGGCTGAGGGAATTAATGAAAGATATTCCATAAACGGCAATCCCCCAGTATATGATAATTCTAGCTTTCCGTGGGTGAAAGAAGTTGAAGATGAGTGGCTTAGTATTAGAAGTGAGCTTGAGGATGTAATGAAGCACAGATCAGAACTGCCAAATTTCCAGAATATTATGCCTGGAGTGGATGCGATAACTACTGATAATAACTGGAAGACTTATTTTCTTGCAGGATATGGAATAGAAAGTAAGGAAAACTGTAAGAGATGCCCTGAGACTGCCAGGATTCTTAAAAAAATCCCTGGAATGAAGACTGCATTTTTTTCAATATTATCACCCAACAAACATATCCCTGCGCATAAAGGTCCATTTAATGGAGTATTGAGATATCATCTCGGTTTGATAGTCCCCCAACCAAAAGAAAAATGCAGAATAAGAGTAGACGATCAGATTCATGTTTGGGATGAGGGGCAGAGTATAGTTTTTGATGATACATATGAGCATGAAGTCTGGAACGATACAGATGGTTTCAGAGTAGTGCTCTTTGTTGATTTTGTAAGGCCAATTAAGTTTCCCTACAACATCATAAATAAGTTTATGGTTTTTGCAGCCGCATATATACCAGCAATGCAGGAAGCAAGCCAAAACCAGAAGAAGTGGGAAAAAGGTTTTTATAAGAAAAAATAGTTACTTTTTTATGGCTGTTGTTAGTTTATAGAGGCAGTAGGAAAGAAGAGACAATATAAAACCCCATGCTCCTGCCATGAAAATTATTGCTGTTATCTCCATTTAGTTGTTTCTCCTTTTGGATTCTGATCTAAACACCAGTACTGTAAGGAATATAAAAAGACCAATAATATAGCCTCTTGATAGCCAGATGTTCCATGAACTTTGTTCGAGTACTTTAGGTAGAAAATCATAACCCCAAAATGATATTAAGAGAATCAGAAACACAGGGGTAATATATCTCATTATGTAATAGAATATTCTGGGAGCCTTAATTAATCCATACCTGTTAATCTCTTCCCAGGCTTTTTCCCCACCGAATATCCATAAGAATATAATAAGTTCAAAAAATCCGAGGAGGACTACCCCTATAGTGCCGGCCCAAAAGTCCCATTCGTCTATGGTCTTGTCTACAAAAATTACCATTATTACACTTACTACAATTATAACATATGAAACTACAATTGATTTCGTTCGAGTAAAAGAGAATTCGTCCTGAAAGAAAGTTATAATGGGCTGCGTAATAGCTACAGATGAAGTAAGACCTGCAAAGAAAAGAAGGAAAAACCATAAAAAGCCAAAAAGGTTTCCAAGTGGCATTGATGCAAATATTGCCGGCACGCTTACAAAACCAAGACTAAATGCTCCGGACTGGGCAATTGCAATAGCTCCTGTCACTCCAAAAAATGCAACTGCTGCCGGGATTGCAATTGAACCACCAATTACAACCTCAACTGTCTCATTTAAACTAGCTGATGTAAGACCGCTAAGAGTAATATCCTGATTATGCTTTACATAAGATGCATAGGTAATGATCGCTCCAAATCCAAGACTAAGGGTAAAAAACATCTGCCCGGCCGCTGCAATCCATACATTGGGATTTTTAAGAGCCTGCAAATCTGGGGTCCACAGGAAGTTTAGCCCTGCAATGGCATTTCCATGGGGAGTATCCAATGTAAGTACCCTTATAAGAAGAATTATAGCCAGTATAAATAGCGTAGGCAGCGCAAATTTTGCAAAAATTTCTATACCCCTGCTAATACCTTTTAAAAGAATCGTAAAATTAATAATAAGTGTAATCACAAATGCGGTATAAGCCATAGTAGAAGGCTTTAAAAATACCTCACCAGCTCCGATGTATGTACCTAAGAAGTCACCAAATGGTTTAATATAAGCATTTACGTCTTCAGTATTGGTTGTAGGTATTTCAGGGCTAGAACCAAGAAGAAAGTGAAGAGAATAGCCAAGGGTCCAGGATTCAATATAGATATAATATATTGCAACGATAAGAGGAATCCAAAGCCCGAGAACCCCTATTATTTTTGCAGCTGGATGATTCCATAACAGGGCAAATATCGATGGAGTAGTACCGTGGCCTTTTGAACCCCCGTATCTACCCATTGCCCATTCGCACCACATTATGGGAATTCCGATAAGAAAGAATGAGATGATATAGGGCACCATAAATGCACCGCCGCCGTTTTCAGCTGCCTGTACAGGAAACCGGAGGAAGTTGCCAAGCCCAATGGCATTGCCAGCCATAGCTAGTATAAGCCCGGTCTTTGAGTTCCAAAGCTCACGTTTGCCTGATGGATTATTGCTCATTTAGTTGCTTTTTAATTATTAGATTATAAATTTGGTTTAAAATAAGATTTACTCATAATATCACATTTGTAATTAATTTGAATAAATACGATTTTTTACATCAGAGTTTGTATGATTATTACTTGACAAACATAATTGCCTGCTTATCTTAATAAACCTTAAAATTTCAGGTGATGACAGAGACTAATATGCCAAGACAGAAAAAAACTGATACAGAAAAAACAAAAAAAACAACACGTGTGGCAGCTACTAAGAAAACTACAGCAAAAGCAGCCAAAAAAACTACCAAGAAGACTGCTGCTAAAGATACTTCTGCAACTCGTAAAACTACTAATCCTAAACCCAGGAAAAAATCAAAGGCTTCTGACTGGAAAGATGAAATCAAGCTGATGCTCGAGCAGATGAAAAAAGAGCTGCTTCAGGATGTCGGAAAGTCAATAAAAGATGAATCGGACTATCTAAAAAATGACGTGGGTGACTTTTACGATCATGCATCCAATGACAGAGACAGAGAGCTTGCTCTTATGTTTACAGATAGAGAGCGTACCAAGCTTATTCAAATCGATGAATCCCTTAAACGCATAGAAGAAGGTGTTTATGGCGAATGCGATAACTGTATGGACGAAATAGGTGAAGACAGGCTAAGAGTAATGCCCTTTGCAAAGCTTTGCCTATCGTGCAAAATTGAGCTTGAAAGACACGGAGAGCTCTAGTTATTAAAAAGTTTTGATATCGCTTTTATATAGGGACGAGTAATCACACCTTTTTCAGTAATAATTGCATCAATATTTTTGTTTGGTGTAATGTCAAATGCGGGGTTATAGATATCAGTATCTGCTGCAATTCTCTTGCCCTTAATAGTGCTTATTTCAGCAGGATCTCTTTGCTCGATCGGTATTTTGTCTCCCGAAGCACAGTTGACATCGATCGTAGAGAGTGGAGCTGCTACATAAAACGGAATTTTATGATGTTTAGCCAGTATTGAAAGTGAAAAAGTGCCTATTTTATTAGCAACATCACCGTTTGCAGCTATTCTATCGGCTCCAACTACAACCGCATCTATGTTTTTACTGCTCATGACATGGCCTGCCATACTGTCAGTAATAATAGTCACAGGGATTTTGTCTTTACTAAGCTCCCAGGCGGTAAGTCTTGAGCCCTGTAGAAATGGCCTTGTTTCAGTGGAGTAAACATGAATGTTCTTTCCCTGCTCACTGGCCGCTCTCAGCACCCCAAGTGCAGTACCATAACCTGCTGTTGCAAGAGCACCGGCATTACAGTGTGTTATTACGTTATTTCCCTTTTTAAGCAGTTTAGCACCCATCTTTCCTATATTTTTACAAATCTCAATGTCTTCTTTGCATATAAGTTCTGCTTCTTGGATAAGTCTTGAAATAATATTTTCAATTTCCTCATTTCTTAGAGAATATGCTAGATCATTCATTCTCTTTACAGCCCAAAAGAGGTTTACCGCAGTAGGGCGGGTAGATGCTATTTCGTCTGATAAGGCTTTTAGCTTTCTAAAAAATATATCCTTATTTTTCGTTCTTATTTTTTTTGCACCGAGCGCAATTCCCATTGCTGCAGCTACTCCTATGGCCGGAGCTCCTCTTATTACCATTTCTTTAATGGCTTTTGCAACCTGTGCTGAGGAATTGCATTTAATATACGTTTCTTCAGTTGGAAGTTTACGTTGATCTATCATTACAACGCTTCCATCTTTCCACTCAATTGTGCTAAATTTACTCAACTATACTCTCCCGTGGTTTTTATTATTAATGATTAGATGAATCCGAATTTTAGAAAAAAATTGATGTCTTAATATATACAATATTTCACATTGTCAACAATTGACTATCAATAATAAATTGATAGACTCATGTAATAAATTAATTAATTTGTTGAGGATTTGATGAAAGCCAACGATCTAAAAATGTATAAAGACCTCTTGCAGCAGCGCATGGACATGCTCATGGGTACCGCAGGTGAAACGCTGGATGATCTGAGCCAAGGGGATGATACTTTTCCAGACCCTCTGGACAGGGCAATGTCTGAGTCAAACAGAAGTATAGAGCTTAGAAAAAGAGACCGTGAGAGAAAACTCATACAGAAAATCAAACAGGCTATTGCAAGGACCGAAGACGGTACTTATGGAGTGTGCGATGACTGTGGAGAAGATATATCGGCAAACAGATTAAAAGCCCGTCCTGAGACTACTCTTTGTATAAACTGCAAGGAAGAACAGGAAAAAGTCGAAAAGCAGTTTGGATTATAAATATTCTATTTAGAGCCAAAAACAAATCCCCTAAACAGATCCAGTTCTGATTCTTTTACAATCCTCCAGCTACCATCCTTCTTTTCGAAAATCATCTTCTCAACCGTTTTGAATTTGCTGGATTGAGATTCTATTTTTAGATTAAAAAGTGATTTTTGATACACTTCTGCAATACCCTGCCCTTTCATATATATGCTAATGTCTTTTCGTGTAATTTTTAGTGTATCAAAAACTGTTGTGTTTGTTTGGAAGTTTTTGCTTAATTCTTCAATCCCTACAACCGAATCTCCCACTTTTTGGCTATAATCTGGAGAAATGCAGGTTAGATAGAGCTGTAAATCTTTTGTTTCAAATGCAGTCTGCCTGTCACTGAGTACTTTTTTGATATCATTGTTGTCGGCATTTCCACACGATAGTACAGGAATGACAAATAACATCGTTAGTACTGCATATTTGATGTGCTGGTTCATCCCTACTTTATTTTGGATGCAAGTTCTAGGGCATCTTTATTATACTTAGAATTGGGAAATTCATTTATCACTCTATTGAGCGCTGATAGGGCAAGGCTATTTTCATTCATATCAGAGTATGACTTTCCTAAAAGATATAGCGCCTTTGCATAGTGTATTGTCTGGGGATATTGATCTATAACGGTTTTGTAGCGTTCTGAAGAGGCTTTAAAGTTGTTTTTATTGTAATAGTAGTCCCCAATATATATTTCTCTTTCAGCAAGTACATCTATTGATTCTCTTATATTATTATTTGCTTGTTGCACAAGTGGAGAATCAGGGTAATTCTCAACATACTCGTTTAACCATCTAATAGCTTCTCTTGCGCCACTTGGATCTCTGTCATGCCCTCTAATTGTTCTAAAGTTACAAAGTGCGAGAAAAAAAGTTGCATACTCGGTGCCGTTGTGAGAAGGGTGTCTTTTTATGAATTCTTCGTACTCTATAGCAGCCTGTTCATACTCTCCTCTCTTAAAATAAGTATCTGCTGTTCTAAGCTCAGCAAGCGTTGCATATGGACTATATGTATATCTTATCTGTATTTCTTTTAGAGTTTCTTCAATTCTTCCATAGTCCGTAGCGTTAAATAGACCAAAAAAGCCGCCTTTGTCTTTTCCCAGCTCTTGTAATGCGCTATCATACATAGACTTGGCATTATTGCCCTCTATAGGTTTTGGCGAACCACAGCTAACAATAAATGTTAAAGTAATTAAATTTAATAGTAATAATATTCTCATCGGTTCTTTATATTATTAATAAGGCAGTGTAGTGTCAAGAGTTTAGATATATTAGTTTTACTAAAAGTATTATGAAATTTATTGATGAAGCAAGTATAAGTGTTGTTGCCGGGCGTGGGGGCGATGGGTGCGTTGCGTTCAGAAGGGAGAAATTTGTGCCATTAGGCGGTCCCAGCGGGGGTGATGGCGGCAAAGGCGGCAACGTAATATTTTTTGCCGATCCCAATATAAACTCTCTTCTGGATTTTAGGTATAAGAAGATCTATAAGGCTCAGAGGGGAGCAAACGGCAGGGGAAAGAACCAGCATGGAAAATATGGACAGGATATTGTAGTGCCTCTACCTGTTGGAACTCTCATTAAAGATGCCGGCACTGGTGAGGTTATTTATGATCTTAAGCAAAAGGGTGAGTCTTATATTATTGCAAAAGGCGGCAGCGGTGGTAGGGGAAATGCCAGGTTTGCAAGCTCAGTAAACCAGGCACCAAGGGAGTTTGAAGAGGGGACAGAAGGGGAACAGAAAAACCTTAACTTAGAGCTTAAGCTTCTTGCTGATATAGGTATTGTAGGTTTTCCAAACGCGGGGAAATCAACTCTAATATCCAGAATATCTGCTGCTAAGCCCAAGATTGCTGATTATCCTTTTACAACACTTATACCAAATCTTGGTGTTGTAGAGTATGGGGAGCACAAAACATTCGTAGTTGCAGATATTCCGGGGCTGATTGAAGGAGCACACACTGGTGCCGGGCTTGGAATTAACTTTTTAAAGCATATAGAGAGGACATCGATCCTGCTATATTTAATAGATATATCACCTGCAGATAATAAGGATCCGGTGAGCCAGTTTGAAATATTACAGGGAGAATTAAATAAGTTTTCTCCAGAGTTACTAGAAAAACCTAAGATTATTGCACTAAATAAGATAGATACGCTAAGTAAGGATGAACAAACTGAAATAGTAGAAGCTTTTAGAAATAGAGGTATTAAGGTCAGGTTATTATCTGCTTTTGTGGGGACTGGTGTAAAAGAGCTTGTTGCTGAACTTGGGCAAGTTTATGAAGAAAATAAAGAAATTTAAAATAATATTAGCACAAAGCATCGAGGTCGATTATAATATATTAATATTTTAGGATTTGTCAAGCCCCCGGAAATAGGTCCACCTT
>JABAHR010003234.1_pt4 | contig 36841 bp, 37 predicted proteins | sample 7062101 | NCBI WGS metagenome assembly JABAHR01 (sample SAMN14534553, study PRJNA622989) | marine sediment metagenome | biome: marine biome [ENVO:00000428]; feature: marine pelagic biome [ENVO:01000023]; material: deep marine sediment [ENVO:00002113] | place: India: Gulf of Kutch | collected...
TACAGGGATTGATCTTGGCGGCGCAGGGATTGCACGGGTTTTGCCCATGACTGGCGCCCTGGGCGGCGGGCAGCGTAGACAGCGCAATGGCCATGGCCGCCGACGCAAGGGTCGTTTGCACGCGGATCTTCATCGGTGAGTGCCTCCTCTTTTCGTCTTGACTTGAGCCAAAGGGATGCCCCGCCCCAGCTCCCGAGAAGGCGAAACAACCCGGCAGGAAAGACCACCGAGTGCCGGTAAAAGTTCCGGCCGGGCAGCAGCCACACGGCCCGATCCCCTGCTCATGCTCCGCCCCGGGACGACGCTCGCCGGCCCCGCGCGGTGTACCCAGGGGTGATCCCGCCGGGCCAAGCCGTTGTACCGGCAAGGTCGCGACGGGGTGGCAATCCGCGCGGCCAAGTCCCACACTCGGGGCGGCGGCACCCACCGGCCGTGCCTGCACGGGTCGCCGCAAAACTTCGACCGGACGCCGCGTACATGGCCATCAGCCACAGTCCCTACCGTCGCCTCGCGCTGGTCTTCGGTATTGCCGTTGCTGTGGCCACGCTGCTCAACGGCACCAGCTTCTGGCTCAAGCGGGTCGGATGGCTGCAGCCGCAGTTGAGCGCGGAGTATCGGCAGTTCATGCAGCAGGCGGGATCCGCCGCGGCAGCAGATCCTGCGCAGGCTGTCGCGACGTACCTCGAGACGCGCAACGCCTACCGCGATCGCTTTTACGACATCGACGGCATCTGGGTTCTGAGCAAGCTTGCCAAGGACGTCGTCATCGCGGCGTTCGTCGCCGTGGGCATTTTTTACTGGCTCAAGATCGGCGGCGTGCCGCCGCCGCTGCGCGACTGGCTGCTGCTGGCGCTGCTCGCCGTGTTGACCGTGGCGCTGTCGCGTTCGCTCTGGCACTACGGCCCCTTGGTCGCGATGGCCGGGCTGCGCTCGTTCAGCTTCCTGCTAATTGCAATCGTCGGAACATGGGCGGCGGGCCTGCGCGAGTGCCGCTGGCTCGCAACCAGCATAGCCGCTGTGCTGCTGATCCAGCTACTGCTCGCTCCCATCGAACTCGTCCATGGTGCGGATCTTTTTACCGGCGCACCGCTCGGCGTGTGGAAGCTCGATCGCCTGGTGGGTACGTTGCTGCAACCGACATCTCTCGGCACTTTCGCCGTAGTTGCCATGGCGTGGTACGCGGGCAGCGACATGCCAGCGCCGCGCCTACTGGTCGTGTGCGCGGTCGCTGGGGCGCTGGTGGTGGCGAGCGCATCGGGGACGGCGCTCGCTCTGTATGTGCTCGCGCTGGGCGTGGTGCTCTACGGTCGCTCTACGAGCCCCGCATCACGGCGCCGATGGTGGGTGATCGGGGCGGTGCTGACGGTACTAGCCGTCAATCTGCCCCTGCTTACCGGCCGTCTCGATATCTACGACTCGCTATGGGGACGGCTCGATCGGGCGAGCGCCTATCTGGTCGATCTGGACAGTGTCCTGGACCTGCTGGCGGGGCGCGGCCTGGGCGTCGGCACCAACGTCGCCATGAATCTGCTGCGTGCCGATGCAACCGCCGCAGTGACTCCCGTCGGCGAGGGTGTCGCCATACACTTCGCCGACTCCACCGCCCTGATGATGCTGCCCCAGATCGGCCTCGTTGGCACGGTCTTGTTCTACGCGCTGCTGATCCGCATCGCCCGCCGCGACCGACGCTACCGCGTCGTTCATGTCGTGCTGCTGCTTGCCAGCGTCACCAACAACCTCGGCGAGTTCTTTCCAGTCAATTTCCTGCTCGGGCTGCTGATTGCACGCGCGCTCGGGCCCGCGGACACGCTGCGGGCGCCGACCCTCAGCTCTGCGGGGCGACCATGAGCGAGAACAGGATCAGGGCGATGAGGATGAACACGATGCCCGCCAGCGCCCACTGGCGCAGGCGCACTTCGAGCGCGGCCAGACCCTGAGCGAGCGTCGCCGCACGCCCATCCCGATACAGGAGCACGCCCAGCATCGCCAGCAGGCGAGTCCGCCCCGCCGACCAGCGCTCGCCGCTCCAGAGCAGGCGCCAGACCGGCAGGCACCGCTCGAACCACCGCAGCACGTCGCCCGGCGGTAGCGCGGGCGGCCGCGGCCCGGGCTTCGCGAGCGCGGCGCGCAGCGCCGNNAGCGCCGCCACGAGGCCAATGCCGACCGCGACGGGCGCCAGCGCGGCCCACAGCTTGCCGGGGTCGAGCGAAGCCCGTGCCGCCTCGCCCGCCGGCGGCCACAGCCAAAGCGCCCCGACCACGGCGGCCAACAACACCAGCCAGGGCGGCCACAGGCCGCGAGCGCGCTGGCGATGACCCGGCTCGGCGGCCCGCAGCGTAAAGACGAAGCGGCCCATCAGCACGGTGGTGCCCACGGCGGCGACGGACAGCAGCGCCGGCAGCCATGCCGCCCAGGACGGGGACGCGGCGGACGCGGCGGCGGTCAGCGCAACCTTGGCCACCGCACCGCTGGTCAGCGGCAGCCCCGCCAGCGCCAGCGCCGGCAGCAGCAGCCCCACCAGCACCGGGCCCCGCAGGCCGCCGCCGTGGGCGGCCATACCCACGCCGAGGAACAGAGCGCCCTTGGCGAGGGCATGGTGCAGGGCGTAGATCAGCACCGCCGACAGAGCCGCCGGCCACAGCTGCGGCCAGGCCATGCCCAGCCCCACGGCCGTCGTCATGAGGCCCATCTGACTGATGCTGGAGTAGGCGAGCACCGTCTTCGGATTGGTCTGCGTCAGACCCACCGCCACGCCATAGTAGGCAGCGGCGAGACCGGCGAGTACGCACCCCACACCCCACTGCGGGAAAGCCGCCTCGCCTAGGGGCAGGAAGCGCAGCCAACCGATGAGCCCCGCCTTGATCATGGCGCCGCTCAAGACGGCGCTGGCCGGCACCGGCGCAGCAGGATGGGCGAGCGGCAACCACACGTGCAAGGGCAGCGCGCCGGCCTTGATGCCGAAGCCGAGCAACACCAGCAGGGTGACAGCATGCGGCGGGGCGCCGCCGCCGACGGGAAGGTCCGTCGCACCACCGTTGGCCAGCACGACCAGCACGGAGAAGAGCATCACTTCGCCGAGCACGACGAGGACCATGTAGACGCGTCCGGCGCGCAACGCATCGGGGTCGCGCGTATGGACCACCAATCCGTAGGACGCGAAGCTCATGAGCGCGAAGAAGAGGAAGAACGTGACGGCGTCCAGAGCGACGATCAGACCGAGATTACCGCTCATGGCGAGCAGGAAGAACATCGCGAACTGCGTCTGACGCGCGTCGTCGCGCAGATAACCCCGCGCAAAAAGAGCCGAGATCCCCCACAACAGAGCGGTAAAGAAGAGGAACACGCGCCCCGTGGCGTCGACGCCGAAGCGCGCACCGAGGAGCAGCCAGGGCACTTCGAGCAGCGCGTCGGCGCCGCTCGCCAGCGACACCAGCAGTGCCGGCACGGCCGCCCACGGCACCAGTTGCAGCGCGTGCGGGCGCATTCTCCGCGCGACGAGGGCGCCGGCGATGAGCAGCGGCGCCAGTGGCACCGCCAGCAGACCCGCCGCGCTCAACGGCGCCAAGACATCGCCGCTCATGGGGCGTACTGCCGCGCGGCAATGAGCCGCGCCCAGTCGAGCGGGCTGAAGGGCGCGCTCGCCAGCAACCCGACCAGGACTGCCAGCAGCGCCGTGGTGAGCGCCGGCGCCAGCAGCATCCAGTGCGTCTCCAGACGGCCAAAGGAGCGATCCTCGGGCCAGGGGCCGACCGGCTTTTCGAACCAGGCGCTGTAGACGATCGGCAGAAAGTAAGCGGCGTTGAGCAGGCTGCTCGCGACGAGCACGGCCACCACCCAGGGCTGCCCCGCCTCCAGGCCGCCGATGCCCAGGTACCACTTGCTGAAAAAGCCGGCCAGCGGCGGCACACCGATCATGCCCAGCGCACCCACCGTGAAGGCCGCCATCGTCCAGGGCATGCGCCGGCCGACGCCCCTCATCTCGCTGACTCTGTGAATGCCCAACGTCTCGGCAAGATTCCCCGCACAGAAGAACAGCGTGATCTTCATCACTCCCTGATGCACCAGGTGCACGATGCCACCGATGGTGGCCAGCGGCCCCAAGACGGCGGCTCCGAGAGCGATGTAGGAGACCTGGCTGACTGTGGAGAACGCGAGACGCCGCTTCAGGTCATCCTGGTAAAGGGCGCGCGCGGATCCGTAGACGATGGTTGCACCCGCGAGGATCGCCAACAGCGTGGTCACTCCCAGTTCGTGCGCGAAGTGCACCCCGTAAACGTCATAGACCACCCTTACGATGCCGAACGCACCGGACTTCACCACCGCCACAGCGTGCAGCAAAGCGCTTACCGGCGCCGGCGCCACCATGGCCAGCGGCAGCCAGCCGTGCAGCGGGAGCAGCGCCGCCTTGACTCCCAACCCGAGCACCATGAGCGCGAAGATGGCGATGAGCTGCGTGCGCTGCCCGGCGACAGCACTGAGCAGATCCACCTCGCCGAAGTCCAGCGGCCCCGCCAGGGTGCGCAGCCAGACGGTGCCGAGCAGCAGCGCCGCACCACCGATGAGCGTATAGAGCAGATAGATGCGGCCGCCACGCATCGCCGCGGCCGTGCCGCGATGCACCACCAGAGGGTAGGTGGACAAAGTCAGCACTTCGTAGAACACGAGGAAGGTCATCATGTTGCCCGCCAGGGCAAGACCTAGGGTCGAGCTCACGCACAGGCTGAAGAAACCGAAGAAACGACTGCGGTGGGGCGAGTCCTCGAGATAGCCGACGGCATAGACGGTGGTCAGAAACCACAACCCCGAGGACAGCACCGCGAACAGGATCGACAGCGCATCGGCACGCAGCACCAGATCGATATCCGGAAGCAGCGGCAGGCGACTCTCGTATTCGTGGTCGTGGAACACGCCCCAGAGCATGACCAGCACCAGCGCGAACGTGGCGCCGGCACCGCTCAGATTGAGCAGCGTGCGAGCGCGATGCGCCTGCTCATGCAGGAAGAAGATGAGCACCCCTGAAATAACGGAGCTCGCGACGACCAACGCCGGAATCGAGGCATCCAGGTTCACGACGCCGTTCCCATCGCCGTGGCGCCGACGCCGCTCGCGCCCACCTGCAGCAGGGCGAGCAGAGGCGTGGCGGAGAACCCCAGTACCACTGCGGTCAGCGCGAGCGCCAGAGCGCTCCACTCGAGAGCGCGCGCCGCGTCGATGGCCGGTGCCTCCTCCGCTGCAGCGAACGCGTGGGCGACGACGCGAAACACGTACGCCGCCGCCAGCAACCCGCCGAGCAGCACGACAGCCGCCCACCACCATTGGCCGCCGGCAAGGGCGGACTGCAGCAGCAGCCACTTGGCGAGGAAGCCACCGCTCGGCGGCAGGCCGATCAGGCTCACCCCGGCCAGCGCGAAAGCCAGCATGGACAACGGCAGACGCGAAGCGAGGCCCTTCAACTCGACGATGCGATCATGACCATACACCTGCATGATGGTGCCGGCACTCAAGAACATGGCGGCCTTGGCAACGCCGTGGGAGAGCGCGAGGTAGACCGCCCCGCTCCATGCGGTCCGCCCCGCCGCGGCGATCAGCGGAAACGCGAGAAAAAGGTAGCCCAGCTGTGCCACCGTCGAGTAAGCCACCAGCAGCTTGAGGCGGTGCTGACTCCAGGCGAGGAGGGAGCCCCCCACCACCGCGGCGGCACCGAGCAGGCCCAGTGCCTGCGCAGCGGCGGGTGAGATCGCTGCAGCGAACGTCTCGAACCACAGGCGCAGCAGCACGTACAACGACGCCTTGACCACCAGTGCCGAGAGCAGCGCGCTGACCGGCGCCGGCGCGTTGGCGTGTGCGGGGGGCAACCAGAAGTGCAGCGGAAACAAGGCAGCCTTCAGTGCCAGGCCGGCGCTCATCAAACTCAACGCCGCCCACGTCGCCGGCTCACGCCGTAACACTTCACTGAGCTCAGCGAGGTCGAGCGTCCCATAGCCGGCGTAGAGAAGGGCCACGCCGAGCAGGTAGGCCAGCGAGCCCAGCAGTCCCACCAGCAGATAACGCAGCGCGGCTCGCAGCGCCGCCGCCGAGCCCGTCAGCGCCGCCAGCGCCACCGCGGACAGCCCGAGCAGCTCGAGGGCGACGTAGAGATTGAAGGCGTCGGCGGACAGAAACAGCGCATTGAGAGCTGCCCACAGGAACAGCCACAGCGGCCAGAAGTAGGCCCGCTGCGGTTCGCCGCGGCCGAAGTAAACCGACGCATACACGCTTACCGCGAGCCCGACCGCCGCGGTGAGAGCCAGCATGACGCCGCTCAGGCCGTCGGCGTGCAGCTCAATGCCGAGCGGAGCGCCCCAGCCTCCCACGGCGTGACGCTGCACGCCCACGGTGAGCACCTGGACGACCAGAGCGGCGACGCAGAGCGTGATCGCGACCGACGCCGCGACGCCGAGCACGACCGCGCGCCGCGGAGCCACAAAGGCGAGGGGCGCCGCCGCCAGCGGGACCAGCAGGGTCCCGATCATCCAGGGTACGTCGGCGGGCGACGCCACCGTGCCTACTCCGACGCCTCGTCGTCGCTCAGCTCCGCTCGACCGGTTGCCTGCCGCAGCCGTGTCGCCAGAGCAAGCACCAGTGCGGCGGCGCTCACCGCCACCACGATTCCCGTGAGCACGAGCGCGTGCGGCACCGGGTCGGGGGCGGCGTCGGGCTGGCGATGGGCGGAGGCGATCATGACCAGGAACACACCGCCGCCGATCACGTTCAGCGCAATCACCTGTCGCAGCAGATGGCGGTCACGGAACAGCGCGACCACGCCCACGGCGAACAGTGCGCACCCGGTGAGCATGTAGAGCCAGGCGGCGCTCACCGTGGCGCTTTCCTCATCCATGCCGCCGGCTGCCCACCGAGATACAGGCACACGAGTGTCAGGCCGACCGACACCGTGGCCGCCGCCTCGACGAGCAGGATCAAGGTCTTGCTCCACGCCCGTGGATACTGCAGCAGCCCGCCGCCGGCGAGCATGACCAGCGCCGCGACGGCGACGAATGTCAGCGGTCCGACCACCAGGCCCACCCGCGCTGCCCGCGCCCACGACGGCGGCGGCCACCAACCGCCGAGCACGAGCAGCACCCCCGCGGAGGCGAGGACGGCGCCGGCATGAAACGCGCCGCCCGGCGCATAGGCGCCTATCCACAAAAGATAGGCGGCGACGACGACCAGCAGCGGCACCAGCACGCTGACGGCGGTGAGCAGAACCGGGCCGGGCGGCGAGAGGCCGCGGCGATCCTCCGGCGCCTTGCCCAACGACCAGACCGCCAGCAGAACCAGTAGCAGCACCGCGAGCTCGAGCAACGTGTCGTAGCCGCGGAAGTTGAGCAGCACCGCGGTCACCGGGTGGCTCACGCCGGCGTGCGCGAGGTGCTCCGTCACGGCTTGGCGCTGGCCCGTGACGTCTGGCGGCAACGACACAACGCCCCAGACCAGGCACACGAGCAGCGCCATCCCCAGGCCCACGAGGAGCAGCGCCTGCCGGGCGCCGGCGGCCCGCGCCTCTGGAGGCACTCGCCGCACGGCGACGGCGAGCCGTCGCTCGGCGGTGAGCAGCAGCACGCCGGTGATGCCGGCGCCGATGGCGACCTCCGCCAGAGCCACGTCGATTGCCCCGAGCCGCGCCCACGCCAGCGCCAGAAACAGCCCGAAGACGATGAACAGGACAACCGCCTTGAACAGATCGGCAGTCGTCAGAGCGCGCCATGCCAGCCCCAGCAGCACGGCGACCAGGACGGTATCGAATGTCCACATCAACGCCGCCAAGGTTTTACTCCCCGGTGCAGGGCGCTCTGAGCGATGAGGTGCGAGGCGGTGGCGCCGGCCAACATGACGAGCGCCCAGATGAGCACGAGCTTGGCCGCCGTGAACGCCGAGTCCGCCCTGATTGCCAACCCGACCGCCACGAGCCCCAGGCCGACGTTGTCCGCCTTGGTCAACGCATGCAGGCGGGTGTAGACATCCGGAAGACGCAGCAGACCCACCGTGCCGGCGAGGAAGAAGGCGGCGCCCGCCACCACCAGCACCAGACCGAGCACGTCGTCAAGCGTCACGGTCCGCTTCCTCCGCCCCAGCTTCGTCGCACGAAGGCCACGGCGGCAACCACCGCCAGCAGGGCCACCACCAGAGCGACGTCGATCAGGGCGGGCGCGTCGAACGCCGCACCCAGCAACAGCAGAATGGCGACGGCGGTGGTGCCGAACAGCTGCGCCGCCATCATGCGGTCTGCCTGCGTCGGCCCACGCGCGATGCGCGCCACACCGGCGACGAGCGCCAGCAACAGCAAGAGCGCCACCGCCGCCAACGCTTCACTCATGGCCCGATGCGCCGCCGAGCCGTCGCGACGTGCCGAACAGATCGGCGACATGCCGCTCGAGCCTTTCGATCTCGTCGTGCACACGGATGCTCTCGTCGAGCACGTGAACCCGCATGCGCTGCCCGTCGAGATCTACGACCAGGGTACCGGGCAGCAGGCCGGCGACGCCTGCTAAAAAAGCGCGGGCACGACCCTCGGTAAGTCGCGTGCGATGCTCCACCACGAGCGGGCTCACGGCCAGGCGCCTGCGCAGCACCCAGCGGGCGACGATGAAACCGCCACGCAAAGACTGCCACAGGAAGTACGGCGCGAAGCGCAGCAGGCCGCCGAGACGCCAGGTCGCGGACGGCGTCGGCGCGAGCGCCGCGGCGGCGAGCAGCGCCACGGCGATGGCGGGTAGCCCGATCAGCCAGGAACGAAGGTCGGCGCCGACCAGCACCCACCACAGGGCGGCATACACCAGCAATCGCCCCGCGTGGCCGCGAAGGCGGACGCTCGGCGAGTCTGTCCGGGTCGGTTCACGAACCATGTGGAACGCTCATCGGCCGCTGCAGCCGCGGGTGTGTGCGGCGCCGGCGGCGGACCCACCCGGCCGCTGGCAGACCCGAATGCTAGTGCGGCATCACCTCCACGAGCACGGAGCCCCAAGATCCCGACGGCCGCTTCATGTGCAGGTATGCCGCCAGCGTAGGTGCCACGTCGATGGTCTGGACCTCGCGATAGATCGTCTGCGCAATCAGACCGGCGCCGGCAAAAACCACCGGTACGAACGTATCGTAGCGCCACGGCGACCCGTGTGTCGTGGCCACGCTGATGCCGTCGAAGTCATTGAGAAACCAGTGCGGCTCGAAGACGAGGTAGATGTCGCCCGAACGCCTCGGGTTGAAGTTGTGGCGGATGGAGCGGATCATCGGTGTTTCGATGATGGCGCCCTCGAGCAGCGCGGACGATGGCACGGCGAGCGCAACGCCTTCGAGCTTCATGATCTCCCGGGCAATCGCGTTTTCCACAGCAGCCCGGTCCAGTCCCTTGTCGACGAGAAGCTGCCGGTTCAGATAGACGTAGGGATGCGCATACGATGTGATCAGCTCGGCCCCCAGGCCGAATTCCCGCTTCAGGCGCTCTATGCCCGGCGCTTTGTTCCAGCCGGAGGGATCAACGTAGTTCGCGCCGATCCCGTACTCGCCGAGATACGCGGGTGCCTCTGCCGCACCGTGATCTGCGGAGAGCACGATCAGCGTGCAGTCGAGCCCCACCCGCGCGTCGACGAAGCTCAGCAGATCCGCCAGGGTTCGATCGAGGCGCAGCAGGTTGTCCTCGCTCTCCAGGCTGGACGGACCGAAGAAGTGTCCGACGTAGTCGGTGGATGAGAAGCTGACGGCCAGATAATCCGTCACTGCGTCGCGCCCCAGTCCCTCGGCGTCGATAAGGGTCTTGGCAAAGTCCGCCGTTATCTCGTCGCCCGCCGGGCTGATGGTGATCAGCGTGGAGAAGTATCGGTCCTGCGGGGAGCCGAAGGGATGCGGAAACACGCGGCCGTAGCCCGGGAAATCGACCTCGAAGGGCTGATCGTCGCGGTCGCCGAAAACGTAGGTCGACGGCGGATGCAGGAGCTCCCAGCTGCCGCCGGCATACGCCGAGACGACCCCGCCGGCATTCCAGGCCTTCACCCACTGCGGGTACTCGTCGTAGTAATAGCTGCTCGTCACGAACTGCTGCGCTGCCTTGGAGAACCAGAAGGCCTTGCCCGCATGCCCGGCCATCGACACAGCGCCGCGGTCCTTGACCGACACGCCGAAGATCTTCGCCGCGCCCCGTGTGTGCAGCGCCAGCTCGTCGGCGAACGTCGAGACGAGGATCGCGGCCGGAGAGCGGCCGTCGGTTCTCGCCGCCCGCTGAGTCGGATCGATCTCCGTGCTCTTGTCGACACCGCCGTCCTCGGCGAGCAGAGGATAGCGGGGGTCCTCGATGTTGTATGCGAGCTCGCCCGTCTCGCGGTCGAGCCAGATATTGCCGATCATGCCGTGGTCTGCCGGATGCGCGCCGGTGGCGAGCGTCGTGTGGCCGACGATGGTCTCGGTATTGGCGTGGGCGTGGTGCGCATTGGCGAAGACGACCCCAGCGTCGAGGAGATAGCGAAACCCGCCTTGCGTAAGACGTTCGCTCACGAAGCGCGTCAACATGTCGCCGCGCAGCTGATCGACCGTGATCTGCAGCACGAGCCTCGGCAAGCGAAGACCGCCCCCGTCCCGCGGTTCGCAGACGTCTGCGGCGGGACCCGCGGCCCGGGTGCTTGCCTGGGCAACGCAAAGCAACGCGGCAATCGCGAGCACACAAGCTCTAGTCTTCATGGTCACATCTCCCGCTCGATATCCCCGCTTGCGGCCGTGACGTAGCCGCGCCGCTGTGCACTTCGCCCTCCCGCGCCGGCTTTGCGCCTGAGCGCGCAAGAAGATCAGCCGGAACTACGCTCTGCGCCGCGTCCCGTCGGCCCCGGTCAACTGCGCGTGAGAACCGGTTCATGACCCGGGAGCGGTAGCGCTGCAACTGCCCTTGGGGCTCGTCCCGACGACGCACAGAAGCATCCGTCGTGGCTCTTCGCGCCGCTTCTCCTGGCTCACGGCACCGACTGGCGGCGTTAAAGGGGATAGCCCGTCATGTAGGGGCTCGGGCTCGAGAGCTGGAGATGCGGCCTTCTGGGCGCGTGCGCGGCCGAGCCCAGCGAGGCAGGCCGGCGGCAGACACGGCGCGCTGCAAACAGATGCGCAGTCCGATTCCGGGAAGAGCTCGTCGTCATCCGACCGCCGCCGCCGTCGAGGACGCGCTGCGCGCCCGTGCGCAGCGGCCTCTCAGTTGAGCCCGCAGAGATTGCCCCCGCAGCAAGGCGCGCCGGTCTCGCACGGCGGCGCCTCGCCGCTGCCGACGCCGCGCACCACGTGAGCGCCGCTGATCAGACGCTTCACCGGGGTAGCGGGCGGTGTATCGCCCGGCGACACACCCGCTGTCTCGCACAGCTCACCCCAGCTGGAGATGCGTTGACTCATCGCGTGCCTGGCCTCGATGACGCGGCCGTTCAGTTCGCACAGATAATCGTAGCTCGGCATGTTCAAGATCCTTGCACAGAATGCGTCTTCGACTGAGGATTATAGCGGCTGCTCCGGCGCTCGCCGCAACGATCGCCGCCGGGCGGCGCCGCGGCACGTGCGCCCGGGCCGATCCGCCGCCGCGCTCAGATCGCTTCGCCGAATGCCCGGCGCAGAGCCTTAGCCGACTGCGCGATGGCCTGCGCCGCCGCGCCCATCACACCCCCCAGCGAGAGGAAGGCGTGGATCATACCTGGGTAGTTGGTCAGCTCGACCCGGTTGCCGGCGGCCTCGAGTCGTTCGGCATAGGCAATACCCTCGTCGCGCAGGGGATCGTAGCCGGCCACGATGACCAGCGCAGCCGGCAGTCCCTCGAAATCTTTTGCGTTCAAGGGCGCGAAGCGAAAGTCGTGCCGCTGTGACCGATCGGGGCAGTAGTTGTCCCAGAACCACTCGATGGATCGACGCGTCAAGAGATAGCCCTCGGCACAGTCGCGGTGGCTGGCCGTGTCGAGCGCGTCCCCGGTGACCGGATAGATCAGCAACTGAAACGCCAGATCGGGAGACCCGGCATCGCGCGCGAGGATACTGCAGACGGCAGCGAGGTTTCCGCCCGCGCTATCGCCGCCGACGGCGAGCTTCGCCGGATCGGCGCCGAGATCGTTCGCATTGTGGGCCACCCACCTCAGTGCGGCGAAGCAATCGTCGACGGCCGCCGGAAAGCGATGCTCGGGCGCAAGACGGTAATCCACCGCGACGACGATGCAACCGGCCTCGAGCGAGAGCCGGCGACACACGGCGTCGTAGCTCTCCAGAGTGCCGACGGTGTGCCCCCCGCCGTGATACCACACCAGGGCGGGCAGAGCCGTGTCGCTGCGTCGCGGCACGTAGACCCGCAGGGGTATCTCGCCCGCGGGCCCGGGCACAGACCGATCGTGCACCGCGAACAAAGGGGTCGGGGCAAAACTGAGTTTCGCCGCACGTTCGTTGTGTAAACGCCGTGCTTCGGCGACGGACATCTGCCAATACTCGGGGTTACCCGCCTCGCGCGCGAGGTCGAGCACGTACTTGGCCTGCGGATCCAGCGGCATGTCGATCTCCGGGAAGCGACGTCCGTCGGCGGCGGCCGGCACGCCGCGGCGAGGGGGCATTATATCCGTCGGCATGCCGGCGTACTGCCGACGGCGATTCGCAGCGTGAACGCCGCCGCGAGCACCCGGTGCACGAGCATCGCGCCCGGGGGCCGCAATCAGCTCACTTCGTCGCCGACGAAGGGGTTGCTGCGTCGCTCTTCGCCGAACGTCGACGTCGGCCCGTGACCGGGAATGAACTGCACGTCGTCGCCCAGTGGCCAGAGCTGCTCGCGGATCGAGCGGATCAGGGTCGCATGATTGCCGCGGGGAAAGTCAGTGCGCCCGATCGAGCCGCGGAAGAGCACGTCGCCGACGACGGCGAGCCGCGCTTGGGCTTGGAAGAAGATCACGTGGCCGGGCGTGTGGCCGGGGCAGTGCCGAACCGCGAGCTCCACATCGCCGAAAGACACACGGTCGTCCTGCTCCAGCCAGCGGTCGGGCACGAAGGCACGCGCCGGTGGAAAGCCGAAGCGCGCGCTCTGCTCAGGCAGCGCGTCGATCCAGAACTGGTCTTCGCGCTGAGGCCCCTCCACCGGAACCTCGAGCCGCTCGGCAAGTTCTGCCACGCCGCCGGCATGGTCGATGTGCGCATGCGTGACCAGGATCTTCTCGACCTCGGCGTCGGCGTCCTGCGTTGCGGCGACGATGCGCTCGAGGTCGCCGCCGGGATCCACCACCGCGCAACGGCGCGACGTCTCACAGATGAGCACCGAGCAGTTCTGCATGAAAGGAGTGACAGGAATGACGACTACGCGCATGCGACGACAGACTCCCGAGGGATTGTGACCCGGCGGCGGGGCGCCGCGAGCATAGCGTCGTCACCCTTACCGTGGCAACACACCGCGGGCGCTTCCCTGACGGACCTCAAGCGCGGCGCACTACTGGAATTCCCGCTTTGAACATGCCAGCATGGGTCATCCGGACGCGGCGGCTTCTCAGCGCAGCGTGCGTCCGCCCTCAAGAGGACCAATGACATGCGTGGAGTGGTATTTCTCGGCGAGCGGGAGCTCGAGCTCAGGGAGTTCCCCGATCCGACTCCCGGCCCCGGCGAAGTCGTGCTCGAGATCAAGGCTTCGGGCATGTGCGGAAGCGATCTGCATTTCTACCGTGCGTCGCGAGCGCAGGGCGGCAAGACGCAGTCGCTCGGCCTCGGCGGCAGCGGTGATGCGGTCATCGCCGGTCACGAGCCGTGCGGCGTCGTCGCCGCCTGCGGCCCTGGCGTCGCGGACAACCTGGCGCGCGTCGGCCAGCGGATGATGAACCATCACTATGCGGGGTGCGGCGCCTGTGATCACTGCCGCGTCGGCTGGTCGCAGCTCTGCGGCGAGGGCTTCGTGGTCTACGGCGTCACCGGCCATGGTGGCCACGCGCCCTTCATGAAGGTTCCCGCGCGCACGCTGGTCCCGCTCCCCGAGGAGCTGGGCTTCGCCGAGGGAGCAGCGATCTCCTGCGGCACGGGCACGGCATTCGGCGCGCTCAAGCGGCTGCAGACCTCCGGTCGCGACACCCTCGCGGTGTTCGGTCAGGGCCCGGTGGGACTCAGCGCCACCCTGCTCGCGCGGGCGATGGGCGCGCGTGTGTTGGCGATAGACGTCGGTGCCGAACGACGCCGGATGGCGAGCGAGTTCGGCGCCGACGCGGTGATCGACCCGCAGAGCGACGATCCCGTTGACGCGATCAAGGAACTGACACGCGGTCGGGGCGTGGACCTTGCGCTCGACTGCAGCGGCGCAGCGGAAGCCCGCCTGGCGGCGGTGCGCTCGGCACGCACCTGGGCTACGGTGTGCTTCGTCGGCGAGGGCGGCAGTGTGACCCTCGATGTCAGTCAGGATCTGCTTCGCAAGCAACTCACGCTGATCGGCTCTTGGACGTTCAGCAGCATCGTTCAGGGGGAGTGCGCCCGCTTCGTCGCTGATCGCGGCGTGCCGCTGTCGCGCCTGATCACCCATCGTTTCGACCTCGACGATGCCGCGCAGGCCTACCGGCTGTTCGACACGCAGACGACAGGCAAGGGCGTGTTCGCCTTCTGAGCGACCCCTTCGTGGGCGCGGTGACATCGTGGAGACGGAAAGAGGGTCGGGCGGGAGGCGTGCAGGCGCGCCGCGAGCAAGCCGTCCGGCGCCCGGGAGCGTGAGCGCCGCCGGGGGGCGGGCCGAGGCCCGCGCGGGCGAAGCCCTCTTGAAGGCCGTGGTGTTCGATCTCGACGACACGCTGGTGCACGGACTGGATCCGGACACGGGCGAGGAACTGGACCTTCACCGCATGAGCTGGCTCGAGGTCCTGGCCTCGCGCGGGCTGGCCCTCAGCGGCGACGAGTACCTCGAGCGGATGAAGGGACACACCAATGCCGCCTGTGAGGCTTTCCTGCAGCGGCGCTTCGGCGTCGACGCCGATGGCAGCCTCGCTGCCGCCAAGGAGCGCTACTACCGCGACAACCTGCTTCCACGCCACTTGCGTCTGCGCGAGGGTGCCGAGGCGCTGCTGCAGGAACTGCGACAGCAGGGGCTGCACGTGGCGATCCTGACCAACGCACCGCCGGCGAACGTCGCGGCGGCAGAGCGGCGCCTGTCCCTGTCGCGCCTTGTGCCTGCGCGCTGCATCCTCACCGAGCGTGACCTCGTCGCCGCTGGGCGCCGCCCCAAACCGGCGCCGGACGGGCTGCAGCTGCTGGCTCAGCGCCTGGGTATCGCCTGCGCCGAGATGATTTATGTAGGCGACAGTCGTCATGATGTCGCAGCCGCGGTTGCCGCCGGGGTCGTCGCCATCGCCATCGAGGCCAGCCTGGATGCCGCCCGACTGCATGCCCTGGGCGCAGCGAAGACATTCCGTCACTTCGGCGAGCTGACGGTGCCCGCGCTGCGCCAGCTGGCGTGCGCGGCCCAAACCGGCCGCCCCGGGCAAATGGCGCGCTGAAGGCCCCACGTCCGGTAGCGGGGAATCGAGCAAGCGGACAGCGCATGGCAGACGAGCAGCACACCGGCACGCGCTGGCACACGAAGGGCTCTCGCTGCCTCTTCGAGAGCCCCTGGTTCCGGCTGCGCCAGGACGACGTCACGCTGCCCGGCGGGGAGCAGATCACCTACACGCTGGTGGACCACCCGGGCTACGCCATGGTGGTGCCATTGCTCGGCGACGGGCGCGTCGTCATGGAGCACGTCTACCGGCACCCGCTCGGACGCGCCCTGCTGGAGTGCCCGGCCGGTGGCATCGACGACGAGCTCCCGGCCGAGGCCGCGCGCCGCGAGCTCGAGGAGGAGACGGGCTACCGTGCGCGCGAGCTGGTCGCGTTGGGCCGCTTCGCCGGCAGCAGCGGCATAAGCAACGAGCTCTACCATCTGTTTCTGGCCACGGACCTGGTCGCCGGCGGGCGCCTGCAGCACGAGCCGACCGAGCACATCGAGCTCGTGCTCATGCCCTACGACACCCTGAGGGACATGGCGCTGGCCGGACAGATCGAAGACGGGCCGTCGGCGCTGGCCATTCTGCTCGCCGAACGCTTCGTGCGATAAGGGCTGGCGACGGGTTGGCGGCGGCCGTGTCGGGCGCGCGGCGAGCGTGGCCGTAGCGGCACCGCCCGCCGTGCGCGCAAACACCGCGGTGGCTCGGCTGGCTGAGACACAACGGGCGTCTGTGCCGTGCGGCGCGCGAGCCGTTGCGCAATGCAGCTATCGAGGCCAGTGCCAAGTGGACGCCGCTAACGACCCGGCAACGGCCCTGTGTGGCTAGCGCCTGAGCGCCAGCACCTTCGCCAGCAGTTCGTCGTCGTCCCAGTCGCGACCACCGATCACGCGGTACACCATGTTGCCGTCGGGGTCCACGACAAAGGTGGTCGGCAGCCCCTTGACAGGCCAGCTTCCTACGGTCTTGCCGTCGACATCCATCAGCACCGGGAACTCGATCGGATACTCCGCCAGAAACGCGAAGATGGTCTCCTCGTCCTCGGCGACGTTGACCGCCAGCATCATCACACCCTGCTCCCGAATCTTGCGCCAGGCCCTGTTCATCGAGGGCAGCTCTTCGCGGCAGGGCGGGCACCACGTGGCCCAGAAACTGACGATGACCGGCACGCCGCGGTAGTCGGCGAGCCTCGTTGGTTCGCCCTCGTACTGCTCGAGCGCGAGCTCGGGCGCCGCTACGGGTGGAAAAAGCCGTGTCAAGGGCTGATCGGCAAGCGCGCCTTCCCACAGCAGCGCCAGCAAGGCCGACGACGCCACACGCCACAATCGCATGAACCGTGAGTTTGTCGAAACCATCATCGCTCCTGCGCACAGACGATACCGCGGATCCAGCCGCTGTGGCGACCGTCGTCGTCCGTCCACACCAGCATCACGTCGGCTTTTCCGCCGGGCGGCACCTCGAGCATCGTCATGCCCCAACCGTAATCGCCGGGCGCAAAGGTCTGCTCCGCGGGAAACAGCGCCCATCGAAAAGCGACGCGGGCTGCCTCGCTGACGTCCTGTGCGCGCCAGTCTTCGAGCCATCGATGTTTGTCGTCGACCGCAACTTCATGGCCTGCATGCACGACGCGCCACTGGGACAGCCTGACCGAAAACGCCCCGGCATCGTCGCTCTTCGCGAGGTTGCGCACGATCGTCTGCATGACGCAGAACGCGCCGATACGGGCCGCGACGTCGGGGGTGAAGCCCCTCGCTTCGAAAAAGCCACGGGTCTGTGCCGGCAGGCGTTGTATCAGCTCCGCGGCGAAGTTGCCGTGAACGAGCTTCCAGCCAGCGAGCTCCGTGAGCGGGTCCACGCTGCGGGTGACCTCCGCGAGCGCCGCTTGCCAACAACCCATCACGGTGGCCGCCACCAACAACGAGCGCCTCATCGAGCCGCCGGCCACAAAAGACGAGCCGTTGGGAAGGCTGAGTTCGGCTTCAAAGAATTCAGATAACGGTAAAGACGGGCACGAACGCGAGCACACGGGGCATGGCCGATACCATCCACACGGCCACGCTGACGGACAGTATACCGAAGAACAGGCCGCTTGCGACGGCGAGATACACGCGCAGTGGCCATGGATATCGCGCAATCACTGCGGGACACCTCTGCGTTGAGCGAAAGAAATCATCCTAGGCGAGCGCCGCCACCGTGGTATCGATGGATGCCATGAGTTTCATGAGCATGATCAGGGCATAGAGCAGGCTGGCAGCGCTCAGGCCGAAAAACCCAATCCAGAAGACGCTGCGCGACCAGCGAGCGGAGGCACGGGCCGCGGCGTGCGCGAGGCCGGCCGCGGCACGCGGCGCCGCATCCGTCCCGCCCTGCGTCGGCGCCTCGCACGGCTCCCAGGGGATCGCGCCGCGCACTGGGCCCTCCGCGGACACGCCGCCGGCAGCCCGCTCCAGATCGTCGAGTTGACGCTCGAAAACCGCGAGATCACGCCGCAGTCGGTACTGGGTGAAAGGATCGAGGCGCAGCGCGTCCACGAACGCGCTCCGCTTGGCCGCGCCCGGCATGCACACGAGCTGACGATACAGCTGCGTGTAAGCCGGTCTCATTCTTTTGGTATCCGGCCGCATTACACCCTCCTTCGAGACACCAATGATGCCATAAAACGGGGCCCGTGGCACGCCACCGGCCCGGCGCGTGCGACACGGGGGTCTCGCATGGGCCGCCGGCCCGCCGCCGTCAGACCGCTGGGGGCGCCCCGGTGTGAGTATTTTCACAGACCCCTCGACCGGCGTGCGGCACGATGAGCACAACGGACGAGGACACGCCCATGAACGCCAGCACCTACGATCCCAGCGAACACGCCGCCAACGCCCGTTGCATCGCCGCCGGGTGGAGCGTCATCGGTATGATCTTTCTGGGCCTGATGGCACTGTAGCGACGCAAGCCTTTCCTCAAGGCAGTTCAAGCCCGGCTGCGCCCGGGCTTTTTGTTGCCCCTTCGGCACGACCGCACGAGCAGCTATCATGCGCAGCCGGCGCAGACCAAGGACAATGAAGCGCGTCGATTCGCAAGACTCGCCCGATCGTGTGCGGCGCCGCGACGGCGGGCGTCATTCGCGCAAAGGCGGTGAGATTGCCTTGGCGGCGGGCGAGGGTCAGAAGACAACGGCGACGGTCGGAGAAAGTTGGCAATCGTGGGGCGATGCAGTTGAATTCCTTTGGGCGACAACCCCAAAGCGGGCGGCGAGCGCCCGCATCGTGTCTGAGCCGCTGAATGGCGATGCGCCGCTTTGCGGGCCTCGTTGCCATGGGCGCCGCCTTGCGCGAGCCTGCCTATGGACTCTACGTGGGCGGCAACAGTGTCTCCTTGGTCGGAAACTGGATGCAGCGCACGGCCGTGGCCTGGCTCGCGTGGCAGCTGGAGGGTTCCACGACCTGGCTCGGCATCATCGCCTTTCTCGATCTTTTCTCGAGCGTGCTCGTGAGCCCGTTCGGGGGGGTGCTCGCCGACCGACACCCGAGGCGCCGCATCCTGCTCGTCACCCAGAGTGCGATGGCGATGCTGTCGCTGTTCCTGTTCGCCCTCACGTGGGGCGGCCACATCGATATCGTGCGATTGGCGGCGATCGTCCTCGTGCAGGGGTTGATCACCGGCATCAACCAGCCCGCCCGGCTCGCCCTCGTTCCCGCGCTGGTTGCCCGCGAGCGCCTGCCGGCGGCGGTGGCCATCAACAGCATGGTGTTCAACGGCGCGCGTTTCCTGGGTCCTGCAGCCGCCGGCGCCCTCATCCTCGGCCCCGGATTGGCCGTCGTCTTTGCGGTTAATGCCGTCACCTTCGTCGCGTTCATTGCCGCGCTCGTGCGCATGCCACTCGAGGAGGCGAGCCCGGCGCCCTCGCACGGCACGATGTTCCGGGACCTTGCCGCCGGCGTGCGCTACATCGCGCGCCACGAGGTCGTGGGCATGCTGCTGCTGCTCTTCGGTGGGGCTTCGGTTCTCGTGCGACCGTTCACCGAGCTGCTGCCCGCCTTCGCCGCAGCGGTTCACGGGGAGGGTGCGGCCGCGTTCGCGGCCCTGAGCGCGGCTCTCGGCGTCGGCGCCATCGTGGGCGCGTTCGCGGTGGCCCACGTGGTCGAAGGCCGCCTGCTGCGGCTCGCTCTGCTTGCGCCCGTGGGTGTAACGGTGACTGCGGTGCTGTTTGCGCTCGCCCCGACTCTTCCGCTGGCCCTGCTGGTCATCGTCGTCGCAGGAGCCTTCCTCGTCGGCGGCGGCATCAGCGCACAGAGCCTGGTGCAACTGCAGGTCGACCCCGCTTATCGCGGACGCGTCATGAGCCTCTACGGCGGGATATTCCGCAGCGCACCCGGCCTCGGCGCCCTGCTGGTGGGGGCGCTGGCCGACCGGATCGGACTGCCGACGGCAATCGCGCTGGGCGCAGCGGCCTTTGTGCTGCTGTGGATGCGGATATGGCGGCGACGGGGGCGATTGGGAACGACGCGGAGCGCGCCGGGCAGGGAAACTCGCTCACGAGTGTCCCCAAGCCAAATCGAGCGCTGAAATATAAAGAGCCCGATCCCCCTCGGTCGGGCTCAACACTCTCTCAAAGAAGAAAACGCAAACGGCTGACCGCTCACACCGCGATCAGCGCGAGAAAGAGCACCGCGATCACGGCCCAGGCACCGGCGATGCCCTTGTTGGTGGCGGTGTGCTCGGAGAATTCGTAATTGGGCTCGGTTACGGTCATGGCGCTGTCCTCAAGTGTCGATCGTCATTGTCCCGGTGCGTGCCGCGCGCGTCTGTGACATTGTTCACACTGTCATTGTCCGCTCTGCGTGCGGCCGTTGCCGGGGCCTGCGGCAGGCATGGCGCAGCGCAACACGGGCAAGCGACCTCCGCGGGCCCCGTCGTTTCCCTGCCCGGCGCGTGCCCTACGTCTTGCGCCAATGCGTTGGGGCCAATAAGGCAGTATGATGTGAGACTCGTCTTCGATCGGCAGCGACACATACCTTAATGCGAACATCGCGAACATCCATGCTTTCCCCGATCGCAGCGACGGCAGCCCTGGCGGCCTTGCTCGCACACTATGCCGGCCATGCCGAGGAGCTCACGCCGGGGGCGATGCTGAGCATCTCCTGCGCCGGGTGTCACGGCACCGACGGCGCGAGCCCCGGTTCGATCCCCAGCCTGCAAGGCAAACCCGCGGCCTACCTCGCCAGAGCGATGCGGGACTTCCGCTCGGGCGAGCGCCCGGCCACCGTCATGGGGCGCCATGCCAAGGGCTACACGGACGAGGAGATACGGCTGATGGCCGAGTACTTCGCGAGCCGGAAATGAGACGGCCCACGCAGATCCGCCCGAGCGACCCTTCGCGCCGGCGCCTGCTGCGGCGGGCCGGAGCGCTCGGCGCACTGTCACTGCTGGGATGGTCGCCGCCGGCGCCCGCCGCGACGGCCGGCGGCCGCGTGATCGTGGTGGGGGGCGGCTTCGGCGGGGCGACCTGCGCCAAGTACCTGCGCCGCTTCGCTCCGCAGCTGGAGGTGACGCTGGTTGAGCGCGACACCCGCTTCTACACGTGTCCGTTCAGCAACGCCGTTCTGGGCGGTCTGTACGACATGGACTTCATCAGCCACGGCTACGCTACCTTGAGCAAGGTACATGGCGTGAAGGTGATTCACGACAATGTCGCCGCCGTCGATGCAACGGCCAGGACAATCGCACTCGCGGGGGGGCAGACGCTGCACTACGACCGTTTGGTCGTCTCGCCGGGTATCGATTTCCGCCGGCAGGCGGTCGAGGGCTACGATCGCGACGCGAGCACAAAGATGCCGCACGCCTGGAAGGCGGGGCCGCAGACCCGGCTGCTGCGTGCGCAACTCGAGCACATGCGAGACGGCGGAATCGTGATCATCGCACCGCCGGCGAATCCCTTTCGCTGCCCGCCGGGGCCATACGAGAGGGCGAGCATGATTGCGCACTACTTGAAGCAGACCAAGCCCAGATCCAAGATCCTGATCTACGATGCCAAGGAGAAGTTCTCCAAGCAGGCGCTGTTCATGCAGGGCTGGCGCTCGCTCTATCCCGGGATGATCGAATGGATCTCAGCCGCCGACGGCGGTGCCATCGAGCGCGTCGATGCCAGCACCATGACCGTGCACCCCGTTTTCGGCGAGGCACAGAAAGGCGACGTCATCAATCTGATACCGCCGCAGACGGCCGGAGCCATTGCCGGCGCGGCCGGCCTCGCGAGCGAGGACGGGTGGTGCTCGGTCAATCCGCGAACCTTCGAATCGACGGTGCACCGGCACATCCACGTAATCGGCGATGCCTGCGTCGCCGGCGCCCTGCCGAAATCCGGCTTTGCCGCGAACAGCGAGGCCAAGGTCTGCGCCCTGGCCGTCGTCGCCGAGCTGAGCGGCAACGCGCTGCCGAACCCCACGTACGTCAACACCTGTTACAGCCTGGTCGGGCCGCAATATGGCATCTCGGTGGCCGGCGTGTACCGGGTCGGCGAGGCGGGGATCGAAGCCGTCACTGGGGCCGGCGGTGTCAGCCCCGAGGACGCCCCGAGCGAATTTCGCCGCGACGAGGCTCGCTACGCCGAGGGATGGTACCGAAGCATCTCTGCGGACACGTGGGGCTGATCCGGCTCGGCGTCCCCGCCGCGGCGTCGCCCGCCGGGCGCCGAGCTCAAGGCGACGGCTGCTGTCTTGACCGGCGCCTGGCGTCTTTGTCACGCGCAGCGCCGAGCCATCCCTTGAAGCGGAAGTAGATCAGCAAGCCGACGCCGACGACGAGCATAACGGCGAGCGCAAACGGGTAGCCGAAATACCAGCGCAGCTCGGGCATGTTCCAGGGGGATCGCGAAGCGTCGAAATTCATGCCGTAAAGACTCGCCACGAACCCCAGCGGAATGAAGATCGTCGCAATGATGGTGAGCAGCTTCATGATCTCGTTCATGCGCGTGCTCAACATGGACAGGTGCACATCGATCAGCCCCGATGCGACCTCACGGTAGGTTTCGAGTGCGTCCATGAGCTGAATGGTGTGGTCATAGCTGTCGCGCAGGTATGTGCGCGTCCGGTCCATAACGAAAGGCGTGTCGTCGCGCACCAGAGCGTTGGCGGTCTCGCGCAGTGGCCACAGCGTTCGCCGCAGCGACAGCAGATCGCGCTTCACCTCGTGGATGCGACCGATGTCCGTTCTCGTAGGCTGGTCGATGACGTCGCTCTCCAGCGCCTCGACTTTCTCGCCGTACTTCTCGAGCACCGGAAAGTAAGCGTCGATGATGGCGTCTAGCAGGGCGTAGGCAAGGTAGTCGGCGCCGGTCTCGCGGATGCGACTGGTGCTGCGTCGAATTCGCTCGCGCACGGGACCGAACTGGTCGCCAGGCCGCTCCTGAAACGTCAACACGAAGTTGCGACCGAGGAACAGGGCGAGCTGCTCGGTCTGCACGCCCGTGTTCGTCAGTGGCATGCGCGAGACGATGAACAGGTGGTCGTCGAACGGTTCGACTTTAGGCCGCTGGTGAACATTGACCACATCCTCCAGCGCAAGATCGTGCAGTTCGAATATCTTCCCGATCTGCTCGATGACCGCGACGTCCCGCAGCCCCTGAACGTCGATCCAGATCACCGCGTAGTTGCCCACGAGATCGCGCAGGCTCTCCACGTCCTCAACCGGCGCGGCATGGAAGTTGTCGCGCGAATAAGCCATGACGCTCACCTGCGGCGAGACCGCGTGCCGGTCGGGGATCAGGGTGCCGGGAGCCGCGCCGGCCGGCGTACGACGCCGGACGATGGTCGGAAGGGAGGCATCGAGACGCTCGCTGTTCATGGGCATACCTCGGTGAGCTGACGGACTGCGGCCGATCATACATGCGCGTCGCGCCGACGGCAGGCGCGCCTGGCGCCGCCCGTGCGGGCGCGTCGGCGTGCGTCACGGACTCGCACAGCGCCTGGCAAGCGAGGATAATGGCGCCCACCGCGCCGGGGCTGTCCACACAACCTGCACCGTGACCGCGGGCCGGGGTTGATCGTAAGCAGTTGCATTGCGCGACTCAAGCGCGTCGCCCAGCAACCGTCGGATCGGTGCGCCCTCGTCAAGGGTCTGAACCACCCACGGCGCGGACGGGGCGTGCCAATGCCAAGGATGAGGAAGCAGAGGAATTGGAGAGCTGGACAGAATTATCGCCAACGCTTTGAGAGAGCTTTTCCGGTACTCGGGAGTTGACGCAAGCGACGTCGCGCGGGGTCGCTTGACGAGTCAACCCCATTGAGGGCTCGACATGGATCGAAGTCTTCTCCTCTTCGCCTTCAAGAACAGCAAGCGCGGGCAGCTGCTCATCGTTGCGGTGACGGCGCTTTCGCTGCCGTTCTACTACCTGTCCCTGGAGATGCCGAAAATCATCATCAACAAGGTGATCGGCGCCAGGGAAGCCGAGTTCCCCAGGGCGCTGAGCCTGCTGGGCAACGAGATCGTACATCTCGACAGATTGACCTGGCTGCTGCTGATGTGCTTGGTTTTCCTGTTCGCAGTGGCGGCACACGGCGCGGTGAAGTACTGGCTCAACGTCTTCAAGGGGCGGCTGGGCGAGCGCGTGCTGCGTCATTTGCGCCGCGAACTGTGCGCGCGGGCACTGCGTTTTCCGCTCTCGCGTTTCAGCCGCGTCTCCTCGGACGAGCTCAACGCCATGATCACCGCCGAGATCGATTCCCTGGGTGCCTTCATCGGCGATGCGATCGCCTTGCCGGCACTGCAGAGCGGCCTGCTGTTGACGGCTCTCATTTTCATCTTTGCGCAGAATCCGTGGATGGGGCTGGCGGCAGTGGCGTTTTTCCCCGTGCAGGGCCTCGTGATACCAAGGTTGCAAAGGCAGGTGAATGCACTCTCCCGCCGACGGGTGTTGACCGTCCGTCAGCTCGCCATGCGCTTTGGGGAAGCAATGACCGCACTGCCGGACATCCGTGCCGCCGGCGCCTCCGCCCACGAGCTCGAGACGCTCGATGGGGTGCTGAAGCGGATACTCGACATCCGCTTCGAGATCTTCAGGCGCAAATCGTTCGTCAAGCTGCTCAACAATCTTCTGTTTCAGGCGACACCGTTCTTGTTCCTGCTCATCGGTGGCTACCTGACACTCGAGGGCGAACTCACCCTGGGTGCGCTGCTCGCGGTGCTCGCTGCGTACAAGGACCTGCCGCCACCCGCAAAGGAGCTTCTCGACTACTACCAGTCCCGCCACGACAGTCAGCTCAAGTACGAGCAGGTGATCTCGCAGTTCGACCTCGTCGAGCTCGAGCCTGAAACACGCCTGCTCACGACGGCCGCGGAGATCGGCGGTGCATTGGAAGGCACGCTTGAAGTACGCGAGCTCAGCATCGCTTCCGATCAACACGGGCTGCTCGTGGCGCAGGCATCCTTCGCCGCCGATCTTCACGCGCACACCGCCGTCGTCGGACTCGACGAGTCGGCGGCGCGGGACCTGGCGCAGACACTGGTAGGACTGAAGTCTCCCGAGGAAGGTGTCGTCGCGCTGGCGGGGCGCGATTTGCACTCGCTGCCGTTTGCCGCGCTGGGGCGCGAGATGGCCTATGTCAGCGAGCAACCGGCCTTCTTCCAAGGCTCGGTCTGGCGGAACCTGCACTATGCAGGCATCGCCGGCGATGATGTCGAGATGCGCGCCGCGGCGCTCGGCATGATGCACAGCGTAGGCCTCGCCGCCGATCTCGTCAGTATGGGCCTCAGTGCGGTCATCGCCAGCAGCGACCACAGCGAGCTTGCCGCGAAGATAGTCGCCGCGCGGCCGGTGCTGCGCGAGCGCCTGAGCGGGGAGGCCGAGGAACTGATCGACCCGTTCGACGACGGACGCTACTGCCCGCACGCGAGCGTGGCGGAGAATCTGATCTGGGGTGTGCCGCTCAAACCGCAGCCGAGCGCGGACTGGGTGTCCGACCATCCCGAGGTGCTGCGCGCGGTCAACCGTGCAGGCTTGGCCCCTGATCTCGTCGAACTCGGCTACAACGCCGCCCGCGGCATGTTGGATGCGCGGCACGAGGGACGGGAGTCGAGCGGCATATCACTCGAGTACCCACTTGTTCACGCCGATGAGCAGGGCGCCGTGCGGGCAGCACTCGACCGGGTAGCGCTGCGGGGGTTGACGCGGCTTACGCGCGCCCAACGTTCCCTGCTGGTCTGCCTGGCGCTGCGCGTGATTGCAGCACATCACCCCTGGTGCCCGCCGAGTGACGCTTTGCGCCGACGCGTCGTCGCCGCCCGGCCCACCTTCGCCGGGTATCTGCCGAAGACGCTGCGCGAGCGCTTCGTGTTTTTCGACCATGGGAGCTATAACTCCGCGCTCACCGTGCGTGACAACCTTACCTTCGGCTCGATGGCGGACGACCGCCCGGCAGCGGTGGCGAGGCTGGAGACGATGCTGGAGTCGCTGCTACGCGAGCGCGATCTGGCCGAGTCCGTGGCCGAAGTCGGCCTGGATTTCGACGTGGGCATCGGCGGCACCTCCCTGCGCCCCTCGCAGCGCCAGCGCCTGGGGCTGGCCAGGGCGCTTCTGCGCTCCCCCACGGTTCTGGTGGTATGCCGAGCGACGAGCGAGCTCTCCGGCGGCGGTGCCGGCACGCTCGTGCGCCAGGTCATGGCAAAACGGGACCGGCGCGCCGTCATCTGGTTTCTGGAACGACCCGAGCTCGCCCGATTCTTCGACAACGTCGTCGTCTTCGAGAACGCGCGCGTGTGCGAGCAGGGCGATTACGAGACGGTGTCCCGGCCGGGGTCGGCGTACCGCCGGCTGCTCGAAGGGTCCGCGTAGCCGGCGCGGACCGCACGGCCAGGGTCGGCCGGGATTGCGCCGTCGCGTTCACCGGCGAGGACCGCCGGGCTCGGGGTATCATCGTCTGCGAAAACGGCGAGGATCGAAGATGAAGAAGGTCGGGATAGCGCTCGGCGGCGGAGGTGCGAAGGGTCTCGCTCACATTCCCATGCTGGGTGTTCTTGACGATCTGGGGGTCAAGCCGCACGCCATAGCGGGCACGAGCATCGGCGCCATCGTCGGCGCGCTGTACGCCGCCGGTCTGTCCGCGGCAAACATTCGGGAGGGGATCGACGCCCTCACCGCCGTGCCGAAATCTCTCAAGGAGGCCATCAAAGCCGAGCAACTGTTAGGCTGGCTGGACTTCGTTGCCGTCGAGATCGGGCGCAGCAGCATGCTGCGGGTCGACAAGTTTCTCGCCGAGCTGAAAGACGTGCTGGGGGTCTCCAATTTCGAGGAACTGGCCATACCCCTGAAGGTCGTGGCGACGGACTTCTGGGCTCGCGAAGAGGTCGTGTTCGACTCCGGGCCCATCATCCCCGCGGTCGCCGCGAGCTTCGCACTTCCGGGAATCTTCAAGCCGATCGTACAGGACGGGCGTGTGCTGATCGACGGCGGCTGCGTCAATCCCGTGCCCTATGATTTGCTCCAGGATGACTGCGATATCGTGGTCGCCATCGACGTGATGGGTGGGCGAAGACCGAAAGGCGACCTTATCCCGTCTTACACAGAGACGGTTTTCAATACATTCCAGATAGCGGAGAAGAGCATTCTCGCCGAGAAAATGAAAGCTCGCCCGCCGACCATTTACGTGCGACCGGATATCCAGGACGTACTCGTGCTCGAATTCCACAAGGCGCCTAAGATCTATGCGCAGTGCAAACCGGCACTAGCGGAACTGGAGCAGAAACTGCAACGACTCATCGCGCAACGGGATCGTTCGTGATCGATTGCGGGCGCCAACCGCCGGCCATTGATACCCCCGTTCGGGGGCCTGTAACCGCCTTCGCGACGGCGGCTACGCCATCGACCGCAGGGCCTTGTCGGTTTGCCTCCAGGCCCTCAGCGGAGCACGGGCAGAGACCCGACTAGGCCATCGCCTGAGTCAGCACCGTGTCTACGTGGGCGACAGCGGTATTCACGAAGCGCACGCCGGCAAGATCGAAATGCGCATCTTGCCGATGCTCGGGAAAGGCCAATGGCAGCTCGGTGCAGGCAAGGCAGACAACGTCGCCGCTGTTCGGGGTCGTGTGCGCCCGCGACAACCTCAGAATTTGCTCGCGTGCCTCGTTGATTTCACCCTGGTAAAGGTCGATGTCGATGAGCCGCTCCAGCTCGGCGATCTCGTCATCCGTCGGCCGAGCGAGGATCTCGACGCCGCGCTTCGCCAGCGCGTCGCTGTACATGTCGCTCCTCATTGTCAGCGGCGTTCCGAGGATCAACGCGCGCCGGGCGCCGAGCCGTCCCACGAGCGCCGCCGTCGCATCGACGATGCTCACGAGCGCGAGTGGCAGGTCCCGGCTGATACCTGCGAGCCGCGTATGTGGCGTGTTGCTTGCAATGAGACCGACCTCCGCACCCGCCCTTGTCAGGCGCAAGAACGTCTCCCGGAAGAGGTCGTCGTAATCTCTCCAGGATGCCTCATCGCCGTGTGCCCCGCGCAGGCGCCGCGTCTCGGTGATATCGAGCGACTCGATGACGATTCTGGGCGTCGGCAAGGGCGGCATCGCACCCCGCGCCTCGAAGTTAGCGTTGGTCTTGGCGCAGAGAAGCCGGTAGTACTCGATGGTGGACGGCCAGGCCAGACCGCCGATGATTCCGATTTTCTTCATTCACCGACGTCGCTGTGCTGCCGCTGTTTTCGTCAAGACTTGCCTGCGTGGGCGATTCGCGGGCCGCATGTTGTCATTGCCTCACTCGGCGTCACGCCTGCGGGCAACAACCCGTTGTCGCTAATTTCATTGATGGCTGTAGGTGGATGCGAACCACCGACCCCGACACCATGAGTGCTAAGGTTTCCTACTCGAGCGAGCACTGCTGCAGAAAGACGCGGTACAGGGTGAGCTTGTCGCCGATCCCGCTGCGTCGCCACACGGTGTGAACTGACCGCCCACCGAGGCTTCGTCAGCGCTCGCGAAGCATGACAAACACTACCCTCACCTGCACTCTGCAAATGTAACACCCTCTTATGTAATGTGTCAGAACAACGTATAGACGAACGGCGCGACAACGGGAACTGCCTGCAGCAGCACGAAGACTAATGCGAACGGAAGCAAGATGAAGATGACAGGAATCAGCCACCAGTTGCGGCCACGGCTCAGCCCGCGGAGCAACTCCAGCACCGTGCTGAATGCCGAGCCCAATCTACGAAGCAAGATCATGATGACACCAACCTCCACTGCGGAAAAAGAAAGCCTTGATCCGCTGCATCGGAATTATAATCTCCTGTGGGTCACGAAACCGAAAACAACGTCCTTTTGAGTGATAGATCCTTTGATAGCGACGTGAGCGGGCGTTCGCTGGACATCACTCATATACTTGATTGCCCGTAACCTTTTCACGAGGGGGTTTCACCGCCAGCTTTCGTTCTGATGGGACCATGACCGATGTCAATTGACATCACCACCTTAATGGCGTGTCCACGTTGCGCGGCCGACTTGACGTCTGAGCTCAAATGCACGGACTGCGATTGGCACGCTAGCTGGCGCGGCGGCATCATCGAGACGGTCGACGAGCACTTTGTGCATGCTTGCGGCAGCAAGGTAAAAAGCTTCTATGGCCAGCGGCCGTTCCCCGGTTATGCCGAGCGCGAAGACGCAATCTCGCTGCTCGACAAGGGGCTCGCGAATCCCTTTGTCCGGGCCTTGGATGCAATCATCCCCCACAATGCAAGCGTGATTGACGTTGGCACGGGCACCGGACAGATTGCCACCATACTGGCCCTTCGCGGCGAGAAACGGACCGTGGTGGGCGTGGATCTGACGCTGGAACAGTTGCAGGAGGCTGAGCGGTTCCGGAAAAAAGCGTCGATGCAACAGCCCGTTCTGGTTCGCGGCGATCTTTTTGCACTGCCTTTCAAATCGGCCAGCTTCGATGTCGTCATCAGCCGCGGCGTCGTGCATCATACCCAGGATCCCGAGGAAGCGATACGACACATCGCACGGCACGTCAAACCCGGAGGGGTCGTCATTCTGGGATACTACGATGGGGTCGGACGTCTCGCCCACCGCATACGTCGAGCTGTCGCCAGGATCGTGGGCCACCCGGTCTACGCACTTGATCCGGTGCTCAAACGGGGCGATCTCGATGCCGAAAAGAAGGCAAACTGGATCGCCGACCAATACGACCATCCCGTGGAACACCAGATGGCATTGTTCCAGGTGAAGCATTGCTTGGAAGAGGCCGGGCTGACGTGGGTACGAAGCGTTCCGCCCTTCCCCGAGAGCGGCAATCTTGCCGAGAACACCCCTAATCCGAGCCGACTGCGTGCATGGCTCATCCGGCTCGGCTGGATGCTGCGGGTCACGGACCCGGATGCGGGTCTGGTCTGCGTGATTATGCGTCAGGGGGAATCGTAGACCCTGTTTTCGACCACCACGCAATCAAGCGCGCTTCGGTGCAACATGGACACGGCGTCCTCCTCTCCTCTGACTATCGGCTCACCACGGCGATTCAGAGACGTATTCAGCAGCACCGGCACGCCGGTACGCCCTCCGAACTCCGTCAACAGGCGGTGAAACAGGGGATTGGTGTCCACAGCCACGCGTTGTACCCGTGCACTGTTGTCGACGTGCAGTGCGGCCGGAACTTCGTCTATTCCTCGCTGCGTGGCTCCCACGGACAGCAGCATGAATCGCGACGGCGATTCGCCGCCATCGGGGAGATTGAAGTAATCGCTTGCGCGCTCTTCGATGACCGCCGGTGCAAACGGCCTGAAACTCTCCCTTTGTTTCACCACTAAATTAATATGATCTTTCATCTCGACACGCCGCGGATCGGCAAGCAGTGAACGATGACCCAGGGCCCGAGGCCCCCATTCGAACCTGCCATGAACCCAACCGACCGTCTTTCCATCAAGAAGGCGCTTCAGTGTTTCTTCGACTACGGCATCTTCGTCTGGTAACACCGTCGCTCCTTCGAGAGGTTCGTCACTCAACCTCGTCGTCTCTCCAAGGAAGGCATGGTCCTGGACATAGCACCTGGGATTGCCAAGAAACTGATGGTGGATGTACTGAGCGGCGCCCAGAGCACCGCCAGCATCACCCGGGGCGGGCTGCACGAACAGATTATCGAACGGTCCTTCCTGCAACAGCCGCGTATTGGCCAGCACATTCAACGCTACACCGCCCGCGAAACAGAGATTGCTGGACGGCACTTCCCGGTGCAACGCGTTTACGAGCGATAACAGGGCTTCTTCGAGCACCACCTGCAGACTCATGGCAATGTCTGCGTAGTGCCCTCCCTCACGACTCTTGACATCAATGGGGGAGCTGGGCTTGCGCGGATCACCCAGCAGCTTGACCAGAGTTTCGCCGAAACTGCGCTCGGGATCGAAAGAGTAAGCAAACGCAGAGGTGTCGAGAACAAAGCTTCCATCATCCTTTAGGTCGATTAGCGATCTCAGCTTAGAGACGAACCTTGGTTCGCCGTAGGCAGCCAAGCCCATGACCTTCTGCTCGCCCTCATTTACCTCGAATCCCAGAAAGGCGGTGATCACCGAATAGAACAGGCCGAGCGAATGGGGAAAATGTATCTCTTTCGTGAGCTCGATACGGTCCCCCTTGCCGTGGCCTAAAGTGGTCGTCGCCCATTCGCCGACACCATCCACAGTTAACACCGCGGCTTCCGCGAATGGAGACGGAAAAAACGCGCTGGCGGCATGGGACTGATGATGCTCGACAAAGAGTATGCGCTTCGAGTCGATGCCGAGCTCCGCGGCGATGCGGTTCTTCATCCACAGGCGGTCGCCCAGCCACAAGAACATGGCTCGTGAGAATGCCTTCGCAGAGCGAGGAAAATGCTGTATGTGGGTAGACAGGATGCGTTCGAACTTGCGAAGCGGTTTCTCGTAGAACACGACCCAGTCGAGCTCGTCCACCGTGATGTCGCCCTCGCGCAGGCAATGGCGTATCGCCCGCTTAGGGAACGCAGGATCGTGCTTGCGGCGGGTGAAACGTTCCTCTTGTGCCGCTGTGATGACGAAGCCGTTTCTCAGCAGGACCGCAGATGCGTCGTGATAGAACGCCGAGATGCCGAGGATGTTCATTTATTTGCACCGCTGAACATAAGAACGGGTCAGAACTGGGACGTGACCGAATCCTTGCCTTCGAAGCGGGTCGCATCTGACCATCCCGTCCTTGCCTTAGTGCAACGACCCAGCAGACCGAAAGGAGTAAGAAGAGTGAAATACGTCAGATACATAAGCACTACGCCGAATTTGGCGCCGGATTGAACGCCCAGTCTTTTCAGTGCGCCGACGATGCGCGAACCCCTGGCCGCAGAAAGGGCATCACGCACCTCTCTCCCGCGGCCCCGCTCGCGGCACTGCCGCAGATAATGGCCCGTGTAGGCCACATGATACTTCTCATCTCGAAGCGCGGTATCGAAAACAGCCTTGGTTTGAGGATCGTCCTTCAAAAGTTCGCTATGAATCTGAAATATGGCGGCGGCGCGCTTCTCCGCGACATGCAGCATGGCTACGTAAGGGATCTCACCAACGACCTCAAGTCGATCCGCAGAAAAAAAACCATGGGCATCGGTATCGTGATTGTCGCGGGCGTGGACCAGGTCGTACATCTTGTCCGGCTCCATCTCCTCCGCCACAAGGTTGGGAGATCTCTCCGAGAGCTCCTGGGCACGCTGACGGAACAATTCCCCATGCCGGATTTCCTCTGCTGCATGACGCAGGAAGTGTTTCTTGAGCTTTTTGTCGACGACGTATTTCGAAGCTTCAGCGATATTTTCGCCGCCGTCGATTTCAGTCTGTGCGAAACTTTCCAGAGTGCGAATCTTTCGAAGCGGATCGTTCCACAGGGACCGGCTTCGCAGCTTAATCGCGTAATTGCCAATGCCCAACATAATCCTTCCTCAGGCCATCACTCATCATGGCAAACCTCGGGGCGCCACGTCTCAGTCTGCTTGGTGACGCGACTCGCCTGATTGTCGCACAAATCCCCCGGGAGCCGGTGCTTTCAACTCGTCAAAATAGCTTCGAAGCTCCCGCGCTGCGACCCGATTTCCCGCAACATTCCAATGCGTGTCGTTCGGCTTGTAAAGACGTTCGCTACCACCCTCTTTGATCATCGCTTCGGTGAGGTCCAAATAGTCTATCCCTCGAGCCCTTAGATGCCTTTCCAGGACCCGGTTGGGGCGATCAAAATCATAGTCTCCCGTGTTGGTTCCGCTATATTCAATCACTTTTGCTCGAATCTCAGGATGAACCTGAATGGAGTCGGGAATGATCATGACCAGCAGCTTTATGGCATTTTTGTCGCATACTCGCTTCACATTATCGATGTAATGCATTGCGTCACCGGCGAGCCTGTCGAGTTCCTCGTTGTCACTCTCGAACTGAAACAGCCGACTGGCCTCGATTCTGAGAAATTCGAGATCAGAAAGAGTCGGCTTCTCATCGAAGTAAGTGTCATTTTGGTGGATGATCAGACCCTTGTGCGCCTCACGTGTTTTTATCAGAAAACGCACGAGGCTCACCAGATAGGAGTAGGTGTGAAGTTGGCGATGCCGTCTACTGGCGAGAAAGGCATTGCCTATGAAGAAATTGATGATCACCATGTCGGGATTGAATTGAAGGCCTTCGTTCACCAATACAGAACCGTAACGGTTCGGTCCGAGACCCGGGATTCCCATGTTGATGACTTCGACCGCGACACCCTCCTCATTCAAACGCTGCTCGAGCAGAGTCAGGTAGTTTTGAAAGTAGGGGACTACACCGAAGGCAAATGAGGCGCCGACAGCAAGAATACGAAAGACTCCATCGGGTTTGGTCAACTGGTATTCAACATCTTTGAATCCGAGCGAATTGAGTTGAAAACCATAGTCCATCGACAGCGGCTTGGCGCGAAACCGATTGTAGGACTGATCGTAGTAAATGAAGCTCGGATTGAAGTAGTGGTAAATCCTCAACTGCAGTTCCGCACTGACGAGAACAAGAATGGTGCCGGCGAGAATGATTGCGATGGTGCGCTTGTTCAGCCACTTTTTGTTTTCACTTATCATCGCTCAACTCTTCAATCTGGCCGATTCAATGGAAGCAAATCCACCTCAGCTGCGCCCTTCGTCAACCGAAGACCGACCGGAAGGCCGGGCGCGAAGTGTCTGGGCGCCGAAAGCAACTGGATAGGTCCGGGCTGATTTTGTGTGAGTGTTGACTAAAGCATCAGGCAGCCACTTCAATCGATGGGTCGCCAGGCAGCGGTAAGTGGACAGCCCTGGTAAGCTGAGGCCGCTCGTCCTGTGCTGCCTTGGCACAACCCTGCCACGCCGGAAGCCTGACGGCCTGATCATGGACATAATCTCATGGATCACCCACCCTTGTGTCCGGAGAAAACGGAGCGATAGAGAATACTGACCGGGGCCAATATTGCGACTTCGAAAGCCCGATTTTCCGGCAAGGCACATTCGTGCCGGATAAAACACGCCGGAATGCTCCTCCGGAGTCGCATGGGCATGTTCACCGTCGCAGAGGCGAGTGCAAGAAGGGTCTCAAGAATTTCATTGCCGGTCGACAGCGGAGTGGGTGGAAATCGCTGTAGCCAGATTGCAGTGGGCACCGAGCGGCAGGCCGAGATCCGCGAGGGCGGCCTCGCTCACGTGGGGCAATGCGCTGAGGTCCACATCTCGCTCGGCAAATACCCTGCGCGTCGCGACCCGGCCCTGATTCCTCGAGCCAGCTCGCAAAATCAAACACCAGGCATGGCCACGCCGGGATTGCGGCGGAATTACACTGCCAAGCCGCCAACCATCGGGCAGTCGTCCTGTCCGCGCACGCCGACAGCCACCGGATCCTCCGGCACGTTAAAGCAAAAGCTACCAGGTTATTGCGGTTGGGTGACAGTCAATGGCACGCCGCTTTCTCCGACTTGAAAGACGACAAAACGTGCCCCTTCGGTAGCGCTGACATTCCGACCGATCATCGGCTTATTCGGTGTCTCGTAGAGAGTCTGCCCCGCAGACACACGAACGGGTTCTTCACCATCCAAAGTGATCTCAATTGCACCTTCCAAGACATAGAGGAAAATATGGCCTGGATGGATATGACGTTCGGTTTGAAAGCCAGGCCCGACCTCTATGTGCAAGATATTCGCTTNNGGTGCTGCTGGGCGATAGCGACACCATTAATTCCAAATGCGGCCAACGCCGCGACGAGCACTGCTTTCATTGCCTTCTCCCTTAAGAGAACCGCGATCGATTTTAGCTGGCGCTGTCAGGGTTGTCACTCTTCCTGAACCGCCCGTTTGACGGTCTTGCCGTGGCGCCGAAATCAACTCGATACGTCCGAACTGATTTTATGTGAGTGTTCACGAGGGCATCAGGCGGCCGCTTGAACCGATGGATCGGCAGGCAGTGGGAAATGACCATCCTCGGTCATCTGAGCCAGCTTCTCCCGTGGTGCCTTGGCCCAACCTTGCCATTTTGGTAGCCCCACGCCCTGACCATGGACATAGACGTCTGCAGGCGTTACGGGATCGCCGCCGTCGGGCGGGACCAGCGCCCAGTGCGGGGCTTGCGCGCGTTCACCGCCATCCGGGACGGTTTCTCTTTGGGGTCCGTGCGTTGTCCGGCACGACCGCGACAGGCAAGGCAAGCGCCATTCCGCACGAGGATTGTTTGGCTCCCCCAAAGACCGGGTATGCGATTAAGGGTTCGCTTATCGCGGCCGTCGATGTTTGCGCCTGATCGATGACCGACAGAACCGTGATTCGGTCGCTCCGATAAAACGCAAGATGACATCCGAGAGTTCGAAAGGCAAAATCGCTGATCAGCACGGTCGACAGTCCGCCCAAATGAGACCTGTCAATTTAGACAGACGAGGACCATGAGCCTGGAAATCCTCATCAGGAACGAGACGAACGACGATATCGAAGCCATAACCGAGGTGACGANNGTGACGGTGGCAGCGTTTCGTACCTTGGAGATCAGCAACCATACCGAGCAGTTCATCATCGAGGCGCTGCGTGCTGCACGAGCCCTGAGCGTATCGCTGGTTGCAGAGGTCGATGGCCGCGTCGTCGGCCACATCGCGTTCTCGCCCGTCACTATTTCGGACGGCGCCCGGGGCTGGTACGGGCTCGGACCCGTGTCGGTTCTGCCGGAATACCAGCATCAGGGGATTGGCAAGGCTTTGATCCGTGGGGGATTGGCACGGCTGCAAAGCATGCACGCCCGCGGCTGTTGTCTCGTGGGCCATCCCGATTATTACGAGAAGTTCGGATTCCATAACGTGCCTGAACTTCGTCATGAAGGCGTGCCACCCGAAGTCTTTCTTGCACTGTCCTTCAACGCCAATACTCCACGGGGCATTGTCACCTTCCACGAGGCGTTCAAAGCCGACGTCGAGAGGCAAGATAGCTCGGATGAGGCCATGTAGGGTGAGCGCTGAAGCTTTTTCTTTTCGACGCTGGCAGACGTCGGCTCCCCTAGTAGGTGAGCACGCAGATCCAATGAATCATCTGAGCGCGACCACGATTTGGTTGATCGTCTTATTAACGGGCTTTCTGTGTTGGTCTTTCGCTGCCGAGGCGCAGACCGAGCAAAGGCTGAGCGCGTCATTGCGCGCTGCTGTGCCGGAAAGAAAAACCTTTAGACGTCGATATCGGCGTCCGGATCGATCAAATCGTCAATATCGACCAGAAGTCCGAGAATTTCGAAGTCGTTGGGAACCTGCGTCTTGAATGGGACGATCCCGCGCTGGCTTTTGATGAGCGCGAGGTCGGACGGCCCTTCAAGGCGTTCACCATTCAGGCGTTTACGAGATTCGTGGATGAACAAGGTCTTTTCGGACCAGGTATCGTGATACACAATCAGCAAGGGCGTCGGTTCGTTCAAGAATCCGGGGTCACGGTCTTCAAAGACGGTCACGCAGTCTACGGCGAGAGATTCACGGTAAGATTGCAGGCTCCCGAGTTCGACTTCGTCCAATACCCCTTCGACGCACAGCTCTTTTTCGTGCATGTCCACGCAGTCTGGCCGACAGAGTTCATGCGTTTCAGACCGTTAGAGGGGTGGAGCCGCTTGGGTGACCAGCTTGGCGAAGAGGAATGGATGTTCGAAAAGCACTGGGCTGATGTGAGCGAGATCAAAGGCTTCACAGACAGACCCACTTCTCGTTTTTCTTTTGGTTTTGAGGGAACACGCCATCTCAATTACTACTGGCTGCGGCTCTTCCTGCCGCTCGGCATCATCATCCTCGTGTCGTGGGTGACGTTCTTCCTCCAGGATTTCAGCAAGCGCGTGGACATCGCCGGCGGAAATCTGCTGATCTTCGTCGCCTTTAATTTCACCATTTCAGGTGATCTCCCAAGGTTGGGTTATGTAACGT
>JABAHR010007661.1_pt6 | contig 36782 bp, 36 predicted proteins | sample 7062101 | NCBI WGS metagenome assembly JABAHR01 (sample SAMN14534553, study PRJNA622989) | marine sediment metagenome | biome: marine biome [ENVO:00000428]; feature: marine pelagic biome [ENVO:01000023]; material: deep marine sediment [ENVO:00002113] | place: India: Gulf of Kutch | collected...
CGAGGAACAGCTCGGAATAGCTGCTGGCGAAGCCGGACAGCACGGTGAACAAGGACCACGCAAACACGCCGAAGATAAGGATGTTGCGGCGATTGGTGATGTCCACCAGTCGCCCGAACACCGGGATGGCGGCGAGATAGGCAAGCACGAAGGCCATGCCCTGGATGAAGCTGAACTGGGTGTCGCTGATCAGCAGCGACTGCTTGATCGGATCGACCAGCAGGTTGAGCAGCTGGCGATCGACATAGGCCATCGCATAGGCGAAAGTGACCATGCCGAGGAGATAGTTGGCCTGCCCCGGCCGCAGCGGATGGGCAGCCTCGTCAGTGCCCTGCTGAGCGTCATTCATGTGCTTGATCCCCTCTCCGGTCTTTCAGTTCCTCACCGCCAGATTCTTCTGGCCCAATCCCCTTGCGTGAAGCCTTGCCGCCAGTGTTTTTTCTCTACGGCACAGGGACGTAACGCGATCCCGCAGCTTACACACCTTCTTTCGATGTGGTTTGCAAGCGTTACCACCCTGTGTCCACGGCAAACACGATCCAAGGACCTTGGCAAAGAACGCAAGGATCGTGCCTTTCTCGCCGACCATGTGACCATCCCGCCGCCAATTGCTTGCCAATCGCTTGCAAGGGCGTATCAAGCATGCAGGATGGACGAGCTACTCAAGATCCGCACATTCATTGACGTCGTTGAAAACGGCAGCTTTTCCGCGGCCGCGCGGCGGCAGGACGTGTCGATCAGCTCCATCGCCAGGCGCGTTGCCTCGCTCGAGGAAGACCTCGGCGTACGGCTGCTCAACCGCAACACCCGCAATCTCTCGGTGACCGAGGCCGGCGAGCTCTATTACCGGCAGAGCCGCGAGGCCGTGCGCGGCCTCGATGCGGCGCGGGTGGAGGCGACCGCCTTCCAGGAAACCATCAAGGGCCTGCTGCGCGTTTCGCTGCGCATCTCCGTGGGCATGATGGTCCTGCCGCATCTGCGTCGCTTCCTCGACGAGCATCCGGGAATGTCGATCGAGCTCTCGCTCACCGACGAACGGCTCGACCTGTTGCAGAACAACATCGACGTCGCCGTATGGGTCGGCCCGCTGGACGACAGCGAGTTGATCGCGCGCCAGCTGAGCCCGGGCAAGCGACTGCTCTGCGCCAGCCCCGACTATCTTGCCAGCCATGGCACTCCGCAGCATCCGGGCGATCTATCGGAACATGAGTGCCTGATTTTTCGCGCGTCCAGCTATGACCAGCTGTGGTATTTCCGGCAGGGCGAGGAAATCATCGAGATGACAGTCGACGGACCGTTCCAGTCCTCCTCCGGCCTCGCCCTGATGTCGGCGGCAATGTCCGGCATGGGCCTCGTCGTGCTGCAGAAATACATGATCCAGGACGAGCTCGAAGCAGGAACGCTGGTGGCGGTCCTGACCGATTACGAGGTCAGCCCGACCAAGGCCGACAGCTCGATCAACGTGGTCTATTCGCACAGCCGCCTGCTGGCGCCCAAGGCCCGCGCCTTCATCGATTTCCTTGTCTCCTGCTTCCGCGAGATCGAAGCCAGGCCACTTCCGCAAGCGGCAGAGTAATGACCGCAAGGCAGGGATCGAACGGGAGCAGGCAATGAGTGGCATTCTCGAAGGCGTTCGCGTCGTCGATTTCGGCAAGTATATTGCCGGCCCGCTTTGCGGCGCGCTGCTGGCTGACCTAGGCGCGGACGTGATCCGCGTGGAGAAGCCCGGTGGAGCGGACGACCGCTTCATCATGCCCGCCAGCGATGGCGGCGAAGGCGCGCTCTACATGCATTCCAATCGCGGCAAGCGCGCGATCACGCTAGACAATGGGACGCCGGAAGGGCGCGCGATTGCAGACCGGCTGATCGCCAGCGCCGACGTGGTGATCGTCAACATGCCGCCAAGGGCGCAGAAGCATTTCGGCCTCGACTACGAGACCTTGCGGGGCCTGCGCGAGGACATCATCCTCACCAATGTCACTGCCTTTGGTTCCACCGGGCCGATGAAGGACGCGCCTGGCTATGACGGCGTCGGGCAGGCAGTCAGCGGCGCGGTCTACCTCACCGGCGAGCCGGGCCACCCCACACGTTCGGCAACCGCCTATGTCGATTTCTCGACTGGCGTATCCTGCGCTTTCGGCACGCTGGCGGCGATCATCAAGCGGATGAAGACCGGCGAAGGCGGCGTGGTCGAGGCATCGCTGGCGGGCACGGCGCTCAACGTGATGGCACCGATCCTGATCGAGCATGCCTCGGGCCGCAACGACCGCGTGCCCACCGGTAACCGGGCACCGATTGCCGGCCCCTCCGATATCTTCGCGGCGAAGGACGGCTGGTTCATCATGCAGGTACAGGGCCCGAAGATGTTCAAGCGCTGGTGCGAACTTGTCGGCCGGGCGGAGCTGGTCGACGATCCGCGCTACGCCAGTGACGGGCTGCGCGGGAAGAATGGCGCCACACTGAGCGCGATCATGGCCGAATGGGCCGCCACGCGCACGGTCAAGCAAGCGATGCAGGACCTTGAGGTGGGCGGTCTCGCCGGCAGCCCGGTGCTGTCTCCTGACCAGTTGCTGGCAGGCGAGCTCGGCCTCTACGAGACGTTCACCGGCGCGGCTCAATTCCCCGGCACGGATGGGCTGCGGCTGTTCAGGCCACCGGTGCACCTGCACGGTGAGGAACCCGAAGCCATGCCCGCGCCGCCCACTCTCGGCCAGCATACGCACGAGGTGCTGCGCGAAATTGGCCTTTCGGCAAGCGAGATCGACGCGCTGGCAGCAGCCGGAACCATCTGACAGACGACAGGAGAAGCCATTCATGCCGGTTGATTACAAGGCACTGGCCACGGGAAAGTTCTACGAGGAGCTGGAAGTCGGCCTCGTCATCCGTCACCCGATCACGCGCACGGTGACGGAGACCGACAACCTGCTGTTCAGCACGCTGACCCACAATGTCGCCTGGCTCCACCTAGACGACGAATACTGCAAGGACACGCAGTTCGGGCAAAGGCTGGTGAACAGCAATTTCACTCTCTCGCTGGCGAGCGGCATCACCGTTGGCGACACCACGCTCGGCACCACGCTGGGCAATCTCGGCTACAATGACGTGAAGTTTCCCAAGCCGGTGTTCTTCGGTGACACGCTGCACGTCGAATCCGAAGTCATCAGCCGCAGGGAATCGAAAAGCATGCCGCATGCAGGCATCGTCGAGTTCGAAACACGCGGCTACAACCAGCGCGACGAGATGGTGGTCAGCTTCCGCCGCACCGGCCTGATGCTGAAGCGCGAAGCGAGCGACTAGGCGGAATTGAGCGCGCGGGCCGCGGGACGCTTGTGCACGCGCGCCTCGCGATAGATGATCAGCATCCCGGCAAACATGATCAGCGGCGCGCCGATCCATGCAGAACCGGGCAGCAATTGTTCGAAGATTAGCCAGCCCCACAAGGTCGACCAGGCGAGCGAGACGTAATCCATCACGATCACGCTCGAAACATGGCCGAAGCGGACCGAGGCGGTCTGCAGGAACTGCACCAGCAAGGTGCCTACGCCGGCACCGATGAGGATCGCCCATTGGGTGAAGTCGTAGGCCGGCATGGTCGCCAGCGCCGGCACGGCGAGCACGGCGCTGGTGATGAGGAAATACCAGAAGATAATGGTCAGCGGGCTTTCCGTCCTGCCAAGGTCGCGCAGCTGGATGGCGGTGACTGCCACGGCCACGGCGCCGCCCACCGCACAGGCAACGCCGAGCAGGTTCGGGTGGCCACCGCCACCACCAACCATCATCACCACACCGACAAGGCCGATCACCACTGCTGCCCAGCGAAACCAGCCAACCTGCTCGCGCAGCACGGTGGCGGCCAGCAGCACGGCAAAGATCGGCGCGGTAAAGCCGTAGATCGTCGCTTCGGCGAGCGGCAACATCTGCACGCCGGCGGCAATCAGGAACAGGCCGGAAATGCCGGCAATGCAGCGCCCCGCATGGGCCAGGGGCCGCTCCGTCCGCACCAGGCTGAACTCGCCGCGCAAGCCCAGCCATGCCGCCAGCATCAGCAAGGGGATCACCTGCCGGAAGAAGATCAGCGGCACCAGCGCGATGCCTTCCTCCTTCGACAGCTTCACCAGCACCATGATCAGCGGCAACGTGCTGGCAGCCCCCAGCCGCAGGGCAAGGCCGAGGAAGGGCCGGTCCCGTGCGGACGCGATCTGCGTCGGCTCGGCCACAGCGCTAGTCAGAAGGTCCCCCGTCAGGTTTCCCGGCAAGCCTTCGCCGGCTTTCGTACAGGAAATCGCCCGGCCCGCGCTCGCCCCACACGGTCACCCCACCGTTGGTGCGCGCACCGGGCACGGGCGATTCGACGATCGAATCCATCACCACCGCGCGCTGCGCCACGCGCCAGATGCCGTCCTCGCGCCGCTCGAAGCGGTCGACATAGCGCCCCCAGCCCTGGCGGCAGGTCGCCGCATCGCCGGTGCCCTGCACGCGGTGGCTGACGAAATAGGTCTCGACGAGGGCCAGGTCCTCTCCATGCAGCTCGACAAGGCAATTGCCGATCAGATGCATGCCCTTGTCGACCCCGGCAAAGCGGTCCTGCAGCCAGGCGATCAGTTCATCGACCGAGCCCTTGAACTCGCCGTGATCGTCATGGGCATCGGCGTGGTAGGCAGCGCGCACGCCGGCCCAGTCGCCGCGGTCCACCGCGCGGGCATAGAGTTCCACGGCTTCCCGGATCGCCAGTCTGTCGGCCCATTCGCTGCTCATGCTCCGATCACACCTTTCCCTGCCAGTGCATCGAGCTCTGCTGCATCGGCAAACTCGCCCAGCACTTCGCGCGTATCCCTGCCGATGGCAGGCGCCGGCGCCTCGCGCTGCGGCCGCTCGCCATCGAAGCGCCACGGTGGCCGCACGAGCGTGCGCCCGTCCGGCGTCTCGCCGAACATCTCCAGCAGGCTGGTCTGCGGATGGTGGTAGATCTCGCGCATAGTCAGCGCCGGGGCAAACGGCACGTCTGCCTCAGTCAGCACCTGCTCCCATTCCTCACGCGTGCGCCCGAGGAAGGCCTGCTTGAGAATGGCCTCGATGGAGAAGTAGTTCTCCGGCTCCACCCGGTCGGCGTAGGTGGCATAGCGCGGATCGTCGGCCAGTTCCTCGCGCCCGATCACCCGCATCAGCGCGCGCCAGAACTTCTGCGAGGAGGACAGGTGCATGACGATGTAGCCGCCGCTCGCCGTCTCGAGGCAGAAATTCTGCGCCTGCGGATGGCGGGTCTGGCGCACCGGATCCATGTCGCGGTCCATCGCCTGCGTCATGGCGTCGATGGTGAGCGTGGAGACCGCTTCGAAGACCGAGGTCTCGACCAGCCCGCCGCTGCCGTGCCGCTCGCGCCCGAGCAAGGCTGCCATGATGCCCATGGCGACGTTCACGCCGGTGATGAGGTCCGCCAGGCAGGTGCCGGTCAACCGCGTATCGCCCTCGTCATTCATGAAGGTGTAGATGCCGCCCATGGCCTGGCCGATGGAATCGTAGGAAGGCCGGTCGCGCCACTCGCCTTCGCTGCCGAAGCCGGAAACAGAGGTGTAGACCAGCTGCGGATTGAGCGCCCGGCACTCCGCTTCANNCTTCACCAAGGCCCAGCTGGGCGGCCTTGCCCGGGCGCATATTCTCCACCAGCACGTCGAAGGTTGGCATCATCCGATGGACGAGTTCCCGCGCCTCGGACGCCTTCAGGTTGAGTGCGACGCTCTTCTTGCCGGCATTGTACTGGACGAAATAGGCGCTCTTGTCATTCTGGCCGATGCGGAAGGCCTCACCCTGCAAGGGTTCGATCTTGACCACTTCCGCCCCCAGAGAGGCGAGGATGGAAGTCGCATAGGGGCCAGAGATGTAGGCTGCCAGTTCCAGCACCCTGATCCCGGCAAGCGGCTTCACATTCATCAACCCCTCCCCTTTCATGCAGACTTGCGGACCTTCGCCCAGGCGCGAGCGCAAGAGGTAAGCCATTCGATTCACGGGGGTCAATCCGGCCTCACACAACAAATGGCAAAGCACCTTGGCAGGCCATGCCACTTTCGCTTGCCCCTGCACTCGGCTTAGCAGATGGAATAGCGCGAGAGAGGATGCAAATGACCAGCAACGAAAGCCTGACCCTTGAACGTGCGGTGGCCCGCTTCATCACCGGCTTTGGCTCGCAGCATCTCGGCGAGGATGCGCGAACCGACCTCAAGGCACTGCTGTTTGACCAGCTGGCCAATCAGGTCGGCGCCTCGCAATTGCCGTGGTCGAAGCAGGTGCGCGAGTTCCGCAAGCCGCAGGAAGGCGGTGCGAGCATCGTCGGCGAGCAGGCCAAGGCGATTGCCGCCGATGCCGCCTATGTCAACGCCACCTATGGCCACGGCTTCGAATATGACGATTTCAACGGCAATGCCCATCCCGGCTGTTGCGTGGTGCCTGCCGCCATTGCCATTGCCGAGGAACTGGACCTGACGCTGGAGGAGATGGCGGTCGGCCTTGTCGCCGGCTACGAGGCCTATGTCCGCATCGGCTATCTGTGCTCCCCCGCCCTGCTCAATGCCGGTTGGCAGTCGCATAGCGTGCTCGCCAATTTCGGCGCCGCGGCGACGGCGGCCAAGCTCCACGGGCTCGACGAGGAACAGACCTTCAACACGATGGCGATCGCGCTATCCACCTGCGGTGGACCAACCGAATATGCCTCCACCGGCGGCTCGATCAAGCGCGTCCATGCCGGCATTTCGGTGCGCAACGGGATCGAGGCGGCAGACCTCGCCAGGGTCGGCATCACCGGCCCGCGCCGCTACCTGCTGGGCGACCGCGGCTTCTATTCCATGTTCGTCAACGAGGACCAGGGCGTCAGCGACGAGGATGCCAGCTTCTTCGGCCTCGACCAGCCGCTGCAACTGCGGCAGCTGAAGTTCAAGCCCTATTGCTGCTGCGCCGCCACCCATGGCTATATCGACGCGCTCGCCCCGGTGCGCAGACGGGCGGACGAGATTACCGCCATCGACACCCGCATCCAGACCATGACCGATGCCATCGTCGGCAACCGCAACGCGCAGATCTACGCCCCGCGCAATATCGAGGAGCTGCAATATTCGCTGCCGGTGCAGATGGCGCTGAGTGTGCTGGGCATGGGAAATGGCTACCAGACCCACCGCGATTACCTCGAAGGCAGGCTGTCACTGGCAGAGGACAGCGCGCCAATCCAGCTTGCGCGCAAGATCACGCTGACTGTCTCGCCGGAAATGGACGCGCAGCACCCGCGCACCTTCGCCGCCGACATGACGGTACATTTCGCCGACGGTTCGAGCGTCGAGCTGTATAACGACAGGATCAAGGGCGGTCCGCTCAATCCCTTCACCCGCGAGGAAATGCGCGCCAAGTTCGACGAGCTGACCGTGCCGGTGATCGGCGCCGAACAGGGGGCGAAGATCTACGACATCGTCGATGCGCTGGAGCCGGGCGTGAAGGTGCGCGAGTTGACGCAGTGGATGCGCTGGTAGGGCAAGGTCCTAGAACGCAATCACAACCCGCCCGCGAAATCCACCCTGCTCCACCATCGCATGCGCTGCAGCTGCATCGCCGGCGGCAAAGCGCCCGCCTTCGGCCACGCGCGGGGTCAGCCTGCCCTCGCCGATCAGCGCGGCGATGTGTTGCAGGGCCTCGGTATCTTCCATGCCGTTGGTCACGCCGACATAGCCGACCTTCAGCCGCTCGTCCTCGATCGGGTGCGACTTGCGCAGCGGCACCGCTCCGCCGCCGTCCTTCACCGCGCCGCTCACCTCGGCGCCGATCAGCGCGCCGTCGACCATGCCGTCGACGCCATCGGGGAAGCGCTCGCGCACCAACGCAACAAGATCGCCGTCCCGCGGCAGGATCACGTCTGCGCCGAGCGAGGTCAGCAGCGCCTCGTCCTCCGGGCGCCCGGCGGCCACGGTCGTCAGACCGCGTTGTTTCGCCAATTGGATAACCAGCCCGCCGAGGATGCCGGTTGCCCCTGTCACCAGCAGCGCGTCGCCAGCGGACAGCGCCAGCGTATCGAGCGCCATGGTCGCGGTCAGCGCGTTCATCGGGATCGTCGCGGCCTCGACGAGGTCTACGCCCTCCGTTAGCTGAGCCACCGAAGCAGCGGAAACGCAGATCTTCCCGGCATAGGCCCCGCCCTGCGGACGACGCGGATTGACCACGCCGATCACCGGAGCACCGACCGTCAGGTCGACGCCCGCACCCACTGCCGCCACGCGGCCGGCGAATTCCATGCCGGCGATCCATGGCGGGGAAAGATCGGCCATGATCGCCGCCTGCGCGCCACTGCGCATCAACAGGTCGGTCGGGTTGACGGTCGAGGCGGCGACATCGACCACCACTTCGCCCGGCCCCGGCACCGGATCGGGCAATTCTGCCAGATGAAGGACGTCTGGGCCACCAAACTCAGTAAAAACAACTGCTTGCATTGTATTCTTATCCCTTGCCGGCCATCTGGCGATAGGCGACCCGCCGCGCGGGATCGACCGTTACCGGGCGATCGTAGGACGGGTCCGACCTGTCGCGCGTAGCCTTGCGCCCGCCGTTCATGAAGGCGCGTTCCTCGTCGGAAAGCAAGGCGCGGGTGGAGGTGAAGGAGCTGAGATCGTCCATGTCGGGGATCTCGTCCATCTGCGACCAGTCGCGCAGCGTTATGCGGGCGGCGATCTTCCATTCCCCGTCGCGCTTCTCGAGCCGGTCGACATAGCGCCCGCCGCCAATGGTGGTCGGCTTGCCCTTGCGGTTCATCGCCACGAACATGAAGTAGGTCTCGGTATGGGCGGTATCGCCGTCGAGCTCGCACAAGTGGTTGAGGATGGCGTGCTGGTGGCTCAACTGGGCACTGGAATGCATGTCCGTCACCCACTCGATGAACTCCTCCGGATGGCCGACGAACTTGCCGTGCTCATCGAGGCAATCGGGGTGGAAGGCTGAGCGGATCAGGTCGGCATCGAGCCGGTCGCAACCACGGCAATAGCGCAATATGCACTGGTGGATCTGGTCACGGTCCCACAATTCCTGGACCTTGGCGGCAAGGTCGGCGGTCATTTCCATTGTCATCATTCCCTACAGATCGATCTTGTAGACCTTGGCGGCGGTGCCGTGGAACAGCGCCGCGCGCTCGTCGTCGGAACAGCCTTCGACGCACAGCTTGAGCGCGTTCCACAGCGGCACGAAGCCGGCCGAGCCGCCGTCGGGTGGATAGTTGCTGGCCGCCATGCAGCGATCGAAACCGAACGCCTCGATGGCGGTCTCGACCACCGGCTTCCAGTGCTGCGCGAGCAGTTCGGAGGTGTTGGGCCCTTCGTGGTCCTTCAGGCCAAAGCCCCACACCGGCATGCCCAGCCCGCTGATCTTGCAGTAGATGTTGGGCAGTTCGGCGAGCTTGCGCAGGTTTGCCGCCCAATTGGCATAAACTTCCTTCTTTTCGTCCTCCGGCAGGTCGACAGCAACCACCGTGCCCATGTGGTTGAGGACGAAAGTGGTGTCCGGGAAGGCGCGCACGAGATCGGCCAGTTCCTCCAGCTGCGGGTCCCAGATGGCGCAATCAAAAGAAAGGCCGCGCGGGGCGAGGTGGCTGATGCCGTCGCGGAACTTCTGCGTTGCCATCAGCCCCTTGGCCGGACGATAGGGCACTCCGCGATAGGCCTCCTCGCGATGGTGATGGATGACCACCTGGCGCACGCCGACGAGCCGCTCGGGAGCGATGGCCAGCGCCTTGTCGAGCACGGCGGCCACCGCATCGCCTTCGGCAATATGGGCATTGCCGACGATCCGCTCGGCAATCCTGCACGGGCCGAAGAAACCGCTCGCTCCCAGCGCACCCATGCCATTGGCAAATTCGAGCTCGCCCAGCGAGCGCTCGATCTCGGGTCCGTCCGGGCGGCTGAAGGCAGAAGTCTCGACATAGACGGAAGAGACGATGTTGTGCCCCAGCTTCACGTCCTCGGCATATTCCTCGAACATGTAATGGATAACAGGGCGGATGAAGAGGTGGAACTGCGCGTCCACGATCGGCAGATCGGGGTAGAGGATTCCCTCGTCACGGCCATCCAGCCGCCTCGCTTCCATGTCCATCGGCATAGTCTCAGCTCCTCCCGCTCAACTCTTCAGGGTCAGCCCGCCATCCACCGTCAGACATACGCCGGTGATGTAGCGCGCATCGTCGCTGGCGAGGAAGGCGGCGGCCTTTGCCACGTCCCAGCCATCGCCCATGAATCCGAGCGGCACGCGCTCGGCCTTCCTGGCCCAGGCCTCATCCAGTCTTGCGGGATCGACGCCGTGATTGGCGACGGCGGATTGCGCCGCCATCGGCGTATCCATCAGGCCGGGCAGCACGGCATTCACGCGTACGCCATGCGGCGCAAATTCCACCGCCGTCACCCGCGTAAGGTGATTGAGGCCGGCCTTGGAGGTGTAATAGGAAGCGTAGGGCGCCCCGAGGTGGCGGATCGAGGAGACCGAGGACACGTTGACGATGGCCCCGCCACCGCGCTCGACCATATGCGGGATCACATGCTTCATCGCCAGGTAGGCGCTCTTCAGGTTTATCGCGAAAACCCGGTCCCATTCGTCCTCCGGCATGTCCACCACGCCGCCGTTGACGACGGTGCCGACGTTGTTGTGCAGCACATCGACGCCGCCAAAGCGCTCGATCGTGGAAGTAAGCGCGGCTTGCAGGTCCGCCGAACTGGTTGCGTCCCCGGCGATGGCCAGCGCCTCCCCGCCCTCGTCGCGGATGACCTGCGCGACATCTTCCGCAGCCGCCCGATTGACGTCGAAACAGGCGACTTTCGCGCCTTCGCGGGCGAAATGCACCGCTGCCGCCTTGCCGTTGCTCCAGCCGTCGCCGACGCTGCCCGCGCCGACGACGAGGACACACTTGTCATGCAGCCTTGCCATCATCCGCTCCTCCAGCATTGTCGCGTCGCAGCCAGCCATCCATCAGCCCGCGCGTGATGACCTTCAGCGCCAGCGTCTCTTCCGCCCCCTCGAAGATCGACAGCACGCGGGCATCGATCCAGTAGCGGCTTACCGGCGTTTCCTCGGCATAGCCCATGCCGCCATGAATCTGCAGCGCCTCGCGCGAGACCAGCTCGGCCGAGCGGCAGGCGAGCAGCTTGACCACGCTGGCCTCGGCGCTGCCGCCCCCTTCGTCGAGCCGCCGGCCGACGGCAAAGGCGAGGTGCCGGCAGGCGACGAAACGCGCCGCCATTTCGGCGATCTTCACCTGCGTCAGCTGGTAATCCGCCAGTGGCGATCCGAACACCTTGCGGTCTCGAGCATAGGCAATCGCCGCCTTGAGGCTGGCGCGCATCACCCCCAGCGCCCTGCCCGAAGTCTGGATGCGTCCGCCGGTCATGCCGGCCATGGTCAGGTAGAAACCCTTGCCGAGCCCGCCTTCCTCGCCGATCACGTTCGCGTCGGGGACGAAGAAATCCTCGAAGGCGAGGTCGAAGCTGTGCATGCCGCGATAGCCGATGGTGGCAATCGCCTTGCCCTTCAGCGTGCCGCCGCCTTGCTGTTCGACGGTGAACTCATGGCCTTCGAACGAGGGCTTTTCGACCAGCAGCACGCTGAGGCCGCGATGGCCGAGCGAACGGTCAGGATCGGTCCGCGTGATCACCATCAGCAGCCCGGCCTTGCCAGCAAAGGTGCACCAGGTCTTGGCCCCGTTGAGCAGCCAGCCGCCTTCGGTCTTGGTCCCGCGCAGCGCCAGCGAGGCGACGTCGGAGCCATAATCGGGCTCGGTGATCGAGATGGCGCACAACGGATCGCCCGCAGCAATGCGCGGCAACCAGTGCTGCTTCTGTGCTTCGGTGCCGCCTGCCAGCAGGGCCCGGGCGAGGATCTCCGGCCTGGTAATCAGGCTTCCCGCCGCCGCCAGCGAGGCTTCCGACAGGGCCTCGGTCACGGCGATCATCATCGGCGTGTTCTCCTGGCTTCCCGCGCTGCCGCCGTATTGCTCGGGGATCGACAGGCCGAACACGCCCATTTCGCGCATCGGCTGGAGCAGGCTCTCGGGAACGGTCAGGTCCTTGCGATGGATTTCCTCGGCCTGCGGAGCGACGACCTCGGCGGCAAAACGGCTGAATGCCTCGCCCGCCATGGCGGACATCTCGTCCAACTCCACCTGTCCCAGCTCGCTGTCGCTTTCGGTCACTTGCCGGCCCAGTGCGGCCAGTGCCTGCGGCGCCGAACATGCCGTTCGCAACCCGGCGATTTCCTCGCTGGCGCGAATGGCCAGCAGGCCGGAGATATCGAGGCCGAGCCCCGTATGGATTTCCTCCAGCCGCCCGAGCGATCCGATTGCAGCTTCAGCGACGAACGCCATCGCCAGGCCGCGGTCGAGTTCACTCATCCCGTTCGCCGCCGCGGCGCAGGTGCGTGCCGCCAGCAGGTCCGCATGCACCAGGGCAATGTCATAGCAGGTCTGCTGGTGGGCATCGGCCAGCGCATTGTCGATCCGGCCGGCCTTCGCGCAACGCCCGGCCAGCGAGCCGACCGCACGGTCCAGCTCGCCTGAGATCCGATCGAGCACTTCGCTTGCCATGGATGCCGGCCCCTCCAATCCCTCAGACGAACTTGGGTGCGCGCTTCTCGCGGTGCGAGGCGACCCCTTCTTTCACATCCGGTCCGCCGAAATTGAGGAATTCATAGCCCAGCGAGGCGTCGAAGATGGCGAGGTTCTGGCGATACCACAGGTTCATCGAATGCTTGGTCAGGCGGATCGCGTCCTGCGCGCCCATGGCCAGTTCGCCGGCCACCTCGCGGGCGGTGGAAAGCAGCTCATCCTCCTCGGTGCACATGGAAACGAGGCCGATCCGTTCCGCCTCCTCGCCGCGCAGCTTGCGGCAGGTGAGCAGGTAGTACTTGGCCTTGGCCATGCCGCATAGCATCGGCCACACCATTGCCGCGTGATCGCCGGCGGTGACACCAAGGCGGGTATGTCCGTCGAGGATGACGGCATTCTTCGCGGCGATCTGGATATCGCTCATCATCGCCACGATCAGTCCGGCGCCGACAGCCGGGCCATGGATGGCCGAGATCACCGGCTTGGGAAACTCGATCATGTTGTAAACGAGATCGCGGGTCTCGCGCAGCACCCGCATCAGCGCGCCGTGGTCGTTGATCTGTTCCTCGATCAGGTCGAAGCTGCCGCCTGCCGAAAACGCCCTGCCCGCACCGCGCACCAGCACCACGCGGGTCTCCTCGTCATCGCGGATGACCGACCACAGCTTTGGCAAAGCGGCATGGACGTTCGCATCCACGGCGTTGAGGTTGGGTCCGTCGAAAATGACCTCCAGCACGCCGTCGCTGCTGCGTTCGAAGCTGAAGGGAAAGTCCTTGTAGATGGCAGTCATGTGATCACCCGATCCGTTCAAAAATGGCCGCGAGCCCCTGCCCGCCGCCGATGCACATGGTCTCCAGCGCATAGCGCCCCTGCCGCCGGTCCAGTTCGCGCAGCATGGTCGAGAGGATGCGCACGCCGGTGCAGCCGACCGGATGGCCGAGCGAGATGCCCGAACCGTTGACGTTGAGGCGGGCAAAGTCCTCCTCGCCGAAACCCATCGCCGTGGTGCAGGCGAGCACCTGCGCGGCGAAGGCCTCGTTGAGCTCGATGAGGTCGATGTCCTTCAGCGCCAGGCCCGCGCGCGCCAGCGCCTTCTCGCTCGAAGGCACCGGGCCGAAGCCCATGCGCTCCGGCCCGACTCCTGCCGCGCTCCAGGAAACCAGCCGGGCGAGCGGCTTGAGGCCGAGCGCCTCGGCCTTCTCGCGGCTGGCAACGAGGCAGGCGGCGGCACCGTCGTTCTGGCCGCTGGCATTGCCGGCCGTCACCGTCGATTCCGGATCGAGCTTGAGGCGCACCGCCCGCAAGGCGGCCAGGCCCTCCATGCTGATATCGGGGCGCGGGTGTTCGTCCGTGTCGATGGTCACCGTCTCGCGGCGCTTCTTCACCGCGACCGGAACGATTTCGTCGGCAAAGCGGCCTTGCTTCTGCGCCGCCAGCGCCTTCTGGTGCGAGTTATAGGCAAACTCGTCCTGCGCCTCGCGGCTGATGGAGAACTCGCGCCGCAGGTTCTCGGCCGTTTCCAGCATCCCGCCGGCGACACCGGATGATGCCGTCCGCCGGAGGTTATGCGGCCACGGGCAATACGGTCCCACAAGGGCTGGCTGTCTCCGCGCAGGCCCCAGCGCGCGCCAAGGACATAATGCTCCGCGCTGCTCATGCTCTCCGCGCCGCCGGCAATGACCAGATCGGCAGCGCCGGTCTGCACCCGCATGGCAGCATCGATCACCGCCTGCAGGCCGGAGCCGCAACGACGGTCGATCTGCATGCCGGGAACGTGGATACCGAGTTCCGCGTCGAGTGCGGCGATGCGCCCGATCGCCGGTGCCTCGCCATTGGGGTAGCACTGGCCGAACACCACATCGTCGACATCCTCGCCGGTTATTCCGGTGCGGCCGGCCAGTTCGCGAAGCACGTTTTCCGCCAGCGTGGCGGCTGGCACGTCGCGGAAGGCACCGCCAAAGCCACCGACAGGTGTCCGCAGGGGCTCACAGATTACAGCTTCGATCACAATTCCAGCCTTTCGCGATTCCGTTCAGATTCCACGGCCGCCGGTTACCTCGACCACGTTGCCATTGACATAGGAAGCGAGCGGCGAGGCGAGAAAAACCACCGCTCCGGCCACTTCCTCGGGCAGGCCGGCGCGCTTCATCGGCACTTCGGCCTCCTTGGCGGCATAGATTTCCGGCTTCATCGCCAGCGTCATGGCGCTGCGGATGAGGCCGGGCTGAACCGCGTTCACGCGCACACCGGAGGGGGCGAGTTCCTTGCACGATGCCTTGGTCAGGCCGATCATCCCGGCCTTGGCGGCGCTGTAGTTGGTTTGCCCGGGATTGCCGATCTTGCCCGAAAGCGAGGAGATATTGACGATCGCGCCGCGCTTCTGCTCGCGCATCAGCGCGCCGACGGCCTTGGTCCCCAGCCAGGCGCCCTTGAGGCTGACCCCGACGACGAGGTCGAAATCCTCCTCGCTCATCTTCGGCAGGTAATTGTCGCGCGTCACCCCGGCATTGTTGACCAGCAGGTCGAGCCGGCCGAAGCGATCGAGGCAGGCCTTAATCGCCGCTTCATGGTCGGCCATCTTCATCACGTCGCACTCGACCGCCAGCGTGCGGTCGGGCTCGCCAAGCTCGTCTGCAGCAGCCTGAGTGCGCGCCAGACCGAGATCGGCCAGCACCACGCTGGCCCCATGGTCGAGCAGGGCGCGGGCGACGGCATGGCCGATGCCCTGCGCGGCACCGGTGACGATGGCGGCCTGGCCTTCAAGCAGGTTTGTGGTGATGGACGTCATCTCTCGCTCTCCCCCTCAATAGGATTTCGGCAGGTCGAGGACNNAATGAAGTTGAGGACCATTTCCTGGCTCACAGGAGCTATCTTCAATAATCGCGTTTCGCGCCAGTAGCGCTCGACGTGATACTCCTTTGCGTAGGAGTAGCCTCCCAGCGTCTGCATGGCCCGGTCGGCGGCCTCGAAGGCAGCCTCGGTGGCGAGGAACTTGGCGGCATTGGCCTCCTTGCCGCAGCTCTTGCCCTCGTCGAACAGGCGCGCTGCCTTCATCGCCACCATTTCCGCGGCCTGGAGACGAATCCATGAATCGGCGAGGGGATGCGCAATGGCCTGGTTCTTGCCGATCGGCCGGTCGAACACGACGCGATCCCTGGCATATTGCACCGCCTTGGAGAGCGCCGCGCGTCCCGTGCCGATCTGGGCAAAGGCGACCGCGATGCGCTCCGGGTTGAGCCCGTCTAGCAGGCAGCGAAAGCCCTTGCCCACTTCGCCGACGATATCCTCGTCGCGCGCCTCGAGGTTCTCGATCAGCAGCTCGTTGGANNGCCCGAGCTTGTCGATCGGCGTGACTTCGACCTTCGACCTGTCGAGTTCGACGAAAAACAGCGTCATTCCGTCATAGGGGCGTTCATCGTTGCGGGGCGAGGTGCGGGTCAGCAACAAGGCGCGGTCGGCGTTCTGGGCGTTGGAGATCCACACCTTGCGGCCGTTTATCAGCCACCTGTCGCCTTCCTTCTTCGCGAAAGTCTTGATGCGCGATGTGTCGACGCCATTGTCGGGCTCGGTGATGGCGAAACACATCATCAGTTCGCCGGTTGCCAGTTTCGGCAGGTACTTGCGCTTCATTTCCTCCGAGCCGTGGTGGATGATCGGCCCCGGCGGGAAGACGAAATACTGGAAGGCCGAGGCCGCGCCATGGCCGCCGCCGGATAGGCCGATCTCGTGCAGGATCAGGATCACGCCTGCCTCGGTCATGCCCAGGCCCATGCCGCCATATTCCTCGGGCATCAGGCAACCGAGCCAGCCGTCGTCAGCCCAAGCCTTGATGAAATCCCGGGGGTAAAGCTTCTCCTTGTCCGCCTTCGCCCAGTATTCGTCGCCGAAGCGGCCCGCGAGCTTCTTCGCCGCGTCGCGGATCATTTCCAGATCGGGATCGTCGAGCGATAACTCGATCATGAGATTGTCCTTTGTTGGGGGATAAATTCAAGCGGCGTGGCGGGATCGAGCGCCGAGAGGTCGCCCGCTGCCTCGCCGAGGTAGCGCGCACGGATGACTCGGCGCATGATCTTGCCGTTGCGGGTCTTCAGCAGCCCATCGACCAGGTGGATGGCAGACGGCGCGAGGCCCTTGCCGAGCAGGCGGATGGCCTCACTGGCGAGCGGCTCGTCCTGCAATTGCGCGCCCGGCTTGGCGACGACAAAGGCGACGATGGCATTGCCGCGCGCCGCATCGGGAATGCCGATCACCGCCACTTCGGCCACGCCTTCGATACCGACAAGAGCGGATTCGATCTCCGCCGGGCCAACGCGCCTGCCGCCGACTTTCAGCGTATCGTCCGAGCGGCCGTGGATATGCCAGAAGACCTGCGCGTCCACGCTGGCGAGGTCGCCGTGGACCCAGACGTCGTCCCAGCGGCTCCAGTAGGTGTCGAGATAGCGCGCATCGTCTCCCCAGAAACTGTGGGTCATCCCCGCCCAGGTGTTGCGCACCACCAGTTCGCCGATGCCGTCGGTCGGCTGGCCATCAGTGTCGAAGACGTCAACATCCATGCCGGGCAAAGGGCCGCTGAAGGACGCAGGCGATTGCGGGGCGATGGTGTAGTTGCAGACGATGCCGCCGCCGGTCTCGGTTCCGCCGCTGTAGTTGATGATCGGCAGATTGCCGCCGCCAACCTCGCCGAACAGCCAGTGCCAGCTCGGCTCGTCCCACGCTTCGCCGGTGGAGGCGAAGGCGCGCAGCGAGGAGAGGTCGGCAGATATCTCGCCACCTTGTGCTCGCAGCCCGCGCGCCGCCGTGGGGGCGATGCCGAGCATGGTCGCCCGGTTGCGCTCGACGATGCGCCACATGCGGTCGGGCTGGGGATAGTCGGGCACGCCCTCGATCATCACCAGCGTGCAGCCGAGGTGCAGTCCGCCGATGACCATCAGCGGCCCGAGCATCCAGCCCATATCGGTGATCCATGACAGCGTGTCGTCTGCCTGCAGGTCAAAGGCATAGCCGAAATCGATGGTCGACTTGAGCAGGTATCCGAGATGCGAATGGACGATGCCCTTGGGCGCGCCGGTGGTTCCCGAAGTGAAGATGATGAACAGCGGGTGGTTGGGGTCGAGCGGCACGGGCGGCAACGGTTCCGCCGGCTGCGGCAATTCGCGCCACAGCTGGTCGTGCCCCTTTTCAACTTCGCCGCATTCGCCGACCACGACGACATGGCGCAGCGTCGGGCACTGGCTGGCCGCGGCGTCGACTACCGCCTTCATCGCCACTCGCTTGCCTCGCCGCGTGGTCGCCTCGACGGTGACTATCGCGGCCGCGCCCGAGGCGTTGATGCGCGCAGCCAGCGGGTCCGGCCCGTAGCCGGAGAAGGCCGGGACGATAATCGCGCCGATCTTGGCGCAACCAAGGATTGCCGCGCCCGCCTCCGGCAGTGGCGGCATGAACAGCACCACCCGGTCGCCCTTGCCGATGCCCATTTCGATGAGGCCATTGGCGAAACGGTCAGCCTCGCCCCGCAACTCGCCGAAGGTCAGCGAGTGACTGGCCTCCTCGCCCTCATAGGTGATGGCCAGCCGGTCACGCATGGCGGGATCGTCTGCATGGCGGTCGATGCAGCTGGCAGCGACATTCATCCGCGCATCGGGGAACCAGCGGGGAAAGGCGCGGCCCGCACTGTCGTCGCGCACGCGCTCCAGATCGCCCTCCAGCGGCAAGGCGAGGTCCAGTGCCGCCGCGCGCGTGAACCATTCCGCCCTGTCGACCGATGCGGCGTGGAATTCGGCCAGCGATGTGAAACCTTCTGCCTGCATGAAACGGGCAAGCCGGCTACGCGCGAGATCATCCGCGCCCGGCAGCCAGGCCGCCCCTGCCTCCCCACCGAAGACCGAACGGCTGCTCACCGCGCGGCAAGCTCCTCGAACAGGGAAACGACTTCGCGCGCGGTTTTCACATGCGCATAATCGACGTGGTGGCCCTCGTAGTTCACCGCCGCGATGCCTTGCGCCTCGGCGGCCTCGAAAGCCGCGATCATGCCGGTGTAGAAATCATATTCCTGCTGCGAAGGAGAATAGACCTCGTTGGCGATGGCGACGTGCGCCGGATGGATCAGCACCTGCCCGCGAAAGCCGATGTCGCGGTTGGCCTCGGCAAAGCGGCGCATGCCGTCGAGGTCACCNNATCAGCGGGAAATCGAGCCCCGCCGCGCGCACCGCCAGCAAGGCCCGGCTGCGCAGGTAAAGGGTCTCGGTGCCCTGCTCGGTGAAGCGGAAGCCGACCGAGCGCGAGACATCGGCGTCGCGCGCCGTCCCGGCAAACAGGGATTTGACCCGCGGCGAGGCCTCTATCAGGCTCTCGCAGGCGGCATAGGCCTGTGCCGTTTCCAGCGGGACGATGATCTCGGTCGCGCCCGGTTCGACGCCGTTGCGGCGCTCGTAATGAGTCAGCAGCGTATCGACCGCAACGATGTCGCGCGGGCCGAAGGTCATCGCCGGCAATACGCCGTCGAGGCCGGGCACAACGACCCGTTCGATATCGTCGCCGGTCATGCCGGTTTCCAGCGCGTTTAGGCGGACATAGATGCCCACGTCCGGGCTGGCTTCGCGCAGTTCGGCAATGGACTGCGCCACCAGGTCGCGCGCTTCGGACTTCATCGCGGTGGGAACCGAATCCTCAAGATCGAGGATGATGCCATCGGTGCCGGAAGCGAGCGCCTTGGCCGCCCAGCCCTCCCGGTGGCCCGGCACGAAAAGTAGGGACCGCATCAATCGCATTTTGCACCTGACCTCGGAATTTCTTGTCAGTCACAATAATACATAATATATTATCTTAGACAAGCCGGACGACTGCCCGATCCGGACCTATCTGCCACAGCCAGGCAGGCCGGAGAATTGCCGATCATGACCTTCGTCGACGACCTGTTTGCAGTTTCCGGAAAGCGCGTTCTGGTAACCGGCGGCAGCCGTGGCATTGGCCTCGCCATTGCCGAAGGCTTCGTCCGGGCTGGCGCGAAGGTCTATATCTGCTCACGCAAGGCGGAAGATTGTGCCGCAGCGGCGGAACAACTCGGCCAGTACGGGCAATGTACTGCCCTGCCCGGCGATCTCAGCACCGATGAGGGACGCTGCAGACTGCTGGCCGACTATTCCGACTGCGAGGATGCGCTGGACGTGCTGGTCAACAATGCCGGGGCGCTATGGGCCGCCCCGCTGGCCGAATATCCCGAGAGCGGTTGGGACAAGGTCTATGACCTCAATGTGAAGGCGGTGTTCTTCCTCATCCAGCAGTTCCAACCCCTGCTGAAAAAGGCCGCCTCCGCTCAGGACCCGGCGCGCATCATCAATGTCGGCTCGGTCAATGCGCTGCGCATTCCCGAGCACGAGACCTATGCCTATGTCTCTTCCAAGGCAGCGCTCCATCACCTCACCCGCCACCTCGCCGGAAGGCTGGTCAAGGACAACATCACCGCCAACGTGCTCGCCCCCGGCCTCTATCCCAGCAAGATGCTGCAGAACGATATCGCCACCAAGGGCGAGGAGGCGGTGACCGGCCGCGTGCCCATGGGCCGGCTGTCGCGGATGGAGGACATGGCCGGCACTGCGCTTTACCTGTCGTCGCGCGCCGGATCCTTCCTCACCGGAGCGGTCATTCCCGTCGATGGCGGGATGGCGACCACGGTCTAGGAGAGGATCATGGCAGAACGCGCGGGAGAGCATGCTTCGCACATGCAATTGTCCGAAAGGGTGGCCATGCAGCTGCGCGAACGCATCGTCTCCGGCGAGATCGCCAATGGCGAGTTCCTGCGCATCGATTCCATCGCCAAGTCGCTCGGCGTCAGCCCCACGCCGGTGCGCGAGGGCCTGCTTCTGCTGCAAAGCGAATCACTGGTGCGGCTGATCCCGCGCCGAGGATTCCGGGTGAATGCCTTCGGCAGGCAGGACCTGCTCGACCTGTTCTGGACGCAGGCGACGATCGGTGCCGAACTGGCCTCGCGGGCCGCCGAAACAAAGACGGATGAAGAGCTCCAACACCTGGCCAAGATCCACGCGGTCTATGACGACGCCATCGCCAGCGGAAACGAGCAGGAATCGGGCAGGCTGGGGCACGAGTTCCACCGCACCATCAACAAGGGCGCCCGATCACCGCGCCTGGCCGCCATCCTCGGATCGCTAAGCCGCCAGTTGCCCAACAGCTTCTATGCCTCGATCGAGGGCGAGCTCAGCCTCGCCTCGCGCTATCACGCCAAGATCCTCAAGGCGCTGCGCCAGCGCGACGCCAAGGCCGCCGCATCGCTGATGTTCGACCATATCGAGCAAGGCGGCCAGCAGCTGGTCAAGGTGCTGGAGGAGCGCGGCCACTGGGACAACGCGGGCTAGCCGCAAGAGTACAATCGAAATTCAGCTGATGAAGGGAACGCAAGCATGACGAACATTATCACCAACAGGCACGGGATCGGACGCCGGGGCCTGCTGAAGGGCGGACTGCTGGGCGGCGCAATGCTCGCCCTGCCCTCTGCCGCCATGGCTGCCTTCAACACGGTCGAGGTACAGACCCCGCTCGGGCGCCTGCGCGGGCGCCAGCTCGGCGACGTGTTCGAGTTTCGCGGCATCCGCTATGCCGAACCGCAGACTGCGGCCAATCGCTTCCGCGCCCCGGTCCCGGCACAGCCATGGAGCGGCACGCGCGAGGCGCTGGAGAATGGGCTGATGGCGATGCAGCATCCCTCGCGTGGCGGGCTGTGGGTGCTGTCCTTCCGCGACTACGGGCAGAAGAGCGAGGACTGCCTGACGCTCAACGTCTACACTCCATCCATCGAGAGCTCGCGCAAACGGGCGGTGATGTTCTGGTGCCACGGCGGCGGTTTTGCCACCGGCAGCGGCAACGTGCCGGTCTATGACGGCCACAACCTCGCCGAACATGGCGATGTCGTGGTTGTCACCGTCAACCATCGCCTCAACGTCTTCGGCTATACCGGTCTGCACACGCTGGGCGGCGAGGAATTCGCCGATGCTGGCAATGCCGGAATGCTCGATGTCGTCGAGGCCCTGCGCTGGGTACGCGACAACATCTCCGAGTTCGGCGGCGATCCCGACAATGTGACGATTTTCGGCGAATCCGGCGGTGGCGGGAAAGTCAGCATGCTGCTCGGCATGCCGGCGGCCCAGGGGCTGTTCCACAAGGCCATCGTGCAGAGCGGCTCCGGCCTCAGGCAGCAGGACCCGGAACGCTCGGAACGCGGCGCCCGCGCGCTGCTCGATGCCTTCGACCTCTCGCCGGCAGAGGCCGGAAGGCTGCGCGAAATCCCGGCGGAGCAATTGCTCGCCACCGCCGGCCCGCTGCTGCGCCAGTTTGCCCCGGCAGTGGACGGCAACCACCTGCCGCGCCACAGCTTCGATCCCGATGCGAGCCCGCTCGCCCACGACATACCGATGATCATCGGCACCAACGATACCGAAGCGACGACTTTCGCCAACGATGCCATGTTCAACCTGACGGACGAGGCCATGCGCAACATGCTGACCGGCATGATGGGGCCGGACATGGGACCGGTCATTGACGACTATGCCGCGCTTTATCCCGACAAGTCGCCGAGCCATCTCTATTTCCGCATCGCCACCGATTTCATGTTCCGCCGCTCGGCCATCATCCAGGCAGAGCGCAAGGTGGCGCAAGGCGGCGCGCCGGTATTCATGTACACGCTGGACTACAAGTCGCCGGTCGATGGCGGCCGCTGGCTGACGCCGCATGCGATGGACCTGCCGTTCATGTTCCGCAACCACCGCATCGAACAGATGGTCGATTGCATCGGTTCGGGCCCTGACCAGGACTCGGTGGCGGATGCCATGAGCTCGGCCTGGATCGCCTTCGCCAAGACCGGCGACCCCTCCAGCGCGGCAGCCGGAGCGTGGACGCCCTACGATCTCGACCAGCGCGACACGATGGTGTTCGATGCCACCAGCGGCATGGTCAGCGATCCGGGCAGTGCGGACCGGGCGATCTACATGGAAGGGCCGGCGTTCAGCCTGATGGGCTAGCGCTTGCCTATGGGTTTGACCCGGGATCGCTGCCGGCGGTCTCGAAATGGCTGCGCAACTGCCGCTCGATCCGCCGGTGGACGACGGGTTCGGCATGGTCGATCCGCAAGGCCCGCAACCGGTTGCTGATATCCTCGTCCATCTCCGTGCGGCGGGTGTTGAGGCGAACGTAATCGATCCATGTCGGCAGGTGGAACCGCTCCACCCAGAGCTGCGGGTCGGAAAGGTCGCGCAACAGCGTCCAGTGGCGGGCGCCGTCACGAATGCGGCTGCGGCGGCGCTCGCTCATGACATTGAGGAAGGCAATGGTATTCTCGTCCGCCACCCGGTGCTCCACGGTAATCACGATCGGGCCGCTGCGGTCGACGATCGGAACCTGCGTGTCGGGCTTCTGCCAGCGATTGGTGGGGTCGAGGTTCTCCCGGCTGAATGCCGAAAGCGGCATGAATAGAGACAGTGCCAGCAGAGCGATATTGAGCGCGGCCCCGAGGTAGAGCGCGCTCTCGGTCCCCACGTGATCGGCGGCAATACCGATCAGCCAGGCGCCGGCAGCAGCCCCGGCAAAGACCGACATCTGGTATAGCGACAGCGCCCGCGCCACGACCCAGCGCGGCGCGGCCAGCTGGACGCTGACGTTGATCGTGGAAAAGGCAATGACCCAGCCCGCCCCGGCAATCGCCAGGAAAACGCAGCTAAGCGAGGTAAAGCGGCTGAAGCCGATCCCGGCCAGCGCCAGCGCCGTGATCACGATGGCAAGACGCAAGGTGGCCTCGTTGGAAAGCAGCTTCTGGATGCGCTTGCTGGCCCATGCCGCGCCGACCGCCCCGAGGCCGAAACTGCCGAGCAAGATACCGAAAGTGAGCGGACCGCCGCCGAGCAGATCCCGTGCAACCAGCGGCAGCAGCGCCTGCACGCCGATAGCCCCAAGCCCGAACATCACCGCCCGCAGCAATGCGGTGCGGATATGCGGGGACATGCCGACATAGCGCACGCCGGCGAGCATGGCATCGGCAAGGCGCTCGGGCGGCAGCGGGTTGGGCTTTGTATCGGGCTTCCAGCGCGAGAGTACCGCGATGAGGCCGAGCGAACTCAGGGCATTGACCAGGAAGGCGCTGGCGGCTCCTCCAATTGCCACGATGGCGCCGCCGATTGCCGGGCCCACGCTGCGCGCCAGGTTGAGCCCCATGGCGTTGTAGGCGACGGCATGGGGCAACACGCTGCGTGGCACCATGTCGCCGACAGAGGCCTGCCAGGCCGGCCCGTTCATCGCCGCGCCGCAACCGATCAGGAATGTGAAACCCAGCAACAGCCATGGCGTCACCAGTCCGGACCAGGCCAGCGCGGCCAGGGTCCCGCCGACAATGACAAGGAAGGCCTGCGCCGCCAGCATCACCTTGCGCCGGTCCATGTTGTCCGCGACCGCGCCGGCAGCGAGCGAGAAGATGACGATCGGCAGGCTCATCGATGCCTGTACCAGGGCGATCATCTGCGGCGAGGCGCCCGAGGACACCATCAGCCAGCTCGCGCCCACGCCCTGGATCAGCGTGCCGAGGCCAGACCCGACATTGGCGATCCAGAATGCGCGGAATACCCCGAAGGAAAACGGGGAACTGGCTTCCGCGGCCTGGTCGGTCGAACTATCGGGCACGGAATCGCATTATACGATCATGCCCATTATACAATCGGGCCCGCACCGGCCGGTCAGGCTGCTTTGCTGCTGCCCTCCTGCCGGTATTCGACGGCATAGACGCCGATGATGGCGAGCAGCATGGCGAAGACGGCGAAGCCGAAGAAATAGATCGTGCCGTTGACGATATCGAGCACCGCCCCGCCCGCCGCAGCGCTAAAGATCGGACCCAGCCGGCCCGCTCCCGCAGCGAAACCGATGCCGGTAGAACGGCAATCGGTAGGGTAGATTGCCGCCGCCAGCGAATAGAGCCCAACTTGCAGGCCCGCCAGCGTGGTCCCGGCCAGCACCAGGCTGACCACGATAGGCAGCATTGCCTGTCCTTCGACAGAAAATATGAAGACCAGCAGGCTGAGGCCGAAAGCCGAACCGACGAGCGGGATATACAGCCCCCGCTTCTGGCCAATCCACGGGTAGATCGGCGCAAAGATGGCAGCACCGAGCAGCGCTGCGAGATTGTAGTACATCGCCGCGCTCAGCGCCTGGTCCAGGGCAAAGCCACGCGCCGTCATGATCGTCGGCAGCCAGTTCACCATGCCGTAGAAGACCATCAGATTGGCGGCGAAAGCGAGCGCAATGCCGAGCGAACTCTTGCGGAACTTGTCGTTCAATATGTCCGACCAGCGCGCATGGCCGGCCTCGTGAACGGTGTAGCTGTCCTCGTCCGAAAACCTGCCCGAACCGAACGCCTTGTTGAGCAGCGGCACCACGCCCCGGCCCGATGGCGAATTGACAACCAGGTATTTCGGCGATTCCGGCAACAGCGTCCACAGCAGGGCAGCCAGCACCAGGCCGAGCAGGCCGCCGACGATGAAGGTCGATTGCCAGCCGAATTGTCCGATCAGGCCGTTGGAAATGGCCGCGCCGATCATCCCGCCCACGGGGACACCGATGATCATGATGCTGATCATGTAGCTGCGCAGCTTCTGCGGCATCCATTCGGCGATAAGCGCCGTGGCATTGGGCAGCACTGCGCCAAAACCGAGGCCGCCGAAGAAGCGCAGGAAAGCCAATTCGTATTGGTCGCTCGCAAGGGCCACGGGAAGCGTGGCGATGCCGAAGAAGAAGGTGCTGAAGATCATCGCCCGGCGCCTGCCGAACCGGTCGCCGATCCAGCCCCCCAGCGGCGCACCGATGGCCATGCCGACAAGGGCCGCCGATACGGCCAGCGCCAGCTGGGTTCGCGATACGCCCCATTCCTCGATCAGCACAGGAGTGACGAAGGCGATGACCTGAATATCGAAGCCGTCGACGATGATGGTGGCACTGATCAGGATCACCAGCAGGATGCGCAAGGGGCCGAGCTTCTCGGCTTCCATTACCTCTTCGACATTGATCTCTCTGGCCATCTCGGTGATCCCCTCCTTGTCATCTGGTTGAGCATGCACGCGGCCGCCGCTGTTGCGGTCTGATCCGGGCGCCTTGGCGAATTCTCCGCGTCCGGCCCTGTCGATATCTCAGGCAATGCTGTCTGCGTAGTCCTTGGGCAAGCCGATGGCTTNNTTTCAGCTCGACATAGGGCTCGAAGCCTTCCCAGCCGCTTTCGCGACCCGTGCCCGAATCCTTGACGCCGCCGAACGGCGCATGGAAGCCGAAGGGCGCACCATTCACTTCCAGCACGCCCGTCTTGATCCGGTCGGCAATGGAAACGGCGCGCGCGACGTCCTGCGAGAACACCGAACCGCTGAGGCCATATGGCGAGTTGTTGGCGATGGCGACGGCCTCGTCCTCGTCCTCGTAGGCGATGACCGACAGCACGGGCCCGAAGATCTCTTCCTGCGCCAGCCGCGAACTGGCATCGACGCCGGCAAACAGGGTCGGCTTGACGAACCAGCCGCTATCGAGGCCGTCAGGGCGGCCCGGCCCGCCGGTGACGAGCTGTGCGCCTTCTTCCAGGCCGATATCGATGTAGCGCGCGACATTGGCCTGCTGTTTCTGGCTGACCATCGGGCCGATATGGGTGTTCTCGTCCAGCGGATCGCCAACGGGCATGGACGCAACCATGGCGCCGAGCGCCTCGACCACTTCCGCCTCGCGCTTCTTCGACACGAGGATACGGGTCTTGAGCGTGCAGATCTGGCCGGAGTTGCGGAAGGAGAGCAGCCGCAGCGCCTCCACCGCGGCGGGAATGTCGGCATCGTCGAGAATGACGCCGGCGGACTTGCCGCCCAGTTCCAGCGTGATCGGACGCAACAGCTCACCGCAGCGCGCGGCGAGGTGGCGACCGGCGCCGGATGAGCCGGTGAAGGTGACCTTGTTCACGCCGGGATGGGTGACGAGATATTCGGCCTCGCCCCTGTCGCAGGTAACGACATTGACCACGCCTTCGGGCAGTCCGGCTTCCTCGGCCAGCTCGGCCAGCATATAGGCCGAGAGCGGCGCCAGCGAGGCCGGCTTGAGCACGACCGTGCAGCCTGCCATCAGCGCCGGCCCCATCTTCTGGATCACCGTCATCATCGGCGCATTCCACGGCGTTACCAGCGCGGCGACGCCCTTGGGATGGCGGCGCACCAGCGCATTGCCGGAGGCGGACTGGCGCAGCTCGGTCCATTTCACGATCTCGCGCGCGACGATGGAATGCTCGTCCATCATCATCATCAGCGGCACGGTCGTCTGGATGGTGCGCGACTGGGTGATCGGGCTGCCCATCTCGGCGGTGATCGCTTGCGCCAGGTCTTCCTGCCGGCGGGCGAAGGCAGCGCGCAGCCGGCCTACGGCAGCGACGCGTTCCTCGACCGGAAGGTTCGGCCAGGGACCCTCGTCGAAGGCCCTGCGCGCAGCGCCGACGGCGGCATCGATGTCTTCGCGCGAGCCTTTCGGAACCGTCGCGATAACCTCTTCGGTGAAGGCCGATATGACCTCGATCCTGTCGGAAGACCTGGCCTTAACCCATTCACCACCAACAAAAATCGTATCCCTGGTATAATCTGCGCCCATGGCGGCTTTCTCCAAATAAATGTCTGCTGGCCGGTCAGCCCTGCGTGCGATGCAAGGTTTGTGCCCAGGCAAGGGCAAACAGCTCGGGCAGCACGTCCACCCGCGCCTTGGCCTGCGCGCTCGAAGCCGTTCCGCGCAGGTAGCGACCCTTGATGCCGTGGAAGATCGCCGCCAGGCGGAAGAAGTTGAAAGCGACGTAATAGTCGTAATTGGGCATCCCATCGAGACCGACCCGCTTGCAGTATGCCGCCAGGTATTCGGCTTCGCCGGGAATGCCGCTGCCCTCCAGCTTCGCATTGCCCAGCCCGGCAACGATATGCGGCGGCATGCGATACATCATCGCATTGTAGGCGAAGTCCACGGAAGGGTGGCCGAGCGTCGACAGTTCCCAGTCGAGCACTGCCAGCACGCGCGGCTCGGTAGGCGCGAAGATCATGTTGTCGATGCGGATGTCGCCATGGATCACGCTGGTCCGCTCGTCATCGTCGGTAGGAAGATTGTCTTCCAGCCAGGCGATCAGCCGATCCATGTTGTCGTCGCGCCCGGCTTCCTCGTCGGCATGATACTGCCGCGTCCAGCGCGACAGCTGGCGCTCGAGGTAATTGCCCGGACGGCCATAGTCGCCAAGGCCGACCGCCTCATAGTCGACCGTGTGCAAGGCCGCGAGCGTGGCGTTCATGGAATCGAATATCTGCGCCCGCTCCTGCGGCGATACGCCTGGGACTTCGCAATCCCAGAAGATCCGTCCCTCGACCATCTCCATGACGAAGAACCACGTGCCGATGACATTGTCGTCCTCGCACAGGCCGTAAATCCGCGGCACCGGGAAGCCGGCCTTGCCCAGCCCCGTCATCACCCGCGCTTCGCGGTCGACCGCATGGGCACCCTTCAGCAGGTCACCGGGCGGCTTGCGTCTGAGGACATAGGTCCTGCCCGGCGTGACCAGCTTGTAGGTCGGGTTGGACTGGCCACCCTTGAACTGTTCGATCGAGAGAGGACCTGCAAAGCCCTCGACGTTCTCGCCCATCCACGCCGACAGCGCCTCCGCATCGATCTCGAAGCCCGCGCGGACGGGCGTCGTACCGAGGTTCTCGTCGGCGGATGCGCTCACTTGGCGGCTCCGAGCTGGGCCTTCTTGATCTTCTTGGCGAGCGACCATTTGTGCACCTCGGTCGGCCCGTCATAGATGCGGAAGGCGCGGAACTCGCGGAAGGCCTGCTCTACCACCGTATCGCCGGTAACGCCGGTACCGCCCATGATCTGCACGCAATTGTCCGCCACCTGCATGATCGCTTCGCTCACCGCCACCTTGGCCATGGAGCTCTCGGTGGTGCCATGCGCGCCAGTGTCGAGCACGCCTGCGCACCAGTCGATCATCAGTTCCGACTGTTTCAGGGCGATCTGGTTCTCGGCCAGCATGAAGCCAACGCCTTCGTGATCGACCAGCAGCTTGCGGAAGGCTTCGCGCTTGCAGGCATAGGCGGTCGCTTCCTCCTGCGCCCGCTCGGCAAGACCGTGCCAGCGCATGCAATGCGACAGCCGCGCCGGGCTGAGGCGGATCTGCGCATATTTGAAGCCCTCCCCGCTTGTCCCCAGCATCTGGTCTGCCGGCACGCGGAGATTGTCGATAGTGACCACCGCGTGGCCGCCGGGCATGGAGCTGTCGATCGTCTCCAGCACGCGGTCGATGCGGATCGCCGGGTCGGGAAGGTCGACGAGGAACATGCAGGCGCCGTCATCGGACTTGGCCATGACGATACCGACGCTGGCCCCTTCGGCCCCGGTAATGAAGGCCTTGCGCCCGTTGATGACCCAGTGGTTGCCGTCCTGGTGGCAGGTGGTCTGCATCATCGAGGGGTCGGAGCCGGCCCCGCCTTCGGCAGCCGGTTCGGTCATGAAGAAGGCCGAGCGCGCTTCGCCGGATACCAGCGGCTCGAGGAAGCGCTGCTTCTGTTCGGGGCTGCCGACCTTGCCGAGCAGGAACATGTTGCCTTCGTCCGGCGCCATGGTGTTGACGGCGATGGGACCGAGCGGCGAGAGTCCCGACTTGCGCAGCACGATGGCGGTGTCGCGCTGCGACAGGTGCGAGCCATCCTCGAGGATATGCGGCGTCAGCACGCCCGCTTCGCGCGCCTTGGCACGCAGTTCCTGCACCAGCTCGTCCGACGGCCCGTGGCCATGCGTCTCGACCCGCGGATCCTTTTCGTAGGGAATGACCACTTCGCGCACGAAAGCTTCCACCTTCGCGGCGATCTGTTCGCCCAGCTCACTCATTACAATCTCCTAAAACCGTCAGAGCGTGCTGACGAGGTGGCCGCCATCGACCTCGATCACCGATCCCGTCATGTAGCTCGACAGGTCCGATGCCAGCAGCAGCAGTGCGCCGTCCAGCTCTCCTTTTTGTCCAAGCCGGCGCTGCGGAATGCGCTTCAGCATGGCCTTGCCGGCATCGCTTTCCCACACGTGGGCGTTGAGATCGGTGGCGATGTAGCCGGGCGCCAGTGCATTGACGCGAATACCATAGCGCGCCCATTCCAGCGCCAGCGTCCTGGTAAGCTGGATCGCGCCCGATTTCGACACTGCATAGGACACCGCGCCGCCCGCCTGGCGCAAGCCGAGGATCGAGGCGATGTTGATGATCGAGCCGCCCGCTTCGCGCGCCTTCAGCGCCCTGGCGAAGGCCTGCGACATCAGGAACATGCCCTTGAGATTGGTGTCGATCACCGCGTCCCACTCTTCCTCGGAATGATGGAGCGCAGGGCTCTCGCGCACGATGCCGGCATTGTTGACGAGGATGTCGACGCTCGCCAGCACATCGCCAAGCGCGGCAATGCTGGCGCTGTCAGCCACGTCGAGCGAAACGGTATCGCAGGCGCCGCCCTCAGCCCTGATCGCATCGGCAACGCCGGCCAGCGCCTGCTCGCGACGCGCGGCGATCACCACTCTTGCGCCGGCCCGCGCCAGCACATGGGCGAAATGCTCGCCCAGCCCGCCGGAAGCACCGGTGACGAACGCGGTCTTGCCCGCAAGGTCGAAGCTTACCCCGGCCATGGCGTCAGTAGGACTTCGGCAGGCCAAGCACACGCTCGGCGATGAAACACATGATCAGCTCGCGGCTGACCGGGGCGATGCGCGGCAGCATGACTTCGCGCAGGTAGCGCTCGACATGATATTCCTTGGAATAGCCCATGCCGCCGTGGGTGCGGACGGCCCTGTCGCAGGCCTCCCAGGCGGCATCTGCGGCGAGGAACTTGGCGCTGTTGGCCTCTGCCCCGCAGGACTGGCCGGAATCGTAAAGCCGCCCGGCGTGCCACACCATCAGGTTCGCTGCCTGCAACGCCATCCAGCTTTCCGCCAGCGGATGCTGGATCGACTGGTTCTTGCCGATCGGACGGCCGAAGACGACCCGCTCATTGGCATAGTCGACCGCCTTGTCCAGCGCGCGCATGCCGACGCCGATGGCTTCGGCCGCGACGAGGATCCGTTCGGGATTGAGGCTGTCGAGCAGGTACTTGAAGCCCTTGCCCTCGTCGCCGATCCGGTCTTCCTCGGGAATCTCGAGGTCCTCGATGAAGATCGAGTTGGAATTGACCGCCGCGCGGCCCATTTTCTCGATCGGGGTGACGGCAATCCGGTCCCGGTTGAAGTCGGTGTAGAACAGCGTCATGCCGTCGGTTGGCCTGGCGCAATCCTCCAGCGGCGTGGTGCGGGTGAGCAGGAGGATCTTGCTCGCCTGCTGGGCGGTGGAGGTCCACACCTTCTGCCCGTTGGCGATGTATGTGCTGCCCTTGCGCACGGCGCGGGTGGAAATGTGGGTGGTGTCGAGCCCGGCATCGGGTTCTGTCACTCCGAAGGCCACCTTGTCCCTGCCCTCGACCAGTGGCGGGATCATCCGCTCCTTCTGTTCCTGCGTGCCATGGGTGATCATCGCATGCGGGCCGAACAGGTTGATGTGGATCGATGAACAGGCTGCCATCGCGCCTGCCGAATTGCCGACGACCTGCATCATCAGCGCTGCATCGGTGACACCCAGGTTGGCACCGCCGAACTCCTCCGGCATGGTGATGCCGAGCCAGCCAGCTTCGGCCATGGCGGAGTGGAACTCGTGCGGGAAAGCGTGCTCGCGCTCCTTCTCCACCCAGTATTCATCGTCGAATTCGTCGCACACGGAACGCACGGCGTCCGCGATCTGGACGCGTTCCTCACTCCATTCGATGCCTGCGGGAAGTTCGTCTTTTCTCATCTGCCCTGTTCCGTGTCCGATTATGTCAGGCGGCGCTTGCCGCCCTGTTCCTGAAGGTGCCGACCTTGGCCAGTTTCGAGGGAAGCGCATGGCCAACGATGTGCTCGGCCAGGGCAACCACTTCCACCAGCCGGTCAATGTCGATGCCGGTGCTGGCGCCCATGCTCTCGCACAGCAGCGCCAGTTCCTCGGTGGCGAGATTGCCCGACGCTGCCCTGTTGCCGGCAAACGGGCAGCCGCCAAGATTGCCGACCGAGGAATCGAAGCGCGAAACGCCCAGCTCCAGTCCGGCGGCGGCGCAGGCGATGCCCAGCCCGCGCGTATCGTGCAGGTGCAGCGCCACCGGCTGGTCCGGCCAGCGCTCTCGCACCGCGCCGACCTTGCGCTGCACGTCTAGCGGGGTCGCCCCGCCAATCGTGTCACACAAGGTTATGTGCCCCGCGCGCCTGCCGCGTGCCTCGATGAGGTCGATCAGGGCAGAAGTCCTGTCGATCACCTGCTCGACGGAGGTCTCACCCTCGTAATTGCAGCCAAAGGCGGTGAAGATGTAGAGCGGACCGCCATCAAGGCCGGCTTCCTCGAACAGATCGAGCATTTCTGCCTGCTGCGCGAGGTATTCCTCGCGCGTGCGGCGATTGTTCCTCTCGAGGAATGTGTCCGACGCACTGGCACTCACCGTGGCCATCAGGTCAAGTCCGCTGGCAACCGCCCGCCGGAACCCGCCGGGCGAAAGCCACATGCCGCGATAGAGCACGCCNNCGCCTGATACTTGCGGCAACCTCCTCCGCGTCGGCCATTTGCGGCATCACCTTGGGGCTGACGAAGCTGGCGCAATTGATCTCCGCAAGGCCGGTTGCGGCCAGCGCCTCGATCAGTTCCACCTTGGCACTCGCCGGGATATCGGCGGATTCCGACTGGAAGCCCTCTCGCGGCCCTTCCTCGAGGATTTCGACCTTGGCGGCGATGTCACTCATCAGGGGCTTACTTTCCCGTCCATTCGGGGGAGCGCTTCTCGCGGAAAGCGGCCAGCCCCTCCTGGGCGTCCTCGGTCAGCGGCAACAGGGAGACCTGCCCTTCCATATAGGCAAGAGCCTCGTCCACGCTCATGTCGTTGATGGCGCGCAACGCATGTTTGCCGAGGCGGATACCCGTGGGCGACTTGTCGATCACCCTGTCGACCAGCCATTCGACCTTGCTGTCGAGGTGTTCCGGGGCGACCACGTAATTGACCAGGCCGAATTCGAACGCGGCGTCGGCACCGATCGTTTCGCCGGTGAAGCACATCTGGGAGAAGGTGCGCGGCGGGATCATCTTCTGCAGCAATGCCGCCACCTGCATCGGGAACAGGCCGACCTTGACCTCGGGCAGGCCGAAGCGCGCTTCGGAACAGGCAACCGCCATGTCGCAGACGGCCAGCAGGCCCATGCCGCCTGCCAGGCAATGGCCATTGATCCGCCCGATGATCGGCACGGGCAGCTTCCATGCAAGCCGCAGCAAATCGGCATAGATGGTGGTGGGCTGGGAGTGGGACGGGCCAAAGGTGTTCTGGTCCCCGCCCAGGTCTCCCCCGGCGCAAAAGGCCTTGTCCCCGCTCGACGTCAGCACGATGGCGCGCACGTCGCCGGTCAGTTCGACCCCGCGCAGCGCTGCGGTCAGCGCCAGCATCACTTCCTCGTTCAGCGCATTGCGCTTCTCGGGCCGGTCGATGGTGAGGGTGAGGACATGCCCGTCCTGCTTGGTGATCAGGCTCATCGGGTAATCTCCCGCCTAGAAATTGACATCGTGGCCACCCTTCAGTTGCAGAATTTCACGCGCCTCGTCGGGCGTGGCGATTTCCAGCCCGAGCTTCTCCAGCATCTCGCGCGCGATGCGCACCTGCTGCGCATTGCTGTGCGCCAGCTCGCCCTTGCCGGCCCACAAATTGTCTTCCAGCCCGACGCGGACATTGCCACCCATCAGCGCCGCCTGCGTCGCAATCGGGATCTGGTTGCGCCCCGCGCCGAGCACCGACCATTGGTAATCTTCGCCAAACAGCCGGTCCGCCGTGCGTTTCATGTGCATCACGTCTTCGGGATCGCCGCCGATCCCGCCGAGGATGCCAAACACGCTCTGGATGAAGAAGGGCGGCTTGATCAGCCCGCGATCAGCGAAATGTGCACAGGTGTAGAGATGGCCGATATCGTAGCATTCGACTTCGAACCGCGTGCCGTTTTCGGCGCAGGTGGTGAGGATCATCTCGATGTCGTCGAAGGTGTTCTTGAAGATGCGCCCGCTCGACGTGCGGAGATACTCCTCCTCCCAGTCGTGCTTGAACTCCTTGAACCGGCCCAGCATCGGATAGAGGCCGAAATTCATCGACCCCATGTTGAGCGAGGCCACTTCCGGCTTGTAATGGGCAGCGGGCTGCAACCGCTCCTCTGTGGTCATCAGGGTAGAGCCGCCAGTGGTGATGTTGAGCACGGCATTGGTCTGCTGCTTAATCACCGGCAGGATATTGGCGTAGGCTCCTACCGACTGGTCGGGAATGCCGGTTTCGGGATCGCGCGCATGCATGTGGATGATCGCCGCGCCCGCTTCCGCCGCTTCGACCGCAGCGGTGGAGATTTCCGAGGGCGTCACCGGCAGGTGCGGCGACATGGACGGGGTGTGGATCGATCCCGTCACGGCGCAGGTGATGATGACCTTGCGCTGCTTCGATCTAGGCTTGTCGCTCATCCGTCGATCCTCCTGTTCCCGTTCACGCCAGTTCCGCAGCCCGTGCGAGCAACTCCTCGCGGTGGTCGGGATGGGCGATCTCGGCCAACGCGACAGCACGTTCGGGTACCGATTTGTTGCGCAGGTTTGCCACGCCATATTCGGTGACGACATATTGCACGAATGTCCGCGAGATGGACACCAGTCCGGAATCGAGATGTGGCACGATCCGCGAGGCACCTCTGGTGGTGGTGGAACGCAAGCCGATCACCGACGTCGCGCCTTCCACCTGCCCGCCAATGGCGAAGTCCACGCTGCCACCCATGGCCCCGGCCTGCTTGCCGCCGAGGGTTTCGGAATTGAGCTGGCCGAACAAGTCAACCTCGAGCGCCGAGTTGACGGCAAACAGGTTGGGCCGGCTGACCACGGCCTCCACGCTATGGGTGGTCAGGGCGTCTGCCATGGCCACTGCGGGATTGTTCTCGCACCAGTCGTAAAGCGCGCGCGTGCCGAGGATGTCGCCGACCATGGCCTTGGGATCCTGCTCCCTGCAGCAGCCGGCATCGATCAGCTCGCGGGTGGGATCGGTCAACAGCGAGATCATCGTAAGGTCGCGGACGCCGCGCTGCACCAGCGCTTCCGCAACCGCTCCCGGCAGACCGCCGATGCCGAGCTGAAGCGCCGCGCCATCGGGCACCATTTCGGCGATCAGGCGTCCGATCTCGGCGTCGATCTCGTCCGCCGGGCGATGCGGATACTCGATCAGCGGAGTCTCTTCCTCGACGACAAGGTCCAGCTCGCTGGCATGTACGCGGGCATCTCCCAGCGTGCGCGGCATTGCCGCATTGACCTGCGCGATCACCAACTTGGAATGCCTGATCAGCGCCATGCTGACGGTCGAGTTCACCCCGACGGAGTGAAAGCCGTCCGCGTCCGCCGGGCTCACCTGCACCAGCGCCACGTCCATCACCACTTCACACAGGAAGCGCGCAGTCTGGGCCCAGGTCAGCGGCAGGTATTCCGCCTTCACGTCCGATGCCGTCTTGCGCAGCAGCGTGCCGGGCATGAACCAGGTCTTGAATCGGATGTTCTTCGCCGCCGGGCTCTTGAGGAAACCATAGCCGGACAACAGCATGCCGCTGTAGATCGTCAGGTCGGACAGGCCTTCCGCGCGGGCCCAAAGCGCCTCGGTCAGCGCCGTCGGCTCCGCGCTGAGGTGCGGGAAGGCGACAGACATGCCGCTGTCGATCCGCGATACGGCTTCGGCGGCTGTGACAGAGTTCATCGGGGCATCCTTGCAAGGGCCATGAAGGCAGCAGTTCGACGCATGGCTGGCGACATGCAGCGGTGGAGTTGTTTTGTCATCATCGCGTGCCGCGAAGGTCATTCGCTCGGCGAGCAAAGCCAAGCCCTTTATTTAGCCAGTTCAATGCGGCTAGTCTCCAACTGTACGGAGAGGCATGATTGAACCTTTGCGTGCGAATCTTTGACCTCCACCAATCGGCGACAGGGAATGGCAACCAGCATAGCAGGAATCGGCCAGACCGAGTTCTCGACCAATTCCGGGCGCAGCGAGCTGCAGCTCGCGGTCGAGGCTATCTCCGCCGCCATCGAGGATGCCGGTATCGACTTCGACGAGATCGACGGCCTCGTCCGCTATACCTGGGACAACGTCAGCGAAGCGGCGATCCTCAACGCGCTCGGCCTGCCGCGCCTGACCTATTACGGCGAGACCGAATTCGGCGGGGTCAATTGCTGCGGCGCCATCGCCCAGGCTTCGGCGGCGATCGAGGCGGGACTGGCCGAATGCATCGTCTTCTATCGCGCGCTCAATGCCCGCTCGGGCGTGCGTCTCGGCCGCGGCGAACGCGTGCTTGAGGAAGATGGCGACCACCTGGTCAGCCGCAATCCGGAACCGCCGGGCGATGTGTTTTCGGCAGTCTACGGCCTGCTGGTGCCGGGCCAGCACCACGCGCTCTACACCCGCGCCTATCTGGCAGAGCACGGCCTCAGCGACGAGCAATGCGGCGAGATGCTGGGTTCGGTGGCAGTGACGCAGCGCGCCTATGCCAACAATAATCCGCGCGCCCTGCTGCGCGACAAGACGCTGTCGATGGAGGATTACCTCGCCGGCCGGATCATCTCCACGCCCTTGCGGCTGTATGATTACTGCCTGGAGACCGATGGCGCGATGGCCTTCGTCATCACCACCCGGGAGAAGGCAAAACGGCTCAGCGGCGGAGACAGCGTCGATGTGCTGACGGCGCAGCAATACGTCCACCCCGGATCCGTGCCGATGTTTCTCTATGCCGAGAACATGCATTCGCTCGTCCCGCCCGAGGCCGGCGAGCGTCTGTTCAAGCGCGCCGGCATGACGCCTGCCGATATCGACGTCGCCATGTTCTACGATGCCACCTCGGTGATGGTGCCGATGGGGCTGGAGGATTTCGGCTTCGTCGAACGTGGCGGTGCGCATGAGTTCCTCACCAGCGGCGGCAATGCGCCGGGCGGCAAGCTGCCGATCAACACCCACGGCGGACTGCTCTCCGAAGGCTATTTCCACGGCCTCAACACGATCGCCGAGGC
>JABAHR010000363.1_pt9 | contig 36732 bp, 30 predicted proteins | sample 7062101 | NCBI WGS metagenome assembly JABAHR01 (sample SAMN14534553, study PRJNA622989) | marine sediment metagenome | biome: marine biome [ENVO:00000428]; feature: marine pelagic biome [ENVO:01000023]; material: deep marine sediment [ENVO:00002113] | place: India: Gulf of Kutch | collected...
TCGACGCACAGCACGTCGTGGCCGAGCGCATGCAGGCGCTCGCAGAGGTGCGATCCGAGAAAGCCGGCGCCGCCGGTGACGAGAACGCGTTTACGCTGTCTTTTCATGCCTGACTCCGAGCGCCGCCGGAACCGGGCGCCGCCCCCTGAAGAGTAGCATCGCAGGGCCTCGCGGCCGACCGGCGACGGCGTCCGACCCTGTTATTCGAGCCCGGGATGGCCGATACATTGAAACAGGATGGGCGCGCCCGGGGGGCCGGCGCCCCGCCCCCCGGGACCCGACCCGCGCCACGGGCTGTCCACGGCACGCCCGGCCCCGGCAGTTTCGTCCGCACCGCGGATGGGTAGAATGTAACCACGCGAGAGCACAGGGCATCCGACTCCACCCCATGGCCTCTGCCACCGACCAGTTCGCCACCGCCGTGCGCCGCTTGATCCCGATCAACGGCCTGCCCGAACAGCATCAGGAGGAGATCCTGCGCAAGGGCAAGGTGGTCAGGTACCGCAAGGGCCGTTACGTGTTCAAGCAGGGTGACAGGGACAATTTTTCTTTCTTCGTCATCCAGGGCGAGCTCGAGCTGATGGCCGACGGGCAGCTGGTCAAGCAGGTCAGCTCCGACACGCCCGACGCACGCCACGCGCTCGCCCAGCTGCAGCCCCGGCAGCTCTCGGCCCGGGCCAGGACGCCGCTGCAGATATTCAAGATCGATCGCGTGGTGCTCGACCGTCTGCTGGCCGACGATCGCTTCGACGACGAGGCCAGCCAGGTGGAGGTGGTCGAGCTCGAGGAGGACGGCAGCGGCGACTGGATGACCCGCATGCTCGGTTCCGACCTCTTCAGCCGCCTGCCCGCGGCGAACATCCAAAACATCTTCACCAGCATGGAGGCGGTCACGACCCGCGCCGGCGAGGTCGTCATCGAGCAGGGCGCGGGGGGCGACTACTACTACGTCATTCAGAGCGGCCGCTGCCTGGTGACGCGCAAGTCGGCCACCAACGGCGAGGTGACGAAGCTCGCGGAGCTCGGCGAAGGCGATGGATTCGGCGAGGAGGCGCTGGTGTCGGACTCGCGACGCAACGCCACCGTGACCATGCTCAGCGACGGTCAGCTGATGCGGCTCGCGAAGAGCGCGTTCAACGAGCTCATCAGGGAACCGACGCTGGTCTCGGTGAGCTACAACCAGGCGCTGGGACTCGTCGACGAAGGCGCCATCTGGCTGGACGTGCGCTTCCCCGACGAGCACCAGGCGACCGGCATCCCGGGAAGCACCAACCTGCCGCTCAATGCCCTGCGCAGCAAGATGCGTAGCCTCGATGCGGAGAAGCGCTACGTCGTTTACTGCGACACCGGTGGGCGAAGCTCCGCGGGCGCTTTTCTGCTCGCCCAGCGCGGCTTCGACGCCTGCTACCTGGCGGGCGGATTGATGCACAGCCCCAACGGCGCGGGCGCCAAGGATACGGCGTCCACCAAGTCGCAGGCGCGAAAGCCGGCCATTACCGTGCCCGATCGACGCAATAGCAGCGCACCGCCGACGCGGCGCGCCGCGCATGCGCCGCGCGACCGGCGCAGCACAGAGCTCGCCGCCGGCCACGCGCAGCGCATGGCCCAGGAGCTTGCGGCGGTCAAGCGCGAGCTCGAGCAGGCGCTCAAGCTCAAGTCCGAGGCCGAGGACGCGCGCCAGGCGGTCGAGCGCGCCATGAAGGAACGCCTGCGCAGGGAACACGAGAAAATCGAAGCCGACGCGCTGCAGGCCAAGAAGGCGATCGAGGAGAGCCAGCGTCTGAAGAAGGAGATCCTGAAAATCCGCCAAGCGGCGGAAAAAGAGGAGAACGCCAGGGCCGGCCGCCAGCGCGACTTCGATCGCAACACGGCCGACAGCGAGAAGCGCCTCTTCGAGGAGAAAAAGCGTCTCGAAGCCGATTTCCAGAAAACCGCCAAGGCACTCGCCGATCTCGAGCAGGAGCGCAAGCGCGCCGAGGCGAAGCTGCGCGAGGAGATGGCCGCGCTCGAGAAGCGCACCGAGGAAACGCAGCGTCGACTCGCTACGGCGGAGAAGCAGAAGGCGGAGGCGGAAAACGCGCGCCGCGCCGCCGAGGAGGCCATGGAGGATTCCCTGCGAACGACCCGTGCCCAGCTCGAAGCCGACGCCAAGCTTCAAAAGGAGGCCGCGGTCGAGCTCGCACGGCTGAAGAAAGAGGTCGAGGAGGCCCGCAGCGCGATGGAGCTCGAGCGCAATCGCAAACGCATGCGTGAAGACGAGCTGCGCAACTTCAGACAGGAGACCGAGACCAGACTTCAGCAGGAAGAGAAGCGTCTCAAGGCCGAGCAGACCCGGCACGAGGAGAACCTCGCCAGGCTTGCGAAGATGAGAGAGTCGGCCGAGCGCGAGATCCGCGAGGAACGCGAGGCGCTAAAGCGCGCCTCTGAGGAGGCTTCCAAGCGCTTGGCGCAAGCGCAGCAGCTCGAGCAGGAGCTCGAGTCGGCGCGCCGAGAGACCGAGAGCAGCGTCCAGCGCAAGCGCGAGGAGCTGCGCGCGCTCGAAGAGCGTTTGCGCGCCGACGAGAAAAAGATGATGCAGCGTGTTCAGGACACGCTTTCCGTGGAACGCCAGAAGCTCGAGGCGGAGCTTGCCGGCAGCCGTGAGGCGCTGGCGCGTGCACAGAAGCAGGCGCGCGAGGCCGCCGAGGCCGAGCGACGCGCCGCCGAGCAGGAAGCCGAGCGCGTCATCGCCGAATACAAAAACGCGCACCAGAGCGTGCTCGCGGGCGAGCTCGAGAAGCTGAGAGCCCAGCGCATGCAGCTCGAGGCGGAGGCCGAGCGCGCGCAGCGCACGCTCGCCGAAGCCCAGCGCATCCAGCGCGAGGCCCAGAAAAACCAGAAGAACGCCCAGAGAGAGCTGGAGAAGCTGCGCTCGAGCGAGAAGCGCTCGGGACAGGAGAAGGCCAAGCTCACCGCGCGCATACACGAGCTCGAAGAGCAGTTCAGCCGCGCCTCCCACGAGTTCGAAGCCACGGAACGCGCCAGGCAGGTGGCCGAAGCGGCGCGCGATGCGACCGCTGCAGAGCTCGAACGCCAGCAGGAGGAAGAGGATCGCCTGCTCGACGACAGGCAGCGCATCATCGGCCCGGATAAGCTTGCCGAGCTGAAACGCATGCGTGACCGGCTCGTCGGCGATTCCCAGGGCGGGAAACGAAGGAAAAAGGCCTGATGCTCGACCTTCTGGTCCGACGCGCGAATCTCGCCGACGGCCGACGTGAAGTGGATATCGCGTGTCGCGATGGACGCATCGTCGAGGTCGCGCCGGGCATCGACGCCGCGCAATCGGCCGAGCTGATCGACGCCGACGGCTGCCTCGTGACGCCGCCCTTCGTCGACAGTCACTTCCACCTGGACTCGACGCTTTCCTACGGCCGGCCGCGGATCAACCGCTCGGGAACCCTGATCGAAGGCATCGCGCTTTGGGGCGAGTTCGCCGAACATCTGTCCGCCGACGACGTCAAAGCGCGGGCGCGGGCACTGTGCCACTGGGCCATCGCGCGCGGCAACCTGGCGATACGCAGCCACGTCGATGTCTCCAACCCCGAGCTCGTGGCGGTGCGCGCACTCCTCGAGCTTCGCGAGGAGCTTGCGCCCTGGCTCGATCTGCAGCTGGTCGCCTTTCCCCAGGAAGGTTACCTGCGCAATCCCCGCGCCCGCCAAGCCCTCGCTGCGGCGCTCGATCTGGGCGTGGACGTGGTCGGCGGCATCCCGCACTTCGAGCGCACCATGGCCGAAGGGGCCCGCTCGGTGACCCTGCTCTGCGAGCTCGCCGCCGAGCGCGGTCTGCCCGTGGACATGCACTGCGACGAGTCCGACGATCCGGCCTCGCGGCACATCGAGACGCTCGCCTGCGAGACCACCCGCCTCGGCATGCAGGGGCGCGTCACCGGCTCGCACCTCACCTCCATGCACGCGATGGACAATTACTACGTCTCGAAGCTCCTTCCCCTGATGCGGGAGGCGGGGGTCAATGCGGTCGCCAATCCACTCATCAATATCNNCGGCATCAACGTCTCCTTCGGCCACGATTGCGTCATGGATCCCTGGTACGCGCTCGGAACCCACGACATGCTCGAGGTCGCGCACATGGGCCTGCATGTCGCGCACATGACCGGTGTCGACGAGATGCGCGCGTGCTTCGACGCGGTGACCGGAAACGGCGCGCGTACGCTGGGGCTGGATGGTTACGGGCTCGAGCCCGGCTGCAACGCCGACATGGTGATCCTGCAGGCGGCGGATGCCATCGAGGCGCTGCGCACGCGCCCACCGCGGCTGCAGGTGATCCGCCGCGGCCGCATCATCGCCAGCACGCCGCGGTCAAAGGCGACGCTCACTCTCGGCGAGGAATCCATCGAGGTCGACTTCGCCGCGCCGTCCTTATCGGAGTGAAGCGGGCGAGCTCAGCCCGCCTCGAAGCGAACGCGCCGCCCTACTCCGCCGCCATCGCCGGCAGATCGCCGATGCGCTCGGCATCGGCCTTGAGCACGCGTGCGGCTTCTTCCAGCCCGAGGCTCTCCTGTCCTTTACGCCCCAGGCGCCGGATGGATACGCTGCGCTCCTCCACCTCGCGCTTGCCGACCGCGATCAGCACCGGCACCTTCTGCACGCTGTGCTCGCGCACCTTGTAGTTGATCTTCTCGTTGCGAAGATCGACCTCCACGCGCAACCCGCCGGCGCGCAAGACCTGCGCAACCTCGCGCGCGTAGTCGTCGCCGTCGGACGTGATGGTCGCGACCACCACCTGCAGCGGCGCCAGCCACATGGGCAGCCGGCCGGCGTAGTGCTCGATGAGAATACCCGCGAAGCGCTCCAGCGAGCCGAACAGCGCCCGGTGCAGCATCACCGGTGTGTGCTTGTTGCCATCCTCGCCGATGTAGTGAGCACCGAGTCGCTCGGGCAGATTGAGATCCACCTGCAGCGTGCCGCACTGCCAGTCCCGGCCGATGGCGTCGCGCAGCACGAACTCGAGCTTCGGCCCGTAGAACGCGCCCTCGCCGGGATTGAGCGTGTAGTCGAGGCCGCTCGACTCGATCGCGGCGCGCAGCGCCGCCTCGGACTTGTCCCAGATGTCGTCGGAGCCGACGCGCTTCTCGGGCCTGTCGGCGAACTTGATGTGCACGTCCTCGAAGCCGAAGTCGCGGTAGATGCTGAGAATAAGCTTGCACACCGCGATGCACTCGTCGGTGATCTGATCCAGCGTGCAGAAAATGTGCGCGTCGTCCTGGGCAAAGGCGCGCACCCGTAACAGCCCGTGCAGCGCGCCCGAGGGCTCGTAACGGTGCACCTTGCCGAACTCCGACATGCGAACCGGCAGCTCCCGATAGCTGCGAATGCCGTGCTTGAACACCTGCACGCATCCGGGACAGTTCATGGGCTTGAGCGCGTACACCCGCTCGTCGGGCGTCTCGGTGGTGTACATGTGCTCGCCGAAGGTTTCCCAGTGCCCGGACTGCTCCCAGAGACTTCGGTCCATGATGTCGGGCGTGTTGATCTCCAGGTAACCGGCTTCCTGCTGGCGCCGGCGCATGTAATCGACCAGGCTCAGGAACAGCGTCCAGCCCTTGGGATGCCAGAAGACCGCGCCCGGCGCCTCCTCCTGGAAGTGAAAGAGGCCCATCTCGCGCCCGAGACGTCGGTGATCGCGCCGCTCGGCCTCCTCGAGCTGGTGCAGATAGGCTTTGAGCTCCTTGTCACTCGGCCAGGCGGTGCCGTAGATCCGCTGCAGCATGGCGTTGCGCGAATCGCCGCGCCAGTAGGCGCCGGCCACCTTGGTCAGCTTGAAAGCGGTGCCCAGTCGGCCTGTGGAAGGCAGGTGGGGACCGCGGCAGAGATCGATGAACCCGCCCTGGCGATAAAGCGTGATGGCCTCACCGGCGGGGATGTCCTCGATGATCTCGGCCTTGTAGGCCTCGCCCTGCTCGCGGAAGAAACGCGCTGCCTCGTCGCGATCCCAGACTTCGCGGGTGATGGTCTCGTTGCGGGCGACGATCTCGCGCATGCGTGCCTCGATGCGCTCGAGATCCTCGGGCGTGAAGGGGTGCTCGCGGGCGAAGTCGTAGTAAAAACCGTTCTCGATCGCCGGCCCGATGGTGACCTGGGTCTCCGGATACAGCTCCTTCACCGCCTCGGCCATGACGTGGGCGGCGTCGTGACGCAGGAGCTCGAGCCCGTCGGGCTCGGCGGCGGTGACAATGGCGACCTCGGCGTCGTCCTCGACGAGCGTGCCGAGGTCCCTGAGCTCACCGTCGATGCGCACGGCGAGCGCATCCTTGGCGAGACGCTTACCGATGTCGGCAGCGATCTCGGCGCCGGTCAACGGCGCCGCGTAGCTTCGCATCGAGCCATCGGGCAGACGGATATCAGGCATCGTCCAATCATCCTGCAGCGGCACATCCCGGCGCGCCACCAGACAAAAAGAGGTAATGGTAAACGCACTCAAAGGGCGAGACAATTTACACGCCGGGCTCGGCGCCCGGCAGGTGTTGGCTGCCAGGAGGGGATCCCATGGATATCTCAGAGAAAGTCATCATCATTACCGGGGCCGCCCGGGGCCTCGGGCAGACCTATGCGCGGCGTTTCGCCGAGCTCGGCGCCCACCTCGTGATCTGCGACACGCGCAGCTGCGAGGAGACCGCTTCCATCTGCAGGGATCTGGACGCCGAGATCGTCGCCATCGACACCGACGTCACCGACGCCGACAGCACCAAGGCCATGGCCGATCATGCCGTCGAGCAGTTCGGCGGCATCGACGTTCTGGTCAACAACGCGGCGCTGTTCGGCAGTCTCGGCTTCGCCCCCTTCGACAAGCTCGACGAGCAGGAGTGGGACGCCACCATGAACGTCAACGTCAAGGGCATCTGGAACTGCTGTCGCGCGGTCGTGCCCCACATGCGCCACACCGGCGGCGGCTCCATCGTCAACATCAGCTCGCTCGCGGCGATCTACGGCATGCCTAACGGCCTGCACTACACCACGTCGAAGGCCGCCGTCATCGGTCTCACCCGCGGACTCGCCCGGGAGGTGGGCCGCTTCAACATCCGCGTCAACGCCGTGGCGCCCAACGTCGTCGACACCGAGGCCGCCGGCGAGTTCTTCGGCGACAAGAAGGAAAAGCTCATGGAAGCGACGACGGCGCAGATGGCGCTGCGCAAGCCGGTCGAGCCCGACGATCTTTTCGGCACGATACTGTATCTGGCGAGCGATCAGAGCTCGCGCACCACCGGGCAGACCATCATGGTCGACGGCGGCACGGTGTTTCTGTAAAGGCCGGCAAAACTTCAAGGATCGCCGACTCTGTTCAGCGCTCCTCGTTTACACCCTCACCCCTGTCCCCTCTCCCATCGAGGGAGAGGGGAACCCTTCGTTCTGCATTGAAGATTCGGCTGGACGTGGTGAGGACCAACCGCCACCGTTGAGAACGCGCTAGGCGGCGCGTTTGAGCTCGATCTTCCAGCGGTTGTCGTCGAGGCTGTGCTCGGTGGCGTAGCTGGGATCGAAGCCGTCTTCGCCCCAGCTGCTCGCGAGCGTCTCGTCCATCAGGAAATCGCGGTGGGTCGCCACCGCCGCCTCGACCGCATCGCTGCCGGTGACGCGCAACACGATGCGATCCGAGACCTCGAGCCCGGCCTGCTTGCGCGCTTCCTGAATGGTGCGCACCAGCTCGCGCGCCAGCCCCTCCTCGAGCAGCGCGTCATCGAGGCGCGTGTCGAGCCCGACCAGGTAACCGCCCTCCTCGGCGCACGCGTAGCCCTCGGCGGCGACGCTCTCCACCAGCACGTCCTCGGCCTCGAAAGCGATGGTCTCGCCATCGACATCGAGCTCGAAGCCCTGACCGGCCGTGGCCGACGAGGCGATGCGCGCCGCGTCTGCTTCGGCGAGCGCCGCACGGATGGCGGGAATGCGCTTGCCGTAGCGCTTGCCGATGCGCGGCAGATTGGGCTTCAGGCGGTAGCTGACGAGCGCCGCGTCGGCGGCGACGAGCTCGAGCGACTTGACGTTGAGCTCCTCGAGAATCTGCTCCCGGTGCGCCTGCACGGCCGCGGCCGCGGCTTCGTCGGGCACCCGCACCAGCAGGCGCGCGAGCGGCTGGCGCACGCGCAGGCGCGTGTCGTTGCGCGCCGCGCGCCCGAGCCCGACGACCCGCTGCACGACGTCGAACTGCTCGATGAGGGCACGGTTGCGCTTGGCGGCATCCGCCACCGGCCAGTCGGCCATGTGTACGCTCATGGGCGCGCCCGCGTCCACCGCGCGCACCAGGTTCTGATACATGGCCTCGGAGAGGAACGGCATGAGCGGCGCCATCAGCCGATGCACCACGTGCAGGCACTCGAAGAGCGTCAGATAGGCCGCCTGCTTGTCCTCGCCGGCGGCCGCCTTCCAGAAGCGCCGGCGATTGCGCCGCACGTACCAGTTGCTCAGCTGGTCGACGAACGATTCGATGGCCTCACCGGCAGCGCGCGCGTCGTAGCGCTCCATCGCTTCGGTGACGGTATCGGTGGTGTGATGAAGCAGCGCGAGAATCCAGCGATCGATCTCCGGGCGTTTCTCCAGCGCCACGTCCTTCGACAGGTCGACCGCATCGAGGCGCGCGTAGAGGACGAAAAAGCCGTAAGTGTTCCACAGCGTGTTGATGAACGTGCTGGCGACCTCGCGAACGAGCTCCACCGAGATACGCTTTTGAACCTCGGGCGCGATGCGCGCCGCCAGGTACCAGCGCAGCGCGTCGGCACCCACCGTGTCGAAGACGTCGTAGGGGTCGACGATGTTGCCGAGCGACTTGGACATCTTCTTGCCGTCCTTGTCGACGATGTGGGCGAGACACACGCAGTTACGGAAGGCGACGCTGTCGGAGACCAGGGTGGCAATGGCGTGCAGGGTGTAGAACCAGCCGCGCGTCTGATCGATGGCTTCGCAGATGTAATCCGCCGGAAAACGCTCCTCGAAAAGCGCCTTGTTCTCGAACGGATAGTGCCACTGGGCATAGGACATGGCGCCCGAATCGAACCAGCAGTCGATGACCTCGGGCACGCGCCGGTAGGTGCGCCCGTTGTCGGGGTGCACGAAGGTCACCTCGTCGACCGCGGGCCGGTGCAGATCCAAATCGCGCAGCGATTCTCCGGTCAGCTTCTCGAGCTCTGCCAGCGAGCCGATGCACACGAAGTCCCCTTCGCCGTCGGTCCACACCGGCAGAGGCGTGCCCCAGAAGCGCTCGCGCGAGAGCGCCCAGTCCACGTTGTGCTCGAGCCAGTTCCCGAAACGGCCGTCGCGGATGCTCTCGGGCACCCAGTTGATGGTCTTGTTGAGCGCGACCATGCGATCGCGGAAGTCGGTGGTGCGGATGTACCAGGCGTTCTTCGCGTAGTACAGGAGCGGATCGCCGGTGCGCCACCCGTGCGGGTAGTTGTGCCGGTAGCTCTCGGCGCGATAGAGCAGACCGCGCTCGCGCAGCAGCTCGATGAGAACGGGGTCGGCCTCTTTGAAGAACCTGCCCGCTACCGGCGCCACCTGCGGCAGGAAATAGCCGTCGAGGCCGACGCCGTGCACCACCGGCAGCCCGTGCTTCTGCCCGAGAGCCAGGTCGTCGACACCGTAGGCCGGCGCGATGTGCACGATGCCGGTGCCGTCCTCGGTGGTGACGAAGTCCGCGGCGTGCACGCGGCAGATGTCACCCTCCGCCGGCAGGTAGTCGAACAGGCGTTGGTAGCGCAGACCGACGAGCTCGGCGCCCTTGACGACCTTGATCGTCTTGTAGGGAGTGTCGTGCAGCACGCTTTCGAGCAGATCCTGCGCGAGGATCAGCGTCTCGCCGCCGCTCTCGACCCAGGCATAGTCCAGATCCGGGTGCACCGCGAGAGCCATGTTCGAAGGCAGGGTCCACGGCGTCGTCGTCCAGACCAGGAATGACGCCGCGGCATCGTCTTCGAGGCGGAAGCGCACGGTGACCGACGGATCGTCCACTTCCTTGTAGCCGAGCGCCACCTCGTGGGAGGAAAGCGTCGCGCCGATGCGCGGATCGTAAGGCACCACCTTGTAGCCCTGATAGATGAGCCCCTTGTCCCAGATGACCTTGAGCAGCCACCAGACCGACTCGATATAGTCGTTTTCGAGGGTGTAATAGGCGTCATCCATGTTCACCCAGAAGCCCATGCGCTCCGTCATCGCCTCCCAGTCGCCGATGTAGCGCATCACCGACTCGCGGCAGCGGCGCGTGAACTCGGCGATACCGACCTCTTCCTCGATGCGGCTCTTGTCGAAGATGCCGAGCTCCTTCTCGATCTCGTGCTCGACCGGCAGCCCGTGGGTGTCCCAGCCGGCCTTGCGCGGGCAGTGGAAGCCGCGCATGTGCTTGAAGCGCGGAAACATGTCCTTGAACGTACGCGCCAGCACGTGGTGGATGCCGGGCTTACCGTTGGCCGTCGGCGGCCCTTCGTTCCAGGTGTAGAGCGGCCGGCCCTCGCTCTGCTGCATGCTCTTGGCGAACACGTCCTGGTCACGCCAGAAGGCCAGCACCTGCTGCTCGAGCGCGGGCCCGTCGTAGCGTCCACCGACTTCTTCGAAGCTCATCGGTCCGTACTCCAAAAATAAAAAACCCCGGGTGATTCCACTGGCGTCGCAGCCAGTCGAATCATCCGGGGCGATGTCGATCGCGGTACCACCCGGCTTCACCGCGCTCTTGCGAGCCGCGGTCTCGGCGAGTGACGCACGGCGCCGCGCATCACTCCGGCCCTGTCACGGGGGCCACTCGGCTGAGCCTACTGGAGGTCACCCTCGTTCGGTCAGCGGCTCCAGGGGGATATTCGCCGGATTGCGTCTCGGGGCTCACACCGTCCCCCGCTCGCTCACGGGCGCAGTGGCCCGGCTACTCGTCCCTATCGTCGCCTTTCGGAGTATCGCGATTCTAGTGCAACGGCGCGCGAACGCAACAACGCCCCGGCAGGGGCGCCCGCGCCTCAGTCGCCGATTTTCTTGTGGAGATGCGGCAGGGTCTCGGCGTCGCCCGCTTTCATGTAGCGCGCCTCGCCGTCGTTGGCGGTGACGTTCTCGTAGACACCCTCGTCACGCTTGACGAGCTTGGTGAAGCCTTTTTCCTTCAAAGTGCTGTTGCCCGTCGGCACGTGGCCCGCCGGTGGCGCCGTCATCACCCGCCGCACCGGCGCGCTGGGATCGGTGTCGCCGAGCGGGATCTGCGCGACGTAACAGACCTCGCCCCAGATGCTGAGCACGGCATTCATGGGATGCACGACCTCGACGGTCTGGCCGTTGGCGTCGCAGTGGTACTCGTAGAGCGGCATTTGATCGAGCTTAGGCCCGCGCCCATGCGCCGTCCAGCGCCGCGGGGGACAAAATGTTATAAAGTAACAATCTGGCAGCACCCGACCATGAACGAGCCCCCGCACCCGCCGGCCGCCGAGCGCCTCATCGAGGCCCGCAACCTGAGCGTCCGTTTCCGCGACCGCACCATCCTCGATGCCGTCGACATGCACGTCTCGCGCGGCGAGATCGTGACGCTCATCGGCCTCAACGGGGCCGGTAAATCCACCCTGGTGCGCGCCCTGCTCGGGCTCATCGTGCCCGACAGCGGGCGCATCGAGCGCCGGCCGGGGCTGCGCATCGGCTACTCGCCGCAGCACCTGAACCTGGACCCGACGCTGCCGCTCAGCGTCGCGCGCTTTCTGACCCTGGGCTCGCCGCGCGTGCCACGCGCGCGGCTCGAGGCGCTGCTCGCGGAGGTGGGCATCTCGACGGTCCTCGACAGCCCCATCGCCGATATCTCCGGCGGCGAGCGGCACCGGGTGCTGCTTGCGCGGGCCTTGCTGAGAAAACCCGATCTGCTGGTGCTCGACGAGCCGCTCGCCGGTGTCGACGTCGCCGGCCAGTCGGAGCTCTATCGCCTCATCGCCAACATCCGCGATCGCTACGCCTGCGGCGTGCTGCTGGTCTCCCACGATCTGCACGTGGTCATGGCCGCCACCGATCGGGTCGTGTGCATCAACCACCACGTGTGCTGCACCGGGCGGCCCGAGGCGGTCACGCGGCACCCGGAATTCGTCGCCCTTTTCGGCCGGCACGTGGCCGAGGCGCTTGCGGTGTACAGCCACGACCACGACCACCAGCACGATGTCGACGGGGCGCCGGTGCCCCTCGGCGAAGCCATGGACGAAGGCTGATGGAGGATTTCTTCCTGCGCGCCCTGCTCGGTGGGACCGGCGTCGCACTGGCCGCCGGCCCGGTGGGCTGCTTCATCGTCTGGCGGCGCATGGTCTACTTCGGCGCAGCCCTGGCGCACTCCGCGCTGCTCGGCGTCGCGCTGGGCTTTCTCCTGGGCGTCGACCTGACCGTGGGCATCTTTGCGCTTTGTGTCGTGCTGGCGGTGCTGTTCGTGCTGCTCGAGCGCCAGCATCTGCTGCCCACCGACACCCTGCTCGGCGTGCTCGCGCACGTGGCGCTGGCGGCGGGCCTGGTGGTGGTGGCCTACCTCACCAGCCTGCGCGTGGATCTCATGGGCTATCTGTTCGGTGACATTCTCGCCATTACCGATACCGATCTCGCCGTCATCGCCGTCCTCGTCGCCGTCACCCTCGCCGGCATGGCCCTCATCTGGCGCAGCCTGCTCTCCATGACCGTGGACGAGGACCTGGCGGCGGTGGAAGGCGTGCCGGTGACCGGCGTGCGCCTCGGCTTCGTGCTCATGGTGGCCGGCGTGGTCGCCATCGGCATGAAGATCGTCGGCATGCTGCTGATCCTGTCACTCATTATTATCCCCGCGGCCGCCGCGCGCCGACTGGCGGCGACGCCCGAGCACATGGCCATGCTGGCGATGGCTTTCGGCACGGTCTCCGTCGTCGCCGGCCTTTACGCGTCGCTGCACTGGGATCTGCCCTCGGGCCCGTTGATCGTGGTAACCGCTGCCCTGATCTTCGCCCTCACACAGGCTTGGCCGCGCCCCCGGCGGGCAAGCGCCAACGCCGATCGCAGCGGGGCCACCCCATGAGCGAAGGCTGCCGGCAGCGCGGCGCGTTCCCCGGGCCGGGACACGACCACCTGCGCTGTGTCGCCCAAGCGCTCGCCGAGGCGGCACGCATCTGCCGGGCCCGCGGCGTGCGGCTGACGCCGCTGCGCCGGCGGGTTCTCGAGATTGTCTGGCAGAGTCACAGGCCGCTCGGCGCCTACGACATGCTCGCGGTGCTCGCGGCGGAAGGCCGCTCGTCAGCGCCGCCGACGGTGTACCGGGCGCTGGAGTTTCTGCTCGAGCACGGGCTCGTGCACCGATTGTCGTCGCTGAACGCCTTCGTCGGCTGCAGCCGCCCGGGGCACGCGGGCTGCGGCCAGTTCCTCATCTGCCGATCCTGCGGCAACGCCGCCGAGCTCAACGACGGCGACGTCGAGCGCGCCATCACCCGCAGCGCCGCCTCCGAGGGCTTCGATGTCGACCGGCACACCGTCGAGGTGAGCGGCGTGTGCCCGGCGTGCCGCTGAAACGCGGCGGGCCATCGAAAATGCCGGCGCCATGCGGGCCTCGCGCGACCCGCTGCACCGCACCCTGGTAGGATCGGGCACCATGGTCACCAGCAGCTCGAGCATCCAGCCCACCGAAGGGCCCGCCTTCCTGCGCGATTTTCCCTCGGATCAGTCCGCCATCATCGAGGAAGCCCTCGAGGGGTGCGAAGCCGAGACCCTCGAGCACGCCCGCGCGGTGGCCGAGGTGCTCCACGAGCTCAACCTGGACCACGAGAGCGTCACCGCCGCCATCCTGCACATTCGGCAGCAGATGTCGGCGCGCCCGCCGGAGAACATCCGCCAGCAGTTCGGGCCGTCCGTCGCGCGCCTGGTGAACGGCCTCGGCAAGATGGACGCCATCGACGAGTACCGGCATGCGGCCACCTCACCGGGCAAGGACCGCAAGCAGATGGATCGCATCAAGAATCTGCTGCTCGCCATGGTCGAGGACGTGCGCGTCGTGCTCATGAAGCTCGCCGAGTTCCTGGTGCGCATGCGTCGCATGCGGGCGCTCGCGGCCGATGTGCGCACCGACATGGCGCACGCGAGCCTGGACGTTTACGCACCGCTCGCGAGTCGCCTGGGCGTGCGCCATTTCAAATGGGAGCTCGAGGACCTGGCACTGCGCGAGCTCGAGCCCGAGACTTACAGGCAGATCGCCAGCCAGCTTCAATCGCGCCGCGGAGAGCGCGAGCGCTTCATCGAGAAGGTGGTCGCAACGCTATCGGAGGCGCTCGCCGATGCCGGCATCGATGCCCGTATCAGCGGACGCCCGAAGCACATCTACAGCATCTGGAAAAAGATGCGCGACAAGCAGCTGAGCTTCGATCAGGTCTTCGACCTGCGCGCCGTGCGCGTGCTGGTCGACGAGGTCGGCGACTGCTACTCGGCGCTCGGTGTCGTGCACGGGCTGTGGACGCATATCCCCAAAGAGTTCGACGACTACATCACCCATCCGAAACCGAACCGCTATCAGTCCCTGCACACGGCGGTCATCGGACCTTCCGGGAGGACGCTCGAGGTGCAGATCCGCACCCACGAGATGCACGCCCACGCCGAGTACGGCGTCGCGGCCCACTGGCGCTACAAAGCCGGCGGCGGACAGCGGGAGGCGGATCTCGAAGCCAAGGTGGACTGGCTGCGCCAGGTGCTCGAGTGGAAGGAGCACGGCGGCGACGGCGAGGATCTTCTCGATCAGCTCGATACCGAGCTGCTCGGCGACCGCGTGTACGTGGTCACACCGCGCGGGCAGATCCACGACCTGCCGGTGGGCGCGACGCCGCTCGACTTCGCCTACCAGGTGCACACCGACGTCGGCCACCGCTGCCGCGGCGCCAAGATCAACGGCGCCATGGTTCCGCTGACCCACGCGCTGCAGTCCGGCGATCAGGTGGAGATCCTCACCACACGCAACGCCACACCGAGCCGCGACTGGCTCAACCCCAACCTCGGCTACCTGAAGACGGCGCGCGCCCGGGCCAAGGTGCGACACTGGTTCCGTCAGCAGAACTACGACGAGAATCTCGCCGACGGGCTGGAGATATTCCAACGCGAGCTGAAGCGCTTCGGCATCAGCGAGCCGGATCGCGCCCGCCTCGCGGCGCGTTACAACTACAAGCGCTTCGACGATCTGCTCGCCGGTATCGGCCGCGGCGACGTGACTCCCGGCCAGCTCGCCGCCGCGCTGCAGGACGAGCTGCCGGAAAAGCCGCTGGCGCCGCTTCCCAGGCCGCGCCGGCCGGTGGCGCCGCGGCGCGACGGCGAGGTGCGCATCAGCGGTGTCGGCAACCTGCTCACGCAAATCGCCGGGTGCTGCAAGCCGGTGCCACCCGAGCCCATCGTCGGCTTCATCACCAAGGGCCGCGGCGTCAGCATCCACCGCAGCGACTGCGCCAACGTGCTGCGCCTCGGCAGCGCGGAACGCGCCCGCGTCATGGAGGTCGACTGGGATACCACGGGACGGGACACCTATCCGGTGAATGTGCAGCTCGCCGCCTACGATCGCCCGGGGCTGCTACGCGACATCACCACCGTGGTCGCGAATGAAAAAGTCAACGTCGCCGCGCTCACATCGGACGTGGACGGACGCGAACAGATGGCGCACGTGCGCTTGACGGTGGAGGTCACGGATTTGGCCGAGCTCAGCCGGGTCATGGACCGGCTGAGCCACCTGGCCAATGTCGTGGAGGTGCGTCGCTCGGGCTGACGCCCGGCGCTGCTGGATGCGCCGGGCGCCGAGCGCATCAATCCCGGGCGACCGCGTAGAGCATTTCCTCGATCTCGCTGTCGCTGAGGCGGCGGCGCTGATACATACTCCCGGCGAGCGCCGCCAGCTCCCGGCAGAGCTCGATTTCGCGCTGGTGCACGACGCCTCCGCTCACGAGCGCGTCGTAAACCCGCTTCTCCACTTCCCACGCACCGAAGTCGGGGCTTGCGGTGGCAAAGGTTTTTTCCCTAGTCATTGTTTCGGACCCATGAATCAAGTTGCCGGCTAGGATGCAATAGCCGTTGGCGACGAACTGTGGGAACCGCCACAGGTCCCGGGGGGTCGCGCAGGGGCCGGAATCGGCCGCGCGGCAACCGGCTCTCGTGCAATTCATGCACAAGGTGCCCTGCTCGCGATGTACCCGATAGGGGTCCTCAATATTTAAAGTAAATTCTCATGGTTTAAATAAAAATATCTAAAAATCAATTAACTACAGAGCATATCTAACCTGAAAGTTTTGATTTGACGGCCTTGCCTGGCAATGCGGGCAGCGCCGATTGCACGGGTGGACCGACTTCACAAAACCGCGCCGCTCGTCGCGGCCCGGGGGAAGCGCGCGCACGCCGCGCCAACTGTCCGCTGCGGGCCCGGCGGGCCTCCCCGCCCGGCGCGCCGCACCGGCATGCATCGAGTCCCTCGCCCCCCGGCCGAGCGTCGGTGTACTCTAGCCGCCGTCTGCGAACACGTCGCACCAGCCGAGGAATCGCATGAAGCCGTCCGATGGCCGACCCGTTGGGCGCCAGACCCTCTCTTGGGCGCTCTACGACTGGGCGAACTCGGCCTTTGCGACCACCGTGCTGGCGGGATTTTTCCCGCTCTTCTTCAAGAAGTACTGGAGCGCCGGCAGCGACGTCACCGTCAGCACCTTCCAGCTCGGCGTCGCCAATGCCACCGCCAGCCTGGCGGTGGCCGCGCTTGCCCCGATCCTCGGCGCCATCGCCGATCGCAGCGGCGCGCGCAAACGCTACCTGCTGCTGTTCGCCGGCATGGGCATCGTCATGACCGGCTGCCTCGCGCTGGTGGCCCAGGGGCAGTGGCCCATCGCCGTGTTCATCTATCTGTTTGCGCTCATCGGCTTCTCCGGCGCTAATGTCTTCTACGACGCGCTGCTGCTCGACGCGGCGCCCCACGGCCGCATCGATCGGGTCTCGGCCCTCGGATTCGCGCTCGGCTATCTGGGGGGCGGCGTGCTGTTCAGCTTCAACGTGATCCTGACCCTGTATCCAACGAGCTTCGGGCTCCCGGACGCCACCGCTGCGGTGAAGGTCTCGTTCGTGAGCGTGGCCATCTGGTGGGCGGTGTTCTCCATCCCGCTCGTGGTGTCTTTTCGGGAGATCCCTCTCTCGCAGCCGCTCACCGGCTGGGCGGCGGTGAAGGCCGGCTTTTCCCAGCTCTCGGGCACGTTCCAGGCGTTACGTCACATGCGCGTGGTGTTCTTGTTCCTGATCGCCTACTGGCTCTACATCGACGGCGTGCACACCATCATCCGCATGGCCATGGATTACGCGCTCGCCATCGGCTTGAATTCCAATCGCCTGATCGTCGCCCTGCTGCTCACCCAGTTCGTGGGATTTCCGGCGGCCCTGGCCTTCGGGCGCCTCGGCGATCGAATCGGCGCGAAGCCCGCCATCCTCGCCGGCCTCGGCGTCTATGTCTTTGCCTGCGTGTGGGGCTATTTCATGCGCGAGACCTGGGAGTTCTTCGTGCTCGCGGGGCTCATCGGGCTGGTCATGGGGGGTGTCCAGGCCCTGTCCCGGGCGCTCTACGCGCGCCTCATCCCCGCCAACAAGAGCGGCGAGTTTTTCGGCTTCTACAACATGCTGGGCAAGTTTGCCGCCATCCTCGGCCCCCTCATCATGGGCGTGGTGAGCGTCGTTACCGGCGAGCCGCGCCTCTCCATCCTCGCCGTGATCGTCCTGTTCGTCGCCGGGGGCGCCCTGCTGCTGGCGGTCAACGAGCGCGAAGGCGTCGAGCACGCCCACGCCCTGGCCCGGGTCTGAAGCGGCCCAGCCGGCGGCGGCCGCCGCCCCCCCCCCCGCTCCAGCGGGCCCGGGGCGAGAATAACGTTCTAATTATTTCGATTCGTGTGCGTTATCTCACAGCACGCCGGCCGGCGAATCGGTAACCTTTGCCTCAGCTCACCCCATGTGAGCCCCCGCTACCCCCCCTAACTTAGGCCGGATTTCCCGGCCTTTTTTTTGCCCGTTGCAGCGCTCCGGGCGCCCGCCAGGGGACGTGTGAGAATTAATACATCACAGATACATTCCTTGCTAAGTTTCTGATCTAGCTTCCCAATCTCGAACCGTGTTTCGGCCCGCGGGACGCCGCCACGTCCCCGCGAACCCCGTGCCCTGCCTGTGACCACCTTCACAGGTCACCTCGCATCGACGCCGCAACCGCCCCCGGAGTGTGACGGTGTGGGCGAGTCGCCCCCTGACAACCACCCCGGACGCCGCCGAGAATGGAACCATAGATTTATCAATCGGGAAGTTGCGACCATGGCTAATCACGAATCGCCGCCGGAGCTGTGTCCGGGCTGTATCAGGTCCATCCACTCCATGCTCGAACGCTGCGAGCAGGTCGATTACTACTACTGCGAGCACTTCGAGACCCTGGCCCTGATCGGTCTTGTGGACAATCGTATCGTTCACTGGAGCCTGTACGGCCAGGTATCCCCCAACGAAGCGGCCGAGCTGTTGGCCAAGTCGGTGACCCTGAGCCAGATGGTCGACGACATGGCCGGCCCGCAGGTCGTGCACTGAGCGCGCGGAAACCGAGTTCGCGGGCGGCTCAGCGCCCGCGCGCTTTGTGGCGCTCTGAGATGCCGAGCTTGTCCTGGAGAAGCCGTGCCGCGACCCTGAAGGCGAGCGTATCGGTGCGCCCGTAGAGGCCGCCGAACCGGTACAGGGTCCCCGGCAGGTAGCGCTTCAGGGACTGCATCACCCACGCCTCCCGCGCCAGGCGCCGGGCGAGCTTCTCCATGGTGGCGGTTGGAATGCCGCTGCTGTCGGGACCGTCCCACGCCTCGCCGCTCATGTAGCGGCTCACCCCGTAGAGAAACCACACCAGCAGCTCCACCTCGCGCCCGCTCATCATGAGCTCGGCTTCGACCAGGTGGTAGAGCTCGCGTCGCGTGCTGTAGCGGTTGCCGATACCGAGCCGCTCGGACACGTGCACCAGCCAATCGGGCGGTGGATCCAGCTCGCGGCAGCGGGCGGCGATGAGCATGTCCAGCGCCCGCGAGGAAATTTCATCGGAGAAATGCACGCCGAGCTCGCGCGCGCGGCGCTTTTGATCGTCCGTCGCCAGCCCTGAGCCCGGCTCGGCCATGGCCGTCCACCCCGTCGCGAAACCCCCTTAGTGGCTATATCGGCCCGATCGGGTGAGATGCTGAGGCGCTGCGGCTGGGAATGGAACGTATCGAGGCGTGCTAATCTAGCGCCTGCCGTTCAGCCAACTCACGGAGCGGAGCAAATGGGGGGAGAACAATTCGAGGGCATCGTCGCGATTGTGGGCGGCGTGCTTGCCCTGATACTGATTATTCTCTGGGTGATACTGCCTTTTATCGTCATGGGCATGAGCCGGCGACTCGACCGCCTGATCGAGCTCGTCAGCGTCAATAACGAGGTCACTCTGGAGTCCAATCGCCTGCTCGACAAGCTCGCCAGCGAGGTGGAGACATCGCTCAAGTAGCAGCGGGGGCGCCCCCACGGGCTAGCCGACGCTTGCTGCGAAACCGCTCGCCTTGTCGACGACGTTCTCGAGGGGCTTCCCCGCCCGATAGCGGCGGAAGTTGTCGATGAACGCCGAGACCAGCACCTCGGGGTAACCGATGAAATCGCCGGACATGTGCGGCGAGATAATGACATTCGGCATCGACCAGAGCGGACTCGCCTCCGGCAGCGGCTCGGTGGCGGTGACGTCGAGTGCCGCGCCGGCGATCGTCTTCTCTCGAAGCGCCTCGACGAGAGCCGGCTCGTCGAGCACCGCGCCCCGCGCCAGGTTAATGAGGCGCGCGGTCGGCTTCATGGCACGCAGCTGTGCGCTTCCGAACATGCCGCGGCTCTCGTCGGTGAGCGGCACGATGAGCACCACGTAGTCGGCTTCGCCGAGCGCGACATCGAGATTGTCCCGGGAGTGGACGGTGACAAAATCAGCATCGTCTGCACGTGCGCGTCGCCCGACACCCTCCACGTGAAGCCCGGCTTTCTCGAGCAGCCGGGCAATCTCGCGTCCGATACTGCCCACGCCCACCACCAGCGCGCGCTTGCCGAGAATGACCTCGCTCAGGCGATGCTGCCAGCGACGCTCGCTCTGATAATGGACGGTCTCGGGAAAGCGCTTCGCAAAGCAGAGAATCAGGCCGAGAACGTACTCGGCCATGGCGCGATCGTAGACACCACGGGCGTTGGTCAACACCACGTCGCTTTCGACGAGCTCGGGGAACAGCACGGCGTCGACGCCGGCGCCGGTCCAGCTTATCCAGTGCAGGCTATCGGCATGCGGCCAGACGCTCTCGAGGCTCGCGTCGCTGAAGCTCCATCCGAGCAGCACCTCGGCGCCCGGGAGCATCTTCTCGAGCCTGTCGGCGGATCCGGCAAAGCGTAGCTCCGCGTCCGGCTCGATGGCCGCGATGCCCGGCAGATCGTCCGCGCAGCTGGCCCCCTGAATGACGACGACGGTTCGTGTGCTCATGTCGAGCGCGATGCCTCCTGCATGGCGTTCGTCGGCGTCAGCGCAGTTCCGTTCCGCACGCTGTGCGCCGAGTATTCGCCGGAATATGTGAAACGATCCACAGGATGTTATTCTGCCACGAGCCCGCACGCGTTGGGATCTGCCGCCATTGAACACCGACGCTTTTCCCGATGTGATTCACCTGGCACGCGAGGCGGGCGCCCGGGGCGTGGTCTACCGCCTGACCATCAGCCGCCCCGAGCGGCTGAACATCCTCGACACGCCCGCGCTCTCGGCCATGCAGGAGGCGCTCGACCGAACCGGCGAAGACCCTGCCGCGCGGGCGCTCATCCTCCAGGGCGCCGGTTCCAGGGCGTGGATCGGCGGTGCCGACATCCGCGAGATGGCGACGCTCGACAGCAACTCCGCGCGCACCTTCATCGAGCAGCTGCACGGCGTGTGCCGGACCCTGCGCGAGCTGCCGGTGCCCGTGCTCGCGCGCATCGATGGCTTGTGCCTCGGCGCCGGACTCGAGATCGCCGCCTGCTGCGACCTGCGCCTGGCATCCGCCACGAGCCGTTTCGGTATGCCCGAGGTGCAGGTGGGAATCCCGTCGGTCATCGAGGCCGCGCTCCTGCCGAGGCTGATCGGCAGCGGCCGTGCGCGCGACCTGGTGTTGACCGGGCGCATTATCGATGCCGACGTGGCGCTGTCCTGGGGGCTCGTCGAGTCCGTCGTTCCGTCACTGGAGCTCGAGACCCTCACCCAGGAGCGCCTTTCGATGATCCTCGACGCGGCCCCCGGAGCCATCCGCGCCCAGAAGGCGCTGTGCCGCCAATGGGAAACGTTGCCGCTCGCGGAGGCCGTTCAGGCCGGCATCGACGCGTTCGCCGAGGCGTTTCGAAGCGACGAGCCGCGGGCGTACATGCAGCGCTTTCTCAACCGACTGCGGCGCTGACGCGCGCCAAAGGAGACTGCCGCAATGATTCAGGTCTTACCCGGCTATCCCGACAACGTCCTCGCCATCACTGCGAGACAGAACGTGACCGGCGAGGACTACAAATCCGTCATCATTCCTGCCATCGAAGCCAAGGTGGAGACCCACGGCAAAATCCGTCTCCTCTACCACCTGGGTGCCGAGTTCGTCGGCTTCGATGCAGCCGCCATGTGGGAAGATGCGACCACCGGCCTCAAGCACTTCACCGACTTCGAGAAGATCGCGTTCGTCTCGGACGTGGACTGGATAAACCACATGGTGAGCGCCTTCGGCTTCGTGATCCCCTGCCCCGTAAAGGTGTTCAAGAGCGCTCAGCTCTCCGAGGCGAGCGACTGGATCAAGAGCTGAGATACATCACTGCGGCTTGCTATGCTGCCATTCCTCGAGCGTCCGGTGCGCGGCTTCAACCGCCTCGCCGAGGCTCTTCGCCTCCCCCTTGCCCGTTCGCGCCGCCAGCTCGATGACATATCCGTTCGGATCCCTGAAATAGATCGAGTGCACGAAGCCATGATCGGAGATGCCGCGCGTCTCGATTCCCGCTTCCTTGCCCTTGGCGAACATCTCGTGCAGCACGTCCTGATCGACCTCGAGCGCTATGTGAAGATCGTAATCGTGCTGATCCTTGAACTCGAATGGCCGATCGGGCGCTTCGAAGAATGCGAGAAACGATCCGTCGTCCATCTGGTAGAACGAGTGAAGGACGCTCGTCTTGCGTCCGCTTTTGGTTTCCTTGATCTCGAATGCACTGGCAAGCGGAAGGCCGAGAAAACCCTCGTAGAACTTACGCGTCTCCTCGGAATCCCGGCACCGGTACGCGTTGTGGTGCAGACCTTTGATCATCCCAGTCTCCTCCTGTGCTTCATGATTTGCTCGCCTCAGCTCCTGGCACGCTCGCCCCTGGGATCGTAGAGGGCACGCAGACTCGCGGTCGCGGCAATCGGCACGCCGGCGACGTCGATCTGCCAACTTCCCGAAGCGATGTAATCGGCATCGACGCCGTCCTCGCAGCGCACGTAGCCGAGCCCGACGGAGCCGCCGAGCGTGTGGCCGTAGTTGCCCGAGGTCAGATAACCGACGGTCAGCCCGTCGCGCAGAATCGGCTCGTGATGATACAGCATGGCGTCGGGATCCTGGAGCAGGAACTGCACGAGGCGCTTTTCACGCTTACCCGCGTCGATCTGGGCCAGCACGGCGTCACGCCCGATGAACTGCACGGGCTTGTCGAAATGGCACACGAAGCGCATGCCTGCCTCGACAGGCGAGTCCTCATCGGCAATGTCGTGGCCGAAATGCACAAACTTCTTCTCGATGCGGCACGAGTCGAGAGCGTGCATGCCCGCGGGCACGAGACCATGCCCGGCGCCCGCCTCCATGAGGACGTCGTAGGCGTGCCTCGCCTGATCCGAGGGCACGTAGAGCTCCCAGCCGAGCTCGCCTACGTAGGAGACGCGAAATGCCCTGCCGACGGCGCAACCTATCTCGACGTCGCGCGTAGTTGCAAATGGAAACGCGTCGCTGGAGAGATCCGCCGAGGTGATCTGCTCGAGCAGCGCGCGGCTGCCCGGCCCCATGACCCCTAAGACCGCCCAGGCGGCGGTAATGTCGGTGAAGACACAATGCGCATCGTCGGGCACGTGCCGCGAAAGCCAGTCGAGATCGCGATTGGTCACCGCCGCTCCGCTCACCACCATGTAGCGATTCTCCGCCAGGCGCGTGACGGTCAGATCCGCCTCGATGCCGCCGCGCGCGTTGAGCCAGTGCGTGTAGACGATGCGCCCGGGCTCCACGTCCACGTCGGCGGTGCAGATCCGCTGAAGCACCTTGCAGGCGTCGTTGCCCTGTATCAGGTACTTTGAAAAGCTCGACTGATCGAACAGCGCAACGCCTTCGCGCGCGGCCCGGTGCTCGGCCGCCGAGTACTCGAACCAGTTCTGCTTGCCGAAGCTGTACCGGTAGCGCGGCTCGACGCCTTCGGGCGCGAACCAGTTGGGTCGCTCCCAGCCGGCGGCCTCACCGAAGCAGGCGTTCTGTGCCGCAAGGCGCTCGTGAATCGGCGAATGCCGCACATGGCGCGCGGTCTCGTACTGCCGGAACGGATAGTGATTGGCATACAGCAGGCCGAGGGTCTCGGAGACGCGCTCGCGCAGATAGCGTGTGGTGCCCTGAAATGAATACATGCGCCGGATGTCGTTGCCCCACAGGTCGAGCGGCGGATGCCCGGCGTGCATCCACTCCGCGCACGCCTTGCCGATGCCGCCCGAAGTCTGAATGCCCACCGAGTTCAGCCCGCAGGCGACGTAGAAATTCCTGAGCTCCGGCGCCTCGCCGACATGGAACTGATCGTCGGGCGTGAAGCTCTCCGGTCCGCAGAAAAAGCGCCGCCAGCCGACGTTCTTCAGCATCGGCACCCGCTCCATGGCGTCCTCGAGAACCGGCATGAGCTGCTCCTCCGCGTGACCGGGCAGCTCGTCGAAGCAGAAATCCTCCGGAATGGCTTCCATCGGCAGCGCGATCGCGTTGGGCTCGAAGGCGCCCACCAGAAGACTGCCGGCGTCCTCTCGATAGTACGCGCACCTGTCGTAATCGCGCATCACCGGCAGATCGGCAGGCAGGTCGTCGAGCTTCTCGGTGTGCGCGTAGTAGTGCTCGCAGGCGTGTAACGGCACGTTCACGCCGGCCAGTCGACCCAGGTCCCGCGACCACAGGCCAGCGGCGTTGGCCACGAACTCTGCCCGGATGTCGCCGTGATCGGTGGCAACGCCGCTCACGCGCCCGTTGCTGCGGTGGATGTCGAGCACCTTGACACCTTCGAGACAGGTGGCGCCGTGCTGGCGCGCACCCTTGATGAACGCCGTGACCACGTCGACCGGGCTCGCGTGGCCGTCCTGGGCGACCCAGCTGCCGCCGAGAAGCCCCCGAGGCTCGAGCAGCGGGTAGAGCGAGCGCATCTCCTCCACGCCGACGATGTCGACGCGGGTGACGCCGAAGGCGTTGTTCATCGCCGCGACCCGCTTGAGCTCCTCGAAGCGCACCTCGCTGTGGGCGATGCTGAGGCTGCCGACCCGGCGAAAGCCCGTGGACTGTCCGGTCTCCTCCTCGAGCTCGTGGATGAGGCGCATGGAGTACTCGCACAGCCTGGCGTGGCTCTCGCTCGCGCGCATGGTGCCGACCAGCCCGGCCGCGTGCCAGCTGGTGCCGCAGGCAAACTGCCGGCGCTCGAGCAGCACCACCTCACTCCAGCCGAGCTTTGCCAGGTGATAGGCGACGCTCGCGCCAATCACGCCGCCGCCGATGACGACCGCGCTGGCGCGCTCCGGTAGGGCCTGGACCATGACCGATCTCCTCGTGGGCACGGATTGGAATTGCGACCCTAAATACCACGGCGCGCAGGGCCAAAAAAAGTCTGCGCCGCGTCTTTTGGCGCGATCTACGCCGTTGTGCCCTCGCCGAGATCGCCGAGGCGCTGGGAGAGAATGCGCTCGTAGCCGAACAGCGCGGGCAGGCCGCCGGTGTGGATAAACAGCACACGCGCCCCCTTGCCGAAGACGCCCTCGCGCGCCAGGGCAACGAGACCCGCCATGGTCTTGCCCGTGTAGACCGGATCGAGCATCAGCGCCTCGAGGCGCGCCGCCATCACCATGGCCTCCATGGTTTCTGCGTTCAGACGCCCGTAACCCGGCGCGAGGACCCCGTCGAACACCCGGACGTCGTCCGCATCGACACAGGCGTCCTTTGCGATGAGCGCCGCAATCTCGCGGCAGCGTTTGAGCACCCGCGGGCGCTGATCGCGCGCGCCGCGCCGCACGCAGACACCGGTAACCGGCACCCGGTTGCCGAGCGCGCGCAGTCCCACCAGCAGCCCGCTGTGGGTGAGCGCGCTTCCGGATGCCACCACCACGTGGTCGAACGCGACATTTCGCTCCGTCATCTGCACGGCGAGCTCGCGCGCAGCGACCACATAGCCGAGGCCACCCAGCGGCGGGTGCTCGATGCCCAGATGAATGACGTAGGGGCGACGCCCCTGCGCGGCGAGATGTTTCGCGATGGCCTCTATCCCGGCGTCCGCCGCCGACTCGTCCTCACCCACCGGGAACGACGAGAGCCGCGCGCCGAGCAATCTGTTCAGCAGAACGTTGCCGGACAGTCGATAGCTTTCGTGCATGTCGGGCACGCGCTCTTCGAGCTGTATGTGGATGTCCATCCCCTGGATACGCGCAGCCGCTGCGGCGAGGCGAACGAAGTTCGACTGAACGGCGCCGGTAATCAGGATGTAGTCCGCGTTCTCAGCGCGGGCGGCGCCGAGATAAAACTCGAGCTGCCTCACCTTGTTGCCGCCGAAGGCGAGTCCCGTGCAGTCGTCGCGCTTGATGTGGAGATCAATGCCGAGCTCTCTGCCGAGCGCCGGCGCGGCATCGAGGGGCGTCGGCACGTGCCCGAGCCGCACCCTGGGAATTGCGTCGAGTGCGTCGAGCGCCACTTCGGACACCGCGAGCAACGCCCGGTTAGCGCACTACCAGGACGCTGCAGGTGGCGTGGCGAACGACCCGAGCGGCGTTCGGGCCGAGCAGATAGCGCGCCAGGCTCGGGTTTCCGGCCGCCATGACGATGAGATCGGCGCCGATCTCATCGGCTATCCGCAGGATCTGCTCGTAGGCGCGTCCCTGGGCGACGATGGCCTGGTTGGGGACGTCATTGGGGACGTTCTTGTCGATGAAGGCGCGCAGCGCCTTCTTGGCCGCCTCGAGAGTGTCTTCCTCGAAGTGCTCGGGGAAATACTGGCTGATGACGCTCATGCCAAACTCCGGGAGGACCGTGAGCACATGCAGATTGCCGCCGTCGCGACACATCTCGATGGCTTTGGGCAGTGCCTTCTCCCAGGAATGCTCCTCACCGAGATCGATCGCGAGTATTACGTCTTTGTACATGTTGCACCGATCCTCTAAGCGCTTGCAGCCTGCAGCCTCTTTCGTCGCCCAAGCTGAGCCATCACGATAATTCCGAGCAGCAAAAGCGCCGGGATATAGAAAAGCTGGCGCGGCGGCCGATCCGCCTTCCTCTCCACGCTCGGTATCTCGTAGTCGAAGTCGATCTTCTGGCGCTCCGCGGTGCTGCCGAACACGACGTTGTCGACCAGTGCCTTACCGTCCTCGAAACGCAGCTCCAACCCGGCGTTCGCCAGCCGTTCCTTGCCGTCACCCTTGGCGCCGAGCGGCAGCATGACGATCTTGTCGATGCTCCGCCCTTCGAGATCTTCGCCGACGACACGAATCCGAATCTGGGCGTCTTCGGGCAGACTTTCCGCAATCTCGTAGATCGCCGTGGCAGGCACCGATTCGAGCGGCGGATAAATCATGTCCATCCAGAAACCCGGTCTGAACAGGGTGAAGGCGATGAGGATCAATGCCAGCGACTCCCACAGCCTGCTCCTGATGAGAAAATACCCCTGGGTGCCCGCCGCGAAAAGAAGCATGGCCAGCAGTGCCGTCACGATGGTCGAGAGCAGCAGATACCACGTCCGTACACCGATCAGCAGGAGCTCGGTGTTGAATATGAACATGAACGGCAGAATGGCCGTGCGGATGTCGTAGGCGAATCCCTGGATGCCGGTGCGTATGGGATCGCCGCCCGATATGGCCGCCGCTGCGAATGCCGCCATGGCGACCGGGGGCGTGTCGTCGGCGAGGATACCGAAATAGAAGACGAACATGTGCACCGCCACCAGCGGCACGATGAGTCCGCTCTGCGCGCCGACGGTGACAATCACCGGCGCCATCAGCGAAGAGACGACGATGTAGTTTGCAGTGGTCGGCAGACCCATGCCGAGAATGAGGCTCAAAATAGCCGTGAAGATCAGCATCGGCAGAACGTAGCCGCCGGAGATGAACTCCACGAACTCGGCCATCACGAGCCCGACACCGGTCAGTGTGATGGTGCCCACGACCAAGCCCGCCGCCGCCGTAGCGACGCCGATACCGATCATGTTCCGCGAGCCGGCAATCATGCCGTCGAACATATCCGAGAGCCCCTCGCGCAGGAGGGCACCGGCGTCCTCGCCCGTCCTTCGTAAGAATGCTTTCAGCGCTTTCTGCGTGAGCAGCACGAAGAGCATGAACACGCTCGCGTAAAGAGCAGACAGCCCCGGAGATAATCTCTCAACCGTCAGACACCACACGAGCACGATGACGGGCAGCAGGTAGTAGAGACCGGCTTTGACCGTGGGACCCGTCTCCGGCAGCTCCTTGATCTCCAGCGAGGTTTCCAGCTCCGGAAAGCCGATGGCGTATTTCACCAGCCCCACGTAGGCGGCAATGATCAGGACCGCGGCGATCCACGGTGTAGCGGCGCCGAAAGCGCCTTTCATCCAGCCCAGACCGTAGTAGACGATGGCCGTCAGCACGACAAGGCCGAGAAAGGTCGCGAGAAAACTCATCAACTTCTGCGCGGCAGTGGCCGTTGACCTTCGCTTCGCAAGTCCCTTCATGTCTGCCTTGCACGCCTCGAGATGCACGATGTAAACGAGCGCGATGTAGGAGATAAGCGCCGGAAGCGCGGCATGCTTGATGACGTCCAGGTACGAGATTCCGACGTACTCCACCATCAGAAACGCCACCGCCCCCATGATGGGGGGCGTCAGCTGACCGTTGGTCGATGACGCCACCTCCACCGCGCCGGCCTTCTCCGCCGAGAACCCGACCTTGCGCATCAGCGGAATCGTGAACGTGCCGGTGGTGACGACGTTGGCGATGGCCGAACCGGAAACCAGGCCGGTCATACCGGAGGACACCACCGCGGCCTTGGCCGGACCGCCGCGTAAATGCCCCATGAGCGCGAAGGCGACGCGGATGAAGTAGTTCCCGGCGCCGGCTCTTTCGAGCAGCGATCCGAACAGCACGAACAGAAACACCATGCTCGCCGATACCCCGAGGGCGATACCGAACACTCCCTCAGTAGTGAGATAGTAATGCGACATGCCCTTGGCGAGGCTCGCTCCTTGATGGGCGATCATCTCGGGCATCAGGTGACCGCCGAATGTGTAGGTAATGAACACGACACAGACGATGGCGAGCGGCGGTCCCAGCGCGCGACGGGTTGCCTCCAGAATCAGCACGATACCTATCACCGAAACGATGAGGTCCTCCGTCGTCGGCAAGCCGGGTCGCTCGGACAGCTCGCGATAAAAAAGGAATATGTAAGCGGCACAGAATGCGGCCACGGATGCAAGCACCCAGTCCAGAATGGGGATGTATTTACGCGGCGAGCTCTTCAGCGCCGGATAGGCGAGGTATGCGAGAAAGATGGCGAACGCGAGGTGAATGGAACGCACTTCTGTGGAGTTCAGCACGCCGGCCCCGATGACGTAGGGCATTGGCGAGGCGTACCAGAGCTGGAAGATGGCCCAAGCCAGCGGCACGACCCACAAGACCCTGGCCGGAATCCCCGTGGGCGCGCGTGCCCCGGTATCCGACTCGGCGATCATGTCCTGCAGCTTGCTTTGATCGACGGCTGGTGAATCGCCGCTCTTGTCCTCTGCCATCCTTATCCTCCCAGAATTCCTATTGCGGAACGGTCGAGGTCACTCCCGCACCGTCAACTCGACGACTGCACGCGCCTAAATCATGCCCTTTTCACGATAGTAGCGCGCCGCGCCAGGATGCAGGGGCGCGGACAGACCGGAGGTTATCATCCGCCCGGGCAAGAGATTCCCGAGTGCCCTGTGCAGTCGTTTCATGCTCCCCAGATTATCGAAGACCGTCTTGACCACGCTGTAGGCCGTCTCCTCGTCGAGATCCGAGGATGTCACGGCGGTCACCATGACGCCGAAGGTCGGTATCAGCTCGCCATGTTCACCGTAGACTCCCATCGTCACTTCCGATGCAGCGAGAAAACGGCTATTAGCCACGAGCTTGTCGATCTCGACTCCCGAGACGGGGACGATCTCCGCGTCACACAGCTCGAGCGCCTTGGAAATCCGTTCGTTGGGATGGGACACGACCGAGACCACGGCCTGCACACGATTGTGGCACAGAGCGAGAAGCTGCTCTCCGTCGCTCAGCTCGTCCGTGAACTGAAAAGATTTTCGAGTCCAGCCCTTGGAATTCATGACCATGTCCATGATGACCCGTTGGCTGGAACCGGGATTGCCGATGTTGATGCGCTTTCCAGCGAGGTCATCGAGCGTTTCTATGCCCGAGTCGCGGCGTGCGATGACGGTGAACAGTTCCCCATGTAACGAGAACAGCGAACGCAGATTGTCGAAGCGCACGTCCATGAACTCGACGGGGCCGGAGCCCTGGAATGCATGGAACTGCCAGTCCGACTGCACGATGCCGATTTCGATGGCGTTGTTACGGACCCCGGAAAGCACCGCCAAGGGTTCCGCCGCATGCCGCCCCTCGACCTCGGCGACCTCACAGGTCGTGCCGGGCGTGGCATTGCGGATCAATCGGCAGATGGCCCGCCCAACGCTGGTGTGCACCTGCGCGGTCGTGCCAGCACCGATGACGAGGTCGGCGGCGGAGGCACGTGGCGGCACGACCGCCACCGCGAGAATCAAAGCGACGAGCGCGCCCCGCGGTATCGCAAGCTTCCCCATCGTTCCCTCCCGGGACCGTCCGTGTTCCCTTCTTGCGGACCGTCGGAGTCCGTTCCGGCAAACGCAGGTATGCGTTTTCTTTTTATCGAGCTTTTCCGCCGACGAGGGACGCCATTGCTGTGCCGCCATCATCGGCAACCGCAAAGCTTCGGATGTGAAAAAAAGGTGGGGGAGCAAGCTCCCCCACCGCGAGTTGAGTATTACATCCAACCCCGTTCTTTGTAGTACCTGGCCGCACCGTCGTGCAGGGGCGCGGAGAGCGCATCCTTGATCATCTCGCTTTCCTTCAGGTTGGCGAAAGCCGGGTGCAGTTTTTTGAACTGATCGAAGTTATCGAACACGGCCTTTGTGACGATATAAATCGTGTCGGCAGACGTGCGCGTCGAAGAGACGAACGTCGCGCCCACGCCGAAGACCTTGGTGTCGTTGGGGTTACCGCGATACATGCCGCCGGGGATGGCCGCATAGCGGTAGAAGGAATTGTCCTTGACCAGCTTGTCGACTGCCGGACCGGATACCTCGACCATGACGGCGTCACAGGTCGTGGTGGCTTCCTTGGAAAGCCCGTTGGGGTGTCCCACCAGCCAGAAGAGCGCGTCGATCTTGTTGTCGCAGAGGGCCTGGGGCGTCTCCGCAGACTTCAGCTGGGCGGCCAGCTTGAGACCGTGCTTCGCGTCGGGATGGCCCATAGCCTTCCACATGAGGGTCCAGGTGGCCTCCGTGCCGGAGCCCGGATTGCCGATATTGACGCGCTTGCCCACGAGATCGTCCACGTGCTTGATGCCGGCATCGGCGCGCGCAATGATGGTGACGGGCTCGGGATGCACGGAGAACACCGCGCGCAGCTCTTTGAAGGGACCGGCCTGGACGAAGGAGTCCTTGCCGGTGCCGTTGTAGGCGTGGTACTGCCAGTCGGACTGGGCGACGCCCATGTCGAGCTCGCCGGCGCGGATGGTGTTGATGTTGTAGACCGAGCCGCCCGTGGACTCCACGGAGCAGCGCACGCCGTGCTCTTTCTTACCCTTGTTCACCAGCCTGCAGATGGCACCGCCGGTGGGGTAATAGACACCGGTCACGCCGCCGGTGCCGATGGTCACGAACTCGGCGGCGCTCGCGACGCCGGCGGCCAGGGCGAGGCCTGCGAAGGCCGCGGAAGCGGCAAGTACTTTTCTGATCGTCATGAGTTTCTCTCTCCTCGGTTGTTCTGCGTCCATACAGCCTTGGAAGAATTTCCGGCGACCCGGAGGCCTGGGACATGACCTGCCCGTCCTCCCGAAAGCCGCCTCTCCAGATTCGGGTAACGCCCGAGAGCGCACCCCCCGGTGGGGAATGCCCACCACCGGGTCGGCCCGATCCACTTCGCCGGCCACCAGCTCAGGAAATTGGCGCCAACACCGCGGTCCCTGGTTCGATGTTCTTATCTGTTCAGGGCTTGAGGGGCAACCTGGCGGCCATTATATGGGCGCCTCCTTCAGAAAACGAGTAACAGCCGGTTAGGGGTCACTCCTGAGGCGAAAAATCGGCTCGCACGGACCCTGAGGTGGGCTTCCGCTGGCGCTGCTTGACTTTAGTTGCTTTGGAAACTAAATAAATTCCATGGAATTAAATGATTCCCGGCGCCGCCTGCGCCAGATCCTCGTCTGGCTGGGCGCGGCCGAGCAGCATCTCGAGAACCGCTTGAATCGGCTGCTCAAGGGAGCCCACGTGCCCCTCGCCCAGTTCGTGGTTCTCAACCACCTGGCCAGCCTGCCCGCCGAGGGCTGGACCGTGAGTCGCCTGGCGTCCGCGCTCGATACCGGGCAGCCGGGGGTCTCGAAGATTCTCGCCCGCCTGGTGGCCAAGGGGTACGTTTGTATCGACGTCGATTCGAGGGATCGCCGGCGCAAGCGCCACGTGCTCACCGCGGCCGGCCGTGTCGCCCACCAGGACGCCCTCAGGCGCGTCGCGCCCCTTACAGAGGCGCTCCTCGCCGATTGGGACGAGGCGCAGATCGCCAGTCTCCACGCCCTGCTCTACCGGCTCAAGACCCGCCTGCGCGCCCTCCCCGCCGACGGCTGACGCGGGGGCGGAGCCGCTGCGCGTGCGCCAGCGGCTGTCGACAGCGGTGATGCGCAATCATCCCGGCCGGGGCAGGACCACGAAATTACCCACGTGCCTTTTCTCGAGAAACGCGCTCTGTGCGTCACGAACGCGCGCGAGGGGAAACGTCCCTGCGAGCACGGGCCGGATCTCCTCGCGCTCGATGTAGCCCACCAGGGCTTCGAAAATCCCCAGCGGCATGACGGTCGCGCCCTGGAGCTCGAGATCCTTGAGATACAGGGTGCGCAGATCCAGCTCGACCACGGGCCCGGCGATGGCGCCGGCGGTGACGTAGCGCCCGCCGCGGGCGAGCACCTCGAGAAGCGCCGCAAAGCCCCTGCCGCCGACCACGTCCGCGACCACCTCGACCTCGCCCTGCGGCGCGGCCGAGCGCAGGGCCGCCTCGAGATCTTCGCTGTCTCTCGGAATCACGTGCTCGGCGCCGAGCTCGGCGACAGCATCCATCTTGCCGCGCCCGGCGACGGCGATGACCCGCGCACCGCGGCGGCGCGCAAGCTGCACCAGCGCCGAGCCGACCCCACCCGAGGCGCCGGTGACGAGCACGCGCTCGCCTTCGGCGACGCGCACCCGCGTCAGCATGTGCTCGGCGGTGGAGTACGCGCACGGAAACGTCGCCAGCTCCGCATCGGAGTAGCGGGATTGAATAGCGAAGGCATTGACCGCCGGCGCGGTGACGAACTCGGCGTAGCCGCCGTCGCGCTCACTGCCGAGGTAGCCGGCGCGGCTGCGATCCGACGGATCCCCGGCATCGCGCAGCCACGGATCCACCAGAACGCGTTCGCCCACCCGCGACGCCGGCACACCGGCACCGACGGCGACGACAGTGCCCGCGACGTCGGCGCCCTGGATGCGCGGAAACGCGATACCGGCGCCGCCCCAGGTCGAATCATCGCCCCTCGCCTGCTCGAAGCCAGCGGCACCCCCCGCGTCGGTCGCCTGGGTGACGCTCTTGCTGTACCAGGCGGTGCGGGTGTTGATGTCGGTGTTGTTCATGCCGCAGGCGCCGACCCGGATCAGCACCTCGCCCTCGGCGGGCTCGGGCGTTTCCACGTCCTCGCGGTACTCGAGCTTTTCGAGTCCGCCGTGCCCGGTGGTGAGCACGGCGCACATGCGCGCCGGAACATTCATTTCAGCCGCCACCGACGCGCTCTCAGGAGGCCTCCGCGTCGAGCTCGGCCCACACCTTCTTGGCGATGCGAAAACACTCCACGCCTGCAGGAATTCCGCAATAGATGGCAATCTGCAGGAGAATCTGCTTGAGCTCCTCACGGGTGAGCCCGTTATTGATCGCGCCGCGGAAGTGCAGCTCCCACTCGTGCATGCGGTTCAGGGCCGCGATCATGCCGAGATTGAGCAGGCTGCGCTGCCGGTAGTCGAGCGTATCGTCGCCCCACGCCGCGCCCCAGCAGTACTCGGTGACCAGCTCCTGGAACTCGCGGTTGAAATCGTCGGCCGCATGCAGAGACCGCTCCACGTACTCCTCGCCGAGCACGGCCTTTCGCGCGGCGAGTCCCTTTTCGAATCGTTGTTTGTCCACGAATGCGTTCTCCTAGTGCTTGATCACTTCACAGGCTTCGTCCAGAGCGCCGACGGTCTGGTCGAAGTCCTCGTCGGTATTGACCGCGCAGACGAAACGGCGCACGCCCGGCAGCACGTAGATACCGCGCTTGAGCAGCTCGAGATCGAGCTCCCGCATGCGCGCCTGGTCGCTCGTCATGACGTCGGTCTGATTGTGCGGCTCTGCGCGCAGGAACAGGATCTGCCACAAGGAACGCCTGCCGGCGGCGATGGCCGGCAGACCGTGGCGATCGAGCACCTCCTGGAGCGCCGTCGTGAGCTGCCGGGATTTCTCGTGAAGCGCATCGTAGAATCCGGGCCCCTCCAGCACCTCGATGGTGGAGAGTCCCGCCGCTGCGGCCACGGGGTTTCCGTGCAGGGTGCCGTTGACGTAGGCGAAGTCGGAGCTGCCCTTGTGCTTCGGGTTCGCCCGCTCGATGACGTCGGCGCGCCCGGCAACGCAGCCGAGCGGCCCGCCGCCGCCGACGATCTTGCCGTAGCTGGCGAGGTCCGGCGTAATCCCGAGCCACTCCTGCGCACCGCCGAGGGCGACACGGAAACCGGTCACCACCTCGTCGAAGATGAGCAGCACGTCATTGGCGTCGCAGATACGCCGCAGTCCCTGCAGGAACCCGTCCTCCGGAAAAATGATCCGCTGCACCGGCTCGACGATGATGGCGGCGAGATCGTCCTTGTTCTCCGCGACGATGTTCTCCACCACCTCGAGCTCGTTGTAGGGCGCGATCAGCACCGTCGACGGCAGCGCGTCGGGCACCCCGCCGGTGTCGACGCTGCCGACCGGGTAATTCGCCGGTGCGCTCGGGAACACGCTCACTGCCGAGTAGTCGTGATTGCCGTGGTAGGCGCCTTCGAATTTGAGAATCTTGTTGCGACCCGTGAATGCGCGCGCCATGCGCATGGCGTAGAACGTCGCCTCGGAGCCCGTGGTGGTGAACGTGATCTTCTCGGCGCAGGGAATGATGCGATGAAGCTTTTCGGATAGCTCGACGGCGACGTCGTTCAGAGTGCCGAAGTAGTGCAGGCCTCTCGCCACCTGCTGCTGTACCGCTTCCACGACTGCCGGATGGGCATGGCCGAGAATGTTCGCGCCGGCGCCGCCCACGTAGTCGATGTACCAGCGATCGTCGACCGATTGCAGACGCGAGCCGACGCCGCGCTTGATAATGAATCGCACGTCCTCCGGCAGCGAGTAGCCGCCGAGCCCCGCGCCGGGCAGATTGCGCTCGGCAAGAGCGTAAAAATCCGTCTGACTCATCTCCAGCTGTCCGCCGTCTCTATCGACGCTCCTCATGGAAGTGCCTCCTTACCCTCCGATTTCGCGCGCGCCTGCCGGCCGGATCATATACCGTCGACGGGCACCAGCGCCGGGCTTGGTTATCCGAGAACCCCCGCCAAGCGCATCATACCCGGACGGCCGGCGGGGGAACGCGCCTCCCATGGCACGAACCGAATTTGAATCCCATCGCACTGCAGGAAATTACCGGCTAAGGCACGCGCGGTTATGGCCGATAATCCTCAAAGGTACTCGCCCCGAGCCCGTCGGAGCCATGAAAGTCCTTGCCATCGACGACTGCGAAATTACGCTCGAATCCTTGCGCGTGTTTCTCGAAACGGAAATCCCCGGTGTGGATTTCACCGATTATCCGAGCATGCGTCTTGGCAAGCCGGGGCCGGATTTCAACTGGGCAGCCTACGATGTTCTCCTGCTGGACTTCGACCTCGGAGCCGGGCAGACGGGGTTGGATTGGCTGCAGGAATTCGCCGATCGGCCGGGCTTCCCGGCGACCGTCCTCATCACCGGCGTCGCTGATTCCTACGTGGTGGCGAAAGCCATCAAAATGGGCGTCGCCGGCTACCTCAACAAAGGCGATCTCACGCCTCAGCGCCTCACCGAGGTGGTCTACGAGGTGCTGGCCCACCCCACCTGCGGCGCTCGCAGCGTCCCGATACTGACCGATGTGCCGGAAGAGCACATCACCACTCAGGATTTCGCGCTGGAACGGGCCTCCAAGGGACGCACCGGAATCATCGACTATCGCTTCGGCGAAATCATCGGCCGCGGGCGTTACTCGACCGTCTACAAGGCCGAGCGGATGCCCGACGGCGAGTTGGTCGCCATCAAGATACTCGACCGGAGCATCGCGCATGCCGCCGAGAACGTGCAGAGGTTCACGCGTGAAGGCGAGCTCGTATCCTGGGTTGACAGCCCGCACGTGGTCAATGTCTTCGAGCAGGGACTGACGAACAGGTTCGGCTTCATCGTGATGGAGTATTTCGAGGGAGGCGATCTCAAGCAGCGTATCGCAGAAGGCATCGCACCCGACAAAGCGTTGGAGTATCTGCGCAACATTGCCCATGCGCTTCAGGCCATACACGAGGCCGGTGTCGTTCACCGGGATCTGAAACCGACCAATGTCATGTTCCGCCGCGACGGCAGCATGGCGCTCATGAATTTCGGCGTGGCCAAACGCATGGGGAAGGGACTGGATCTGACGCATGTCGGTACCGTCATCGGGACCCCGTACTATGTGAGCCCCGAGCAGGCGCAGGGGATGGCGGTCGACGAGCGCTCGGACTTGTACAACCTCGGGCTTTTGCTCTACGAGATGCTGACGGGGGAAAAGCCCTATCTCGGCAACACCGCGAGCGCTCTGCTCTTCCAGCACGTCCACTCGCCCGTGCCGCAACTGCCACCGAACCTGGTGCGCCTCCAACCGCTGCTGGCGAGGCTGATGGCGAAGGCTCCGCGGGATCGCTTCAGCGGCGTCGCGGATTTTCTCGATGCGCTCGCCGCCTTCGAGGGATCGGGGCTTTCGAGGGCTCTGCCGGCCGGCTGACGCCGTTCATCGCGCCTTGCGCGAGAGAAACCCACTGCCTCACCAGTGACGTCAATTGCGCGCATCGGCGGCTGAGCGCCCGCCGCCACCCCGGCTCGAGGCACGCGAAGCGATCGCCGCAAAAAACGCGATCTCACCGCGGGATTTTCTT
>JABAHR010000364.1_pt3 | contig 36656 bp, 33 predicted proteins | sample 7062101 | NCBI WGS metagenome assembly JABAHR01 (sample SAMN14534553, study PRJNA622989) | marine sediment metagenome | biome: marine biome [ENVO:00000428]; feature: marine pelagic biome [ENVO:01000023]; material: deep marine sediment [ENVO:00002113] | place: India: Gulf of Kutch | collected...
GTGGCCAACACCGCCATCATCAACGCGCTCAGTCCAGTCGTGACGAGTGTGGCCGCGGCGGTTTTCATAAAAGAGCGCCTCACTCTGTGGAACTATGCCGGTGTCGTTCTGGCTCTCCTTGGCGTGCTCGTTCTGATCTCCCGGGGAGATTTGGCCGTGATCCTCGCAGTCCGATTCAACAAAGGAGACGTGCTGATGCTTCTCTCGGTGGCGAGCTGGGTAATTTATGCGCTTCTCGTACGGGCCATGCTTGCACGCTACTCGGGGTTCGCGCTGACCTATTATGCGACCCTGTTCGGGGTGGCTTTGCTGCTGCTGCTCGCGCCCCTCGAGGCCCCGTTGACGGCGATCCGGGAGATATCGCATGCATCGATACTTGCGGTGCTGTATATGGGAATCTGCGGATCGGGACTGGGCTATCTCCTGTATAATTTGAGCATCCGTGAAATCGGGCCCACACGCACATCGAGTTTCGTTTACAGCGTCATACCGATAATTGTGGCCGTGCTGGCTTTACTGTTCTTCGCGCAGACCATCACTCTGGTAATGGTCGCGAGCATGGCTCTGATTCTGATCGGTCTGAGAATGATGCTCCACGGCACGGCTCCGGGCTCGCCGGCCTGATCCGCAAGTCGACGGCGGCAACATGATAAGCGAAGACTGGCTCATCATAGGGTTTGCGCTCGCCGGGTTCTTCTATGTCTCCGGTATCGTCCTCGCCATCGACGCGGTGATGACGGTTCGCACGTCCCAGGGCTCGATCGCTTGGGTAGTCAGCCTTCTCACCTTTCCCTACGTGGCGGTGCCGCTCTACTGGATTTTCGGGCGCAGCAAATACCACGGATATATCGACGCGCGGCGCACCGAGAGCCGTGATATTCAACCGATAATCGACAATATCATCCCAGAGCTTCCAGAGTTTGTCGTACGGCCCGACGAGAGTCGCATGAATTTCCGCGTGATGGAGGAGCTGGCCGCGATGCCTTTCACTCGCTACAACGATGCCGAGCTTCTCATTGACGGCGAGCAGACCTTCGCGGCTATTTTCAGGGAAATCGAATCTGCGCGGGATTACATACTCATTCAGTATTTCATCATAGAGGACGACGAGATTGGTCGTGAATTCAAGCGTGCCCTGATAAGTAAGGCGCGAGCCGGAGTTCGTATATACCTGCTCTTTGACGAGATCGGATGTCTCGGTCTGCCGAACGCCTATCTCAGAGAGCTCAAGGACGCCGGCGTCGAGGTGAGCCCTTTCAACACCACCAAGGGTATACGAAACCGTTTTCAGCTCAATTTCCGTAACCATCGCAAAGTCGTCGTCGTGGACGGGCGTGCGGCATATACGGGCGGGCTGAACATCGGCGACGAGTACCTGGGCCGAAGCGATTCATTCGGCCATTGGCGCGATACGCACGTCTGTGTGCGCGGACCAGCGGTTCAGGCGATGCAGTTCGCTTTCATTGAGGACTGGTACTGGGCGACTCACGAGGTGCCGGCGCTCAATTGGTCTCCGGCGCGCTCTGAAAGCGGCGACAAGAGCGTGCTGGTCATACCTTCGGGGCCTGCCGACGACCTGGAGACCTGCGGTCTTTTCTTCGTGCACGCGATTCACTCCGCCAAGAAGCGCGTGTGGATCGCGTCACCCTATTTCGTTCCCAACTCGAAGGTCGTGGCCGCGCTTCAGATAGCCGCGCTGCGGGGAGTCGATGTGCGCATACTGATGCCGGAGAAAGCCGATCATCTGCTTGTTTGGCTTTCGTCGTTTTCCTACTACAACGAGACAGAGCCCTTCGGCGTCAGGCTTTTTCGTTATCAGCCGGGATTTCTGCATCAAAAAACGATGCTCGTCGACGACGAGATAGCGGCAGTAGGCACCGCCAACCTCGACAATCGGTCGTTCCGGCTCAACTTCGAACTTACTTTGCTGATCGTCGATGAGGAGTTTGGCGTACGCATGAAGGACATGTTCGAGAAGGATTTCGCAAACTCGAAGATCGTCGAGAAAGGAGAATTGGACGCGAAGCCGATATGGTTCAAGTTCGGCGTCGGCGTTGCGCGTTTGATGGCGCCAATTCAGTAATCAGTTGACGGAAATCGCGACTCAATTCCGGCCCTGAGAGGTCGGAGGCGTCGGAACGGTGTTGGCGTTGATCGCCTGCTGCTCGCGATTCTGGTTCCTCAGGGCGATGCGCTCCTGCACATCTTTTTCGAAAGCGATTTTCTTTGTCTGGCAGGTGGCCGATCCGCAACTTTCGGTATAGCGTTTTGCGCGGCTGCAATAGCTTGTTTTACACTCCGGATCGAGCTGTTTCGTCAGCTGGCACAGATTACTCGAGCATCCCTCCCATCCGGACCTCTGCAGGTCCACCGATTTGATCTTGGCCAGATCATCGGCTTCGGTGCTTGGGCGCGGCTGTGTGACCGTTCCTCCCTTGAGTCGGGTCTGGTCTGTTTTCAGCCCGGGCGGCGGACGCGTGGAGAAATGTGTAACGCCTTTCTCGTCCACCCACCTGTAGGTCTTCTGCGCCTGCGCGGTCGACACCGCCAGAAGGGTCGTCAACACCAGTATCATCAGTCGGAACATCGGCAACGGCTCCTGGGCAGCTTTTTCCAGGGCTTGGAGTGAGTAACATCATTATAGGACCGCGACCGGCGCTTGTCTGGAACTGTGTCCAACATCTTCTTGCAGGCAAAATGGTGCTCGAGGAATCAAATGATTATCGATGTCGACCCGTTGCCGTGTGATCCTCTCGACGGATAGTCTCGGCGCGAAAGTTCGTTTCGTCTCTGCATGGTTGGGCTTCAGTGATGGATACACCAGGTTTTTATCTGCGGGCGGCCGGGTTGCTCGGTGCGCTCGCTGTCGTCAGCGGTGCCTTCGGCGCGCATGCGTCGAAATCCCTGATGGGGCCCGAGATGGCGCAGGTCTACGAGACGGCGGTGCGCTATCACATCTATCACACTCTGGCGATTGTCGCGGTCACCGCGCTCGCGGCGCGACTCTCCTGCGCGACGTGGTGGCAATGGGCCTGCCGGGCCTGGCTCACGGGCATCGTGCTGTTCTCGGGCAGCCTCTATCTGCGGGTGCTCGCCGATCTCGATTGGCTCGCCGCGGTGACTCCGGTCGGTGGTGGCGCGCTGATCATCGGGTGGCTGTCACTGGCTGCGGCCGCCGGCGGCTACGCGGGTCGGGCGGGCGAATGAGGAGTTTCTGGCTCGAGCAGGCGCTCGACGCCGAGCCGGCGTCGCCGGTTCCCCTGGATCACGATCTGAGCACCGATGTCTGTATCGTCGGCGGCGGATTCACCGGGCTTTGGACGGCGCTCGAGATCAAGCGTCGCGACCGATCCGTCGACGTCACCGTCATCGAAGCGGATCTGTGCGGGTCCGGCGCGAGCGGCCGCAACGGCGGTTTCGCCATGACCTGGATGTCGAAGGCGGCCAAGCTGCTGGAAATCTGCGGGGGCCAGGAGGGCGTGCGTCTTCTGCGCGCGTCCGAGGACGCGGTGCGGGCCATCGGGGCGTTCTGCGATAGCCACGGCCTGGGCGCGCACTTCCGTCAGCACGGCTGGCTCTGGACTGCCAGCAACCCCCGCCAGATCGGTGCCTGGCAGAGCACCCTGGATGTGCTCGCCAGGCACGGTCTGGAGCCTTTCGATGTGCTCGCGCCGGCGCAGGTGGCGGCGCTCGGCGGCAGCGAGCGCCATCTGGCCGGTGTCTTCGAGGGCAGCGTCGCCACCGTCCAGCCCGCTTTGCTCGCCCGCACCCTGGCCCGCGTGGCTTCCGAGCAGGGTGTGCACATTTACGAGAGGACCGCGATGACCGGGTTGCAAGGGGGCGCGCGGCCGGTCGTGCGCACGCGCGAAGCCAGGGTGACCGCCGAGGCGGTGGTGCTGGCGCTGAATGCCTGGGCGCACGAGCTGCCGGTGTTCCGGCGCAGCATTCTGCCCATCGCATCGGACGTGGTCATGACCCGCCCGGTGCCGGACAGGCTGCACGCTGTCGGCCTCGACACCGGTATCGCCATCTCGGACTCGCGCATGCTGGTCAATTACTACCGCAGCACTCCCGACGGCCGCCTGTGCTTCGGCAAGGGCGGTGGCGCGATTCCGTTCGCCGGACGCCTGGGCCGTCGTTTCGACGACGCCTCGCCGCGCCGCGAGGCCATCGCGCGCGAGATCGGGCGCTTCTATCCGACCCTTGCCGATGCCGGCATCGCCGCCGCCTGGCGCGGTCCGGCCACGCGCACGGCGACCGGGCTGCCGCATTTCGGCCGCATGCCCGGCGCCGCGGCCATCGTTTACGGACACGGTTACACCGGCAACGGCGTGGGTCCGTCACACGTGGGCGGCCAGTTTCTCGCCTCGCTGGCTCTCGGGGCCCGGGACGAGTGGTCGCAATCACCCATGGTGGAGCGGCGGCCGGCGCGTTTCCTGCCGCCGGAGCCGGTCCGCTATGCCGGTGGTCAGCTGGTTCGAGCCGCGGTGGGGCGCAAGGAGGCCGCTGAGGACGCCGGCCGCGAGCCCGGCCGCCTGGACACGGCTCTGGCCGGGCTCGCGCCGAGCGGGCTCGCGCCGGTGCGCAAACCCTGACGGTGGCGTCTCGGCTAGGCGCCGAGGGGAAAAATCACCACTAACAGCAGCGTGACCACGACTGCCGCGAGCAGCCAGGATCCAACCACGTCGCCATCGTTCACTCGGTGCTCGTCGATTCGGTAATCGGACATGATGTGATCTCCTCGAATGCAGTTGGGACCAGTGGTCCATGGGCACCGATGTTCGAGCTTTGCGCGGCCGCGCTCGGTGAGAAAAACCACGCTCGCCGTGGCGCAGGCCCACCCGGCGTGCCGGATGTGACCCAGTCGCCATTCCTGCGCCCGGCCGTGCCCTTCCGGCGGCTCTGCGCAGGCTTCCGCGGACCCCCGCCAGGGGCGCCCTAAGCATTTGATCGATGGCGAGATTGTGGCCCCGGCCGCAAGTCCGGCCGGTGGTGGCGAGGACTGCCAACGAGGACACAGTGCGGGGCTAAATGACGCCGCAGAATAGGCCGTTAATTCAGTAGGCCCGTTGGGCCACTGGAGTCGAATCGTTTATTTCTGCGGGGAAACCCTATGTCCAGCAAAAAGGACCGACGCCAGCACACCCGCCACCTTCGGGATGAGCGGGTTGTGGTGCAGATCGTCTCCTCGACCCGCGACACCATCCCGCCGGGGACGGTGGTGCGCTGCTCGACCAAGGACGTGTCGGAGCGGGGACTCAGAATTCAGCTGGATCAGCACATTCCCAAAGGCTTCAATCTGGAGCTCTGGGTCGAGATCTCGAGTCACCCCAGCAAGTTCTATCTCGCCGGCGAGGTCAAATGGTGCGAGGAGGTCGAGCAGGGCAAGCGCTACATGGTGGGCGTGGAGCTCGACGAGGACAAGACCGAGGACATGGCGATCTGGCGCAAGGTGCTCGACGCCGGTGAGGCAGGCGAGCTCGAAGACGTCCGCGAGGCCTGATCACTCCCAGCGCCGAGCCACAGGCGCCCTGCGAAGCGCCTTTCCGGTGACTGAACCCGCCGCTACCGGCGGCGGTCTACAGGGTGTTGCCTTACAATCGCCGGCGTATTCACCCGCCCGCCATGACCATGCACGCACGATTGGTACGCGCCCTGTCGTCCATCGAGCCTTTTACGGGCCTGGACCGCTCGTCCCTGGAAGAGGTCTCCCAGTCCTGCCGCTTCGAGCGCTTCGAGGCAAGGCGCCAGGTCATCGCCTACCAGGACGATTCCGCCGAAGTCTCCTTCATCATCTCCGGCAAGGTGCGGGTGGTCATCCACTCCTGCGAAGGCAAGTTGAGGCGGTGCTCCAGGAGTGCGTCTCAGCCTGAGAATGGCCCTTCGCCGCATGCACCCCGCTGGAACCGATTGCGCCGGCATGGGGCCAGTTTTTGCTCTATATACATTAGAACTTTAGATACTCGATGTTTCCGGTTGAAATTCATCGTTTAATCAGTAGTCTTGCAGTGGCAGAGAACAACAAGGGGGAGGCTCGCGTGGGTAACCCGATAGCTCGGGTGCTCGAGACGCGCACGTGAAGCCGACAGACACGTTGCAGCCTGACTATTTCCACCGCGTGGTGGACTGTCAGTGGGCCTGCCCGGCACATACGGACGTGCCGGAATACATCCGATTGATTGCCCAGGGCCGCTTCACCGACGCCTATCTCCTCAATCGCGCGTCGAACGTTTTTCCCGGCATCCTCGGCCGCGTGTGCGATCGGCCCTGCGAGCCGGCGTGCCGGCGTGGCCGGGTGGACGCGAAGCCCGTGGCCATCTGCCGGCTCAAGCGTGTCGCCGCGGACCACCGCGACGCCATCGACGACCGCCTGCCGGAGATTCCGCGCCGGAAAAACGGCAAGCGCGTGGCGCTCATCGGCGCCGGATGCGCATCGCTCACCGTCGCCAACGACCTGATGCCGCTCGGTTACGAGTGCGTGATCTTTGAATCACTGGCCACCACCGGTGGTCTCATGCGAAGCAACATCCCGAGCTTTCGCCTGCCGGGCCGGGTCATCGACGACGAGATCAGCACGATCATCGATTTCGGCGTAGACCTGCGCCTCAACACCCCGGTCCACAGCCTCAAGGCACTGCTCGACGAAGGCTACGACGCGGTGTTCATCGGAACCGGCGCACCCTCGGGACGCGAGCTCGAGCTGCCGGGGCGACACGATACCGAGAACATCCACATCGGCATCACCTGGCTTACATCGGTGGCGTTCGGTCACGTGCACAGCATCGGTGAGCGTGTCCTCATCATCGGTGGGGGAAACACCGCCATGGATTGCTGCCGCACCTCGCTGCGCCTCGGCGGCAAGGACGTCAAGGTGGTGGCGCGCAAGCCGAGACATCTGCTCAAGGCTTCGGACTGGGAGCTCGAGGATGCGGAAGAGGAGCACGTGGAGCTCCTGCTCAATCACTCACCCGAGGCTTACGTCATCGAGAACGGGCGTCTGGCCGGCATGAGGTTCAGCCGGGTCGAGTGGCACGAGGACGAGAGCGGCAGGCTTCGCTCCAAGACGCTCGACGAGGTCGTGCTTCCCTGCGACGACGTGATTCTGGCGGTTGGACAGGAAAACGCGTTTCCGTTCATCGAGCGGGATATCGGCATCGAGTTCGACGAGTGGAACATGCCGGTCGTCGACGAGACGACCTTCCAGTCGACCCGTAGCGATGTCTTTTTCGGCGGAGATGCCGCCTTCGGTCCTAAGAACATCATATGGGCGGTGGAGCACGGTCATCAGGCGGCGATATCGATTCACAAGCACTGCCAGGGCACATCCGTGCGCGACCGTCTTCCTCGAGGTGTCAATCTCAGCAGCCGCAAGATGGGCATCCACGAGTGGAGCTACAGTAATGACTTCAGCGCGCTCGCCCGCCAGGCGATGCCACGCGTCGATCTCGAGAAACGTTTCAAGGAGCTCGAGATCGAGGTCGAGCTCGGATTCACGGTCGAGCAGACCTGCGAAGAGGTCGAGCGTTGTCTGAACTGCGACGTGCAGACCGTTTTCACCGATTCGCTGTGCATCGAATGCGATGCGTGTGTCGACGTATGCCCGGTGGACTGCCTGACCATCACGCACAATGGCGAAGAGCAGGATCTGCGCAAACGGCTCAGGGTCGCAGCGCTCGAAATCGAGCAACCCCTTTTCGTGTCCGGAGCCCTCAAGCAGACCGGTCGGGTCATGGTGAAGGACGAGAACGTATGCGTGCATTGCGGCCTGTGCGCAGAGCGTTGCCCGACGGCCGCATGGGATATGCAGAAGTCGACGATTCTCATCCCTTACGCAAGCGATGAAGACGCCGGAACCGATTCATGGAAATCGTTGAAAAAGGCGGGATAAACGATCTCGTAATCAAGCTCGCCACCGTCAACGGGACGGGCTCGGCGAGCGCGAACAGCCTTTTGATGCGGGCAATCTTCCGCATGGGCATCCCGGTCATGGGCAGGAACTTCTTCCCGTCCAATATCCAGGGCCTTCCGACCTGGTTCGAGATCCGGGTGAATCACCGCGGACATCTGTCGCGCTCCGGCCGGGTCGACCTGATGGTGGCCATGAATGCCGAGACCTACCGGCAGGATCTGGCCGACGTCACTGCTGGAGGCACGCTGGTCTACGACTCCACCTGGCCGCGCGGAACTACTCTGGTACGCGACGACGTCAAGATACTCGGCGTGCCGCTGGCAGGGATGTGCAACGAGGCATTTACCGGCGTCCGTGCACGCATACTCATGAAAAACATCGCCTATGTCGGCGTGCTCGCGGCGCTTCTCGATGTGGACATGGATGTGCTGAGGACGCTGCTCGAAGAAACCTTTGCGAGCAAGCCCAAGCTAGTGGACGCGAATCTCGAGGCCATCGATCTCGGCTATCGCTATGCGACGGATCATTTCGAGTGCCCGCTCGAGACACATCTGACCAAGCTCGACAAGACCGATGAGCACATCCTGATCGACGGCAACACCGCTGCGGCCCTCGGCTGCGTGTACGCTGGCGCGACATTCGCCGCCTGGTATCCGATTACTCCATCGACGTCTCTCATGGATGGATTTCGGAATTTCTGCCAGCATTTCCGCAAAGACGAGGACACCGGAAAAAATCGGTTCTGTATCGTTCAGGCCGAAGACGAGCTCGGCGCGATCGGAATGGTCATTGGTGCCGGTTGGAGCGGAGCGCGGGCGTTCACCGCCACGAGCGGCCCCGGTGTATCCCTGATGAACGAGTTTCTTGGCTTCGCGTATTTTGCTGAAGTGCCGATTGTGCTGTTCGACGTGCAGCGGGCCGGGCCTTCTACCGGTATGCCGACGCGTACTCAGCAGTCGGACATCCTCTCATGCGCCTTCGCCTCTCACGGCGACACCCGGCACGTGCTGTTGTTCCCGGCCAACCCAGCCGAGTGTTTCAGCTTGTCGGTCGAGGCATTCGATCTCGCCGAGCGTCTGCAGACGCCCGTGATCGTGATGAGCGATCTCGATATCGGCATGAACGACTGGATGTGCCCGAAGCTGGAATGGAACGACGAATATCGGCCGGATCGTGGCAAGGTGCTCGATGCCGAGGCGCTCGAGAAGCTCCCGCAGTTTCTGCGCTACCAGGACGTGGATGGCGACGGAATCTGTCACCGGACCTATCCGGGGGTCCACCCCAAGGGCGGGTACTTCACGCGCGGTTCCGGACACAACGAGTCGGCGCGCTACACGGAGAAGCCCGATGAATATCAGCAGGTGATGGAGCGACTCCAGCGCAAGTTCAAGACCGCGACCGCACTGGTGCCAAAGCCGATACTCGCCAACGCGGCGCAGGCGACGCCCTGGGGTGTGATTACCATCGGCGGCTGTGACGGCGCCGTTCGCGAGGCTGTCGAGAATCTCGGCGCTAAAGGCGTTCATATCGATTACCTCAGGATCCGCGCATTTCCCTTCGGGGCCGAAGTGCAGGCATTTCTCGATGGGCACGAGCGCGTCTTTGTCGTCGAGCAGAACCGGGACGCCCAGCTGAAGTCGCTGCTGAGCCTCGAGTTGGATGTGGAGAAAGACCGGCTCGTCTCGATTCTCCACTACAGCGGTGCGCCGCTCGACTGGCCGACGGTGTTTACGGGAATTTTCGAGCAGGTAAAGAAGAGCGCTGCGGCATGACATTCATTGCAAAGCCCAAGATCAGCTACGCGGGTCAGCCCAAGAATGCCCTTGGGCTCAGCATGCACGATTACGAGGGTACGATCTCGACGCTCTGCGCGGGATGCGGTCACGACTCCATCAGCGCCGCGTTGATTCAGGCCTTCTACGAGCTCGAGGTGGCGCCTCACAAGGTCACTAAATTTTCCGGAATCGGTTGCTCATCGAAGACTCCCGCTTATTTCATGAGTTCCGCCCACGGAATCAATGCCGTGCACGGGCGCATGCCGGCGGTCGCCACCGGCTCCAATGCGGTCAACAAGAGTCTGTATTGTATCGGTGTATCCGGTGACGGAGATTCACTCTCCATCGGCCTGGGTCAGTTCGCGCACGCCCTGAGGCGAAACCTCAACATGCTCTACATCATCGAGAACAACGGGGTTTACGGCCTCACCAAGGGCCAGTTCTCGGCGTCGGCGGACGTGGGCACCAAGGCCAAGAAAGGCGAGGTCAACGAGCAACAGCCCATCGATCCGGTGATTACCGCGCTCGGGCTGGGTGGAACGTTCATTGCGCGCGGTTTCTCCGGCGACAAGGAGCAGCTCGTGCCCTTGATCAAGGCGGGGCTCAAGCACGAAGGGTTCGCCGTGCTCGACGTTCTCTCTCCTTGCGTCACTTTCAATGATCACGAGGACTCTACCAAGAGCTACGCGCACACGCGCCAGAATTTTCACAGGGCGACGCGTCTAGACTTCATCCCGCCGGCAGAGCCGATCAGCGCACAGTACGAAGAAGGCGAGAGCATATGCGTCAATCTGCACGGCGGAAGCAACGTCATGTTGCGCAAGGCCGGACAGGAATACGACCCCACCGACCGTGCCCGCGCCTTCGCTTACATCGAGCAACACCAGAAGCGGGGCGAGATTGTCACGGGTCTTCTCTACGTCGATGCTGAGCGTGAAGACATGCACACGCTCGCGAATACGATCGACGAGGATCTTATCGACGTGGCGTTCGAGGATCTGTGCCCTGGCTCAGCGGCCCTGGCCGATCTCCAGGAGCGGTTTCGCTAGTACTGGTGCTTCGGCAGAAGCTCCGGCTTGCCGAGCTCGAATCCCTGGGCGTAGTCGACGCCGATCTCATTGAGCGCCCTCAGTATCGCCTCGCTTTCCACGAACTCGGCAATGGTGCGCTTGCCCATGACATGCCCGATCTCGTTGATGGAGCGGACCAGCTCCCTGTGAATCGGGTCCTCGACGATATCCTTGACGAACACGCCGTCGATCTTGAGAAAATCCACCGGCAGGCTCTTCAGGTAAGCAAACGATGACAGGCCGCTGCCGAAGTCGTCGAGCGCGAATCGGCAGCCGATACGGCGCAGCACCTCAATAAATCGCATGGCACCCGGTAGATTGGCTATGGCAGCCGTCTCGGTGATCTCGAAGCACACTTTACCGGGCGGAAGACCCGTAGACGCGAGCTCGGTGGTTACGAATATCAGGAAGTCCTCGTCCGCCAGTGAGACCCCGGAGAGATTGATGGAGCAAAGAAAAAGCCGCTCCAGGTGATCTGGGTCGAGAGTCAGCAGTCGAAACGCTTCTTTGACCACCCAGCGGTCTAGCTTGACCGACAGGTTGTAGCGCTCTGCAGCCGGCAGGAAGGATTCCGGGAGAACCAGATTGCCGTCTTCGTCGCGCATTCGCAGCAGGAGCTCGTAGTGAGTGTCCGTACCGGCGGCGGCGGGCAGCGAAACGATGCGCTGGCGCGCGAGCTCGAATCGATTCTCCTCGAGCGCAGTCTGAATGCGAGTCACCCAGCGCATCTCGCCATGTCGGCGCGCGAGCTCCACATCTCCCTCGTGGTAGATGTGAATTCGATTGCGGCCACGGTCCTTTGCCGCGTAGCAGGCCGCGTCCGCTGCGCTGAGTATGCTCGAGACGGTCTGTCCGCGGCCTTCGATGGCAACCACGCCGATGCTCGCGCCGATACCGAACACCTGATTCTCCCAGGCAAAGCGGAAATCTTCGATGCAGCGGCGCAACGCGTTGGCAACTCGTTCTGCCACGTGCATGGAGCAATTTTCCAGCAGCACGCCGAACTCGTCGCCACCGAGGCGCGCGAGCGTATCCTGTCTTCGCACCTGGTGCGCGAGCACGCGGCCGAGCCGGCCGAGCAGCTCATCGCCCGCCACATGACCGCAGGTGTCGTTGACCACTTTGAACTGATCGAGATCCAGATAGCACACGGCGTGCTGGCTGCGTCCATCCCCGGCCGACTTCAATGCGCGTTCGAGACGGTTCTCGAACTCGCGCCGGTTCACCAGTCCGGTGAGCGCGTCGTGCGCCGCCTGAAAACGAAGCTGCTGGGAGAGCGCGCGCGCTTCGGTGATATCCTCAACGGCGGCGAACACACGCTCCCAAGTCTGAGCGTGTGCCTGCGGAACTTCCATGGTCGTGCGCACATGAAAGGGTACGCCGTCGAGCCGCATATCCTCGCTCTCGGTCGTTACCCGTCGCGCACCGCTCGTGAGGTAGTGCAACCCTTGGAGAAGGCTTGGCCACGTTGAGCTGCGAAGGCGGCGGTGATATTCGTCGATAAGCTGCTGCTTGGTGTCTGCGTTATAGATCTTGAGAGTCGCATCGTTGACATCGAGGATTTTTATGCCGGCGCTGGCGCGCTGGAGGAGCTCGGGGCGATCACGCAACGCGGCGCCGAGATCCTCGACGCCTTCGCTACGCAGCGAATCGACGAGCTTGCGTACCTCGGACCAGTCGTGCTCCCACAGTGAAATGGGAGCGGCTTCGAACAGGCTGCGATATCGCTGCTCGCTCTGCTCGAGCGCTGTTTGCACCTCACGGCGCTCGGTCACGTCGATCCGAATGCCAACCAGGTGCCCGTCTCTGGTCGGCTGATCGCGGGTCTCAATCCAGCGTCCATTCTCGCCGGCTTCGATCATTGAGACACCGTTACGCCATGCCGCGATGCGCGCCTTGACGAAGCTATCCCGGTCGTCGCGCTCGGGGTACAGTCCGGTGCGTTCGACACAGGCGGTCACCAGCTCTTCGAGCGGCGTTCCGGCATCGAGCAGATCCGTGATGTGCGGGTACATCTCCCGGTAGCGCTGGTTGTAGAGCACCGGGTGGCCCTGGTTGTCGAGGAGAATGAATCCGTCGTTCATGCTCTCGATGGCGTCGCTGAGCAGACTCATCGTTTTCTGGGCCTTGGCCTCGCTGTCGCGAAGCGCGTGCTCGGCGTCCTTGCGCTGGCTGATGTCCAGCGAAACCGTGACGATGCCGATCGGCCCTCCGGAGCGGCCTTGCAGAGGCACCTTGGTGGTCAGCATCGTGTGCGGGACGTTGTCGATGTCGCGGAACTGCTCCTCGAAGAACGGCATCGGCTCGCCCGTCGTGAGCACCTTTCGATCCAGGTTCTCGGTGTAGGCGCCGTGCTCGGCACCCAGCAGCTCGGTGGCCGTCCTGCCCACGGCTCCGTCGGAATCGACCCCGTAGAGCTCGGCCTGGAAGGCGTTCATGATGATGTAGCGCAGATCCGAGCCCTTGACGTTGATCATCGCCGGCACGGCATCGATGACGGCCTGCAGGGTCTCGCGGCTTTTGCTGAGCGCGGCCGGATCGCTGAGCATCCTCATACGGCCCAAGGGGATCGGGGCCCGGTGGTGCGTGCCATCCGCCTGATCCATTTTTATTTCGGCGCGCTTTCTCATCGGCTTTGCGGATAGACTACTGGAGCGTCGAGGCCAAGACCGCGACCTGTGTCAACAACTGCGGCTCGGGCCCGCGTCGATTCGGTGGACCCCGGGACCTGATTCGGCAAAGGGGATGCGCACCGAAAATCTTAGCACAGGCCGCGCTCGCCTCCGGGGCCCCGGCGCCGTGTCGGCGCAATGTAACCGTCGCATAAACCACAGGTAACCGTTATCACGGCCGGCAACGCTCGAGGGAGCCAGGGGATGGATGTTCGGTTCAGAAAGGCCGTCGGCCATGATCTGGCGGCACTACAGGCCCTGGCCCGCGACACGATCGACGAGAGTTACCGCCAGTTCATCGCCGACGAAGGCGTGGACTGGTACCTTTCCGGGCCATTGGACGAGTATCTGCGGCGCAACCTCGGTCACAGCATCGTTGCCATGGTCGGCGACAGGTTCGTCGGGTTAGCGGTGTGCAAAGACGGTCTTATCGATTTTCTCGTCATCGACTACTGTCTGCAGCGGCGCGGGCTCGGTACCGCTCTGCTCGGGCACTGTGAATCGGTGCTGTTCGAGCGACACGATTTGATACGACTCGAGAGCTTCGAGGCAAACGCAAAAGCGAACAGGTTCTACATGAAGAACGGCTGGACGCGGGTGCGAGCGGTATCCGATGCGATGTCGGGCGGTAGAAAGTGGATTTTCGAGCGCAGTGCGCGCTCGGCCTAGCGGCGCCGGGTCAGGCTGTTTCCGGTCCCTGCGGCTGTTTTTCCAGGTAGCGCTCGAGATCCCGGACCTGATCCAGGGTGTCGATCTCGATGTAGGGATCGTCGGAAATGCCCACCGCTATTCGATAACCGTGCTCCGTCGCCCGCAGCATCTCGAGCTTCTCGGCCGTTTCGAGGCCTCCCGGTGCAAGTGACGAGAACGTCTCTAGGAATTGCGCCGTGTAAGCGTAGAGCCCGAGATGAACGAGCACCGGACACGCTGCGGCGCTGGCCGCGTCGTAGCCGCCGTTGAAGTCGCGAAAGTAGGGTATCGGCGCCCTGGAAAAGTAGATGGCGTTACCTTGGCTGTCACAAACGAGCTTTACGTCGCCCGGATCGTTGTAGACATCCTCGGCGCTTCGCTGATTGAATTTGGCGTAAACCTCGAGCGGCGTGCCCAGGGTCGCCATCTCGGCATCGCCCTCGATGAGGGCCGCGAGGCTGCGAATCTGCGCCCCGGTGACCAGAGCCTGGTCCCCCTGGACGTTGATGACGTTGTCTGCCCCTACGGCGCGGTTGGCCTCGGCAATGCGATCGGTTCCGCAGCTGTGCGCCGCGTCAGTCATGATGGCTTCGAAGCCCGCTTGTGCAAGCAGCTCGCGAAGACGTTCGTCGTCGACGGCGAAGTACAGAGGAAGCTCTGGCGCCTGGTTACGAATCCGCTCGGCAACCAGCTGCAGCACGGGCTTGCCCTTCACCTCGTGGAGCATCTTCTCGCGCAGGCGCGTCGACGCGAGTCGGGCGGGCACGAGAATGGCGGTCTTCATGCGGCCGCCACGCCGGTCACCCTGGGGCGTTCATCGGATAACGCTCATGCGAGCACCGAACGCATCTTCTCGAGTCGATCGGCCAACGCCGCCTCATCCCAGGAGAGCTTGATCAGCATGGAGATGGTGCGGCCCATGATCGCGTCCGAGGCGGAAAGGTCCCGCTCGGCCCAGTTCTCGCCGTAACCGAGCCTGTCGGGCGCGAGCGCAGCCGGGCTTTTCATTTGCTTGAGATGATCCCAGGCGCGATGGTAGTGCCAGTTGTTGTCGTACCAGTAAAAGCAACCGTCGACACCGGCCGTTGCCAGATCCTTCACCGTCTGGCGTGCCTCGTCCTCGGTGGGCATGAAAAAGCTCAAAAACGTGGCCGAGTCGCCGTCCCTGTCTGGAAGATCGCGGAATGACACGCGATTGAGACCACTCAGACCGTCCTTGATGAATGTCTTGTTGGCGCGCTGTATCGCCAGCACCCGGTCGAGCTTTCTGAGCTGGGCGACGCCCACAGCGGCGTTCAGCTCGCTGATTCGATAATTGGTTCCCACGTGCGGGTGTCCTTCGGCGCCGCGATCGGACCCGACGTGGTCGTGACCGTGGTCGGTGTAGGCCTGGATCACCTCGTAGATGTCTTCGTCATCGGTGACGATGGCGCCGCCTTCGCCGCAGGTGATCGTTTTGACGTAGTCGAACGAGAAGCAGCCGGCCTTGCCGAAGGTTCCGAGTGGTTTGCCTTGGTAGTGTGCGCCGAGGGCCTGCGCGGCGTCCTCGATCAGCGTGATGCCGCGTTCCTCGCAAAGCGCCGCCAGGCGTTCGATGCGCGCCATGGATCCGCACATGTGCACCACCAGCACGGCTTTGGTCCTGTCCGTGATGGCACCCGCCACCGCCTCTGGATTCAGGCACAGGGTCTCGTCGATGTCGGCGAAGACCGGCACGGCGCCGGCCAGCAGGATCATTTCGATGTCGGCGACGAAGGTGAACGGCGCGACGATGACCTCGTCGCCGGCGCCCACACCGCAGGCTGCCATGGCCGTCGCCACCGCGGCGGTGCCACTCGAGCACACGTGTGCATGCCGAGCACCGAGGCGCTCGGCGAGCTCTTTCTCGAGCGTCATCGCTTTCCAATGGCCGTTGCGTGCACCGTCGAAGCCGTAGCGCATGAGCACTCCGGAGTCGAGGACATCCTGCACCTCGCGGCGCTCTTCGTCTCCGAATATCTCGAACCCTGGCATGTTTGTCCCCGTGTGGTGATACTGGATTGCGCGCCGTCGCGGCGCGCAGGCGGCTATTTTAGTCTCGGCCCGGGTCCGTTACTACGGCAATTCGAAGAACGGCGCCGGCACCATCAGCTTGTTCTCCTGAGACACCAGATGACCGGCCTCGGCGCTCATCGCCAGGTACTCGATCCACTCGGGATCGGCCTGCATGGCGGCGCGTTTGCGCGCGCGGTCGGCGGCGTCCTCGTAGACCCAGATGTGCACGAAGCTGTTGACCGGTCCGGTTTCGGTGACGGCGTAGAGAAGCGGTTTGCCGAGATGCCTCTGCTGTGCCCGCATACCGTGTTTCTCATACAACGCCATCTGCTTGGGAAGCGTGCCGGGTTTACAGGTGTAAGTGCGATGGTCGAATAGCATTCGCGGTCTCCCTTTTTGTCATTTTATTCGCAGGCGATCGACGCTGTCGGGATCGAAGGTGAATCCGAGGCCGTTGCCTTCCGGCATCGCCATGCGGCCGTCGACGAGGTGCATGCGCTCCCGGTAAAGACTCTCGAACCACGGCATGTGTTCGAGATAGATGCAGTTCGGCGCGGAGCCGGCGATCGAGAGGCTCTGCTCTGTGAAGACGTGCGTGGAGACGGGCACGTCGAATGCCGATGCCAGGCTCGCGACACGCCGGAACTCGGTCAGACCACCGATACGCTGCAGGTCGGGCATCAGCACGTCCACCGCCTTCGCCTCGAGCATATCGCGCATGCCGTAACGGGTGTACTCGGTCTCGCCCGAAGCGATGGGTGTGTCCAGCGCCGCCGCCACCGCCGCGTGACCTTCGAGATCCCAGGCCGGCACCGGTTCCTCGAACCACACGAGCCCGAGCTCTTCCAGGCGCCGGCCGAGACGTATTGCGTGGCTTACCGTGAAGCCCTGGTTGGCGTCAGCCATGAGGGCCACATCCGCTCCGATGGCGTCGCGCACCGCCGTCACCCGCTCCACGTCCTCTTCGATGCGCGGTTTTCCGACGCGAACCTTCATGGCGCGGAACCCCTGCGCGACAAAAGAACGCGCCTCGCTGATCAGCTCATCGATCGAATACGACAACCACAAGCCACCGCTCGCGTACACGTCCACGCAGTCCCTGCAGGCGCCAAACAGCTTGTAGAGCGGTTGCTGCGCGGCTTTGCCGACGAGGTCCCAGCACGCCGTATCGAGTGTCGAGATGGCGAATAGGGTGATGCCTTTGTGGCCGAAAAAGTTGATCTCCCGCCACATGCTGTCCCACAGGCTCTCGACGTCGCGCGGATCCCTGCCGATCACGAGCGGCGCAAGGCTCTCGATCATTGCCTGTAGAATATCGAGACGCACGGCGTTCATGGTGAAGTTGTAGGCTTCGCCCTTGATGCCCTCATCACTGTCGAGACTGACAAGCACGCAGCCCACCGAGCGAATGTCGTGAATGGCGGTGCGGATCGGTTTCTCCAGGGGAATCTGCACCTGCACGCAGTCGAGGCCGGTGATCTTCATGAAAGCGGTCGTCTAGGTATCGAGGTGCGCCGGCTTTCCGGCAACCCCGTCGTAGAGAATATCCTGTCGAAGCCTCATGATGCGGCGATGCTCCGCGAGCGCGTCCGCATCCATGTCGCTTCTGGGCGGTTGCTCGTGCACGAAGTTTCCGTAGCGATCCTCGCCGCGCACCAGCATGGCGCTGTCGCGCTCGCCGTTGCCTTGGCGGACATGGGGCGCGATGTAGCGAAGCGCGACGCCGATACGCCGATCGTCAGTCTGATTGGGCTCCGATGCGTGAACCGTGCGCACGTTGTGCAGAGAGATCTCACCGGGGGCCAGCTCGAGGTAAACGGCTCTCGATTCGTCTATCTCCATGGTCACCTCCTGGCCACGGGTGAGCAGATTGAGCTCGGCGAGCGTGTCCCGGTGGGCCATCTGATCGAGCAGGTGAGTACCCGGCATCATTTTCATGCAGCCGCTCGCGCGCGTCGCAGGAGACAGTGCCACCCAGGCGGTCACGACGTCGGCTCCGTCGAGGCCCCAGTAGGTCGAGTCCTGATGCCACGACACGTAGTGAGGGTCGCGTGCGTCCTTCACGAACAGACTCGTGCCCCAGCACATGATGTCGGGACCGAGAACGTCTTCGACGGCATCGAGAATGCTCTCGTTGCGCACGAGCTCGCACACCCAGGTCTGCAGCAGGTGGATCTTCTGGCCTTTCGACAGCGTGTACCAGCCGTCGTGGGCGCGCTCGTAGCTCTCGAAGCGGCGCCGGTACGTCGCGGCCTGCTCTTGCGACAGGACACGCACCGGCGAGACGAACCCGTCTCGCTCGAAGGCGGTAACCTGCTGGGAGTCGAGCAGTTTTGGCATGATCTCGCGCGCCGGCGCCGATGCGGCGAAGTTGTTGCAACGACAGGTGGGCATTCTAACAGGCGCTCGAGGCTGGACGTATAATGCGGAGAAACGCGCCCGATCGCGCGGCGCAGGCGCCGAATACGGGGGACACCGGCATGTCGACGAAGGATCCGAACGCGCGTACGCGCCACGCGGACGATGTCAGCCTGCCCACCCTCACCGGCCGCTCCGCCTTCCTCGAGCTGCTCGAGGACGAGGGCGTCACGCATCTGTTCGGCAACCCCGGCACCACCGAGCTGCCGATCATGGACGCGCTGGTCGAGCACCCGGACATGCGTTACGTGCTCGGGCTGCAGGAGTCCATCGTCGTCGCCATGGCCGACGGCTACTCGCGGGCATCGGGAAAACTGTCCGCCTGTAACGTGCACGTGGCGCCCGGGCTCGGCAACGCGCTGGGGTCGCTCTACAACGCCGCCTGGTACGGATCCCCCGTGATCGTCACGGCGGGTCAGCAGCAGCTCGGCTTCGGTCTCACCGAGCCGTTGCTGGCCGGGCCACTGGTGGAGATGGCCGCACCTCTGGTGAAGTGGGCCATCGAGGTCACGCGACTTGCCGACCTGCCGCTGGTCGTTCGCCGCGCCGCCAAGATCGCGCTCACGCCGCCGACGGGGCCGGTGTTCATCTCGCTTCCCGGCGACATTCTCAACGACGAGGCGCCCCTCGCGCTCGGCGAGGCGACGCGCGTGCAAGCGATCACGGTGCCGGCGCAGGCGGACCTCGAGCGGCTCGCCGAGCGCATGCTGGAGGCGTCCAACCCGGTCATCGTCAGCGGCCACGAGGTCGCCACCGGCGACGCCCTCGACGCGGCCGAGAGGCTCGCCGAGCTTCTCGGCGCGCCGGTCTATCAGCAAACGGTGCCCTACGCGACCCATTTCCGCTCCGAGCACCCGGCATTCATGGGCAGCCTCGGCCGCGATCAGCCGCGCGTGCGCGCGATCCTCGAACCCCACGATCTCATGATCTGCCTCGGTGCCGACGTGCTGCGGATGTCGGTGTGGCATGCCGTCGAGCCCATGCCAGCCGCCATGAAGGTCATCCAGATCGGTCAGCGCGACTGGGAGTTCGGTAAGAACTATCCGGCGCAGATGGCGTTGCGCGCCGACGTCGGGGAGACGTTGCGGGCGCTGGCACCGGTGCTCGAGGCGCGCCGCAGTGCCAGGCGCGCCGAGCAGGCGGCGGCCCGCATGGCGGCGATCGGCGACGACAACTGGGGCGCGCGACGCCGGCGGCTGCGCCAGCAGGCGCTCGCGCTGCCCGACTCGGGCCCCATACGTCCGGAGCGTCTCATGCTGCAGATCGCCGAGACCCTGCCCGAGGATGCGGTGGTGGTGGAGGAGGGCCTGGTGTCGTCGCGTCCGCTGCTCGGCTTCCTGCCGCTTCGCGATGCACGCGGCTTCTTCGGACTCGCCAGCGGCGGCATCGGCTTCGCCATCGCCGGCGCCATCGGCATCGGGCTTGCCCAGCCCCACCGCCCGCTGGTTGCCGTCATCGGCGACGGCAGCGCCATGTACAGCATTCAGGCGCTTTGGACCGCGGCGCACCTGCGTTTGCCGGTCACCTACATCATCTGCAACAACCGCGGCTACCGGATACTCAAGGAGCGGCTGCTGGCCTTCAAAGGCATGGCGGCGACCAATCAATCGTTCACGGGCATGGATTTTCGCGATCCGCCCATCGACTTCGTGGCCCTGGCCGAGTCCATGGGCGTGGCGGCGCGGCGTATCACCGAGCTGGACGCCTTCGTGCCGGCGCTCGAGGCCGCTCTTGCCAACGATGGCCCCGACCTGCTCGACGTGGTGGTGCACGACGGCTTCGAGGCCTGAGCCGCCGCGCGCCGGGACGCCGTTCGGCAGCATCGAAGCGCGCGACGCTGTGATATTCTGCGCGCCTTTGCGATCGACCAGGAGCAACCATCCATGTATGAAGAGCTCGCCATGTACATCGACGGCGAATGGTGCCAGGGCAGCGACGGCGCTGGCGAGGACGTCATCAATCCCGCCACCGAAGAGGCGCTGGCGCGCCTGCCGCACGCCTCGGCCGCGGATCTGGACCGCGCGCTGGCGGCGGCCAGCCGGGGGTTTGCCGAGTGGCGTGTCACATCGGCTTACGATCGCTGCGCGATTATCTACAAGGCGGGCGAGCTGATTCGTGAGCGCGCGGACGCCATCGCCAGAACCCTGACCCTCGAGCAGGGCAAGGTGTTCGGCGAGGCGCGCATGGAAGTGATGGTCTCGGCGGACATCTTCCAGTGGTATGCCGAGGAAGGCCGCCGGGCCTACGGCCGCATCATCCCGAGCCGCATACCGGGCGCGCGGCAGATGGTGGTGCGCGAGCCCGTCGGCCCGGTGGCGGCGTTCACACCGTGGAACTTTCCCGCGGTGACGCCGGCGCGCAAGATCGCCGGCGCCCTCGGCGCGGGGTGCTCCTGCATCATCAAGCCTTCGGAGGAGACGCCGGGCACCGCCATCGCCATGGTGCGGGCGCTCGAGGATGCCGGACTGCCGGCGGGCGTCGTGAACGTGGTCTTCGGCGTGCCCCCGGTGGTGTCCGAGCACCTCATCAAATCGCCGATCATCCGCAAGGTGACCTTCACCGGGTCGATACCGGTCGGCAAGATGCTGACCCGCATGGCCGCCGAGGGCATGAAGCGCACGACCATGGAGCTCGGCGGGCACGCGCCGGTGATCGTCTTCGACGACGTGGACGTCGACAAGGTGACCAGCATCGCCGTGGCCGGCAAGTACCGCAACGCCGGCCAGGTATGCGTCTCGCCGACGCGCTTCTTCGTCCAGGACAAGGTCTACAAGAGCTTCGTCACCCAGTTCAGCGAGAAGGCCGCGGCGCTCAAGGTGGGCGACGGTCTCGAGGCGGGCATGGAGATGGGGCCGCTCGCCAACAAGCGCCGCGTCGAGGCCGTGGAAGGTTTCGTCAGCGACGCGGTGGCGTGCGGGGCGGGTCTTTCCACCGGCGGTGAGCGCATCGGCAATCAGGGTTACTTCTTCGCCCCGACGGTCCTCGACGACGTGCCCGACGAGGCGCGCATCATGAACGAGGAGCCGTTCGGACCGCTTGCGCCCATGCAGCCGTTCAGCAACTTCGAAGACGTCATGGAGAAGGCCAACGGGCTGCCTTTCGGCCTCGCGGCCTATGCCTTCACGACATCGACCAAGCGCGCCAATGCCGTGTCCGAAGCGCTGGAGAGCGGTCTCGTCGGGGTCAACCACTGCGCCATCTCCTTCGCCGAGACGCCCTTCGGCGGCGTCAAGGAGAGCGGCCACGGTGCAGAGGGCGGCATCGAGGGACTGGAGGCGTACCTGAGCACCAAGTTCATCACTCAGCTGAACAGCTGAGGCCGGCTCGCGGGGGATGGGTCCGGGCCCGTCCCCCGGAGGCCCCGGGGCAATAATTCTATATTTCTAGAAATACCGTTGATTTATCCCCTGGGGGCCGCTAGCATGGACGGCGTGGACATGAATCTGGACGACGCCGCACGGCTGATGGACCAGCTGGGCAACCCGACGCGACTGCGCATCGTGCGACTGCTGGTGCGCGCGGGCGAGCAGGGGCGCGCGGTGGGCGACATCCAGCGGAGCCTCGACGTGCCGGCGTCGACCCTGTCCCATCACCTGAGCCATCTGCGCGGTGCCGGCCTGGTTCGCCAGGAGCGCGAGGGCACGGTGCTGCGCTGCTTCGTCGACTTCGCGCTGATCGCCGGGCTGGTGGCGTTCCTGACCGCCGAGTGCTGCACCGACGTGGGCGACGCGGCCGTCACGCGGCGCGCCGCCGGCTGAGGGGTTTGCATCGCCATGAGCGTGCCCACCGAGCAACTGAAGCGATCCCCGTGGCCGGTGCGCCTCGGCGAGCGGCTCGGCGACCGCGTGGTCGTGACCCTGGGGCTCGGCGTCCTGGCCCTGGCAGCCGTCGACGCGCAGCAGGTGGCGGCGTCGCTGCGCTTCACCGGCGCCTCGCTGCTGTTCATGGCACCGTTTCTTCTCCTCGCCGTGGCCATCGCCGCCTTCGCCAAGGCGAGCGGCGCCGACAAGCTCATCGCGCGAGCCTTCGCAGGCCACCCGGCGACGGCGGTGGTGGCCGCCTCCCTGGTGGGTGCGCTGTCGCCGTTCTGCTCCTGCGGCGTGATTCCCCTCATCGCCGCCATGCTCGGGGCGGGCGTGCCGCTGGCGCCGGTCATGGCCTTCTGGATCGCGTCGCCCATCATGGACCCGGAGATGTTCGTTCTGACCGCCGCCGGCATCGGTCTCGGCTTCACCGTCGCCAAGACCATCGCCACCGTGGCCATGGGATTGATGGCGGGCTTCGTGGTGCTCGCCATCGAGCGGCGCGGTTGGCTGGCGGCGCCGCTCAAGAGCGCACCGGCCTGCGGCAGCTGCAGGCCGACCTTCGACGCTTCGGCGCCGGTCGCGGTGGCGTGGACGTTCTGGCGCGATCCCCGGCGCCGCGAGGAGTTCTTCGCCGAGGTACGCGACGTCGGCTGGTTTCTCGGCAAGTGGCTGACGTTGGCTTTTTTTCTCGAGAGCCTCATGGTCGCCTACGTGCCGACGGAGCTGATCGCCCGCGTCGTCGGTGACGGCAACGCCCTGGCCGTGCCGCTGGCGGCGCTGGTGGGGATTCCGACCTACCTGAACGGTTACGCGGCCATCCCGCTGGTCGCGGGCCTGCTCGATCTGGGCATGTCGCCGGGCGCGGCCATGACCTTCATCACCTCCGGCGCGGTGTCGTCGATCCCGGCGGCCATCGCCGTGTACGCACTGGTGAAGAAGTCCGTGTTCGCGCTCTACGCACTGCTCGGATTGAGCGGCTCGATGCTCGCCGGCTTCGCCTATCAGCTGAGCCTGTCTGTAATCCAGTAGCTGTGCAGAAATCCGGTACACGCGCGAAGGCTTCGATTTAACGCTCCTCGTCTACACCCCCTCCCTGTCCCTCCCCTCTTCCAGGGGGAGGGCACTCCTCCGACCGGCAGGTGCCGGGAACTTCGCAACATCTATCTACTCCCGTCAGGCCCTTTCGAGCGCTTTCCTGTGGGCCTCGACGAAGGCCGCCATGCTGGGGAAATGAAAGTCGATGCGCACGTCGCGCTGCGGCGCCACGGTGGCGCCGTAGCCCTCGACGTCGTGGCGCCGGTCTATCCAGTTGGTGGCGAGCCCGAAGGCGGTCGCCTGCACGTGGTCGTGATGCAGGCTCTGGGCCGTGTGCAGGATGTCGCTCTTGGCGATGCCGCGCGCAGCGAGGTGCTCGAGCATGTATTCGAAGTTTCGCGGGTCCGGCTTGTAGGAGCCGATGTCCTCAGCGGTGTAGATGGCGTCGAACTCGACGCCGAGCTTCTCGTTGCTGGCGGCGAAGCTGTTGCGATCGACGTTGGAAAGAATCACCAGCATGTAGTGCTTCTTCAGATGGGCGAGCGCCTCGGCCGAATCCGGAAATGCCGGCCAGTCCTTGACCGACTCGCCGAACTGTCCATCGAGCTCGGCGCCGGCTTCGACGCCCCAGTGCGCGCGCAGGCGCGCGTGCACCCGGGCGAGCAGCGCCGGATAGGGCATGTCCGGGGTGGCGGCCTCCTGCTCGGTTTCGTAACGGGCAAAGGCCTCGAGCGCCGCGTCGCGGCCGGGGGGCTGCGTCAGGCGGGCGAGCAGCGGCTGCAAGGCGGTAAAGATGCCGCTCTCCCAGTCGATGAGCGTGCCGTAGCAATCGAAGGTGAGCGCCTTGTAGTCCGTCAGCTCCACGGTGAGTCCTCGCCGCTCACCGTTGCGGCCCGCGCTGCGGGAGCACATCGAAGGCGATGCTGATACGCCGGCCACTGGCCTCGAAGGGAATGGTGCGGTGGTAAAAATAAGAGGGAAACAGCACCAGCATTCCTGCCTGCGGCTTGACGAGCCTGAGCTCCGGTGCGACGCGTGTGTGAAAGTGATCCGGTGGCTGACCGAACTCGATCCAGCCTGCCGTGTCCTGCGTCGATGCCGACACCGCTTCGGGGATCTGCACGTAGTAGACGCCGCTCATCCAGGCCGATGGATGAATGTGCGGCATCTGGTGTCCCTGACTTTCGAGCACCACGCTCCACGCGGTCAAGCGGTAGCGCGCCGGCATGCTGACGACGAACGGATGCGCCGCGCTTGCGTCCAATGCCGAGCGGTAAGTCTCGATGGCCCGGCGCAGAGAGGACTCCCAACCGGCCATGGGGCCCCTCGGCTCGACCAGCAGCTCACCGGAATGCTTGCCCTTGCGCGTGGCGTGACTGGCGGGCGCATCCACGAGCGAGGGGTGCGCGCAGATGTGCTCGGCGAGCGCCGCGTTGAAGGCGTCGCGATCGGCGAACGCCTTCGGAATCTCGAGCTCCGCCGTGTGCAGGTAAGTGTCCAGATCGGCGAGCGCGCGCGCGCCGGCGGCATCACCGCTCTCGCGAAGCGCGATGGTCTTGAATGCCAGCATGGCGGTGTCGCCGGGATGCCTTCCGAGGAAGCTGTCGGACAGGGCCAGCGCCGCCGTCGGCTCGCCGCGCGAGAGCTGCAGGTCCCCGAGGTTGGCATGCGCCTGGGCATGGTGGGGATCGAGCTCGATGGCATGCTGATAGGCGCGCTCGGCGTCGTCCAGGCGGCCGAGCTTGTGCATGGTGTAGCCGAGGTTCACGAAGCACTCGGTATAGTGAGGTCTGACTGCTATCGCGCGCTCGAACGCATCGACGGCCTCGTCGTAACGTTCCAGGTCGTGCAGCAGCACGCCCAGGTTGTACAGGGTATCGGCGTGTCCGGGTTCGATCTCGAGCGCCTTGCGGTAGGTGGACTCGGCGTCGTCGTGGCGCGTGAGCTCATAGAACACGGCGCCCATGTTGTTCAGCGCATCCACGTGGTGCGGCGCTACCTCCAGGACCCAGCGGTAGTACGCCAGCGCCTCGTCGAACTCTCCGAGCGCCTTGCATGCATTTCCCGCGTTGAGGTACGCGGGTAGAAAATCCGGCTGGATATCCAGGGCTTTCCTGTAGCTTTCCCGTGCCTCGCCCGGCCGGCCCATGGCCTCGAGCACGATGCCGAGATTGAAATGGGCGTCGAAGTACGTCGGCGCAATCTCGATCGCCCGTCGGTAAGCCGACTCGGCCCGCAGCAGGTCACCTTCGGCCTTGAGCACGTTGCCGAGATTGTTGTGAGCATCCACGAAGTCGGGGCGATGCTCGATGGCGGTTTCGAGAAGCGTGAGTGCAGTGGCCGCATCGCCGGTCTCGAAGCACGCGATAGCAGCAAGGTTGAGCAGGCGATGCTCCCGGGGCTGCTCGGCGAGCAGGGATTGGCAGAGCGCGCGCGCCTCGCCGGCGCGGCCGCCCTGGAGCAGCGCCGTGACCTGACCGAGGGCTGCCTCGATGTCGGGGAGCCGAGGCGCGTCTCCGCGCTCACGCCGGACTTTGCGCAGTCGCCGCTGGTCTTTTCGGTTCATGTGCCATCGCCGCCTCGGGAGCGGAGATGATACCGAGTTTTCAGTCGCGGTAGATCGGGCTGTGGTGGAAATCCGCGCCGCGACTCAGCCGATCACCGAAAAGCTGCTATTGGGATTGATCTCGCGCCGGCGCGAATAGAATCCGACGTCGATGCTGCCCCCCACGTAGCGGAGGGGAAACGCGAGCGGGCTTTGGTCGTGATCGCCGCCGCCTTCGCAGTATTCGATGAGCGAGGCCATCATGGCGCCCGCCACCGGTGCGTTCTTGAACTGGTTGCCGCTGGTGCCGATGGCCATGTAGAAGCCGCCCACGCAGGATTTGTCGTAGATTGGAATCCAGTCGTCGCTGACGTCGTACAGGTCGACACAGCCCCTCATGCGGCTGGGAATGCCGAGGCTCGGGATGCGTTGGGCCATGCGGTAGGCCTGGGTCGTCCACTGCTCGGTGAACTCGCGATCATAGCTGTCGGGATCGACCCACTCGCGTTCGTCGCATTCCGGGTCCTCGCTGCCTATGAGGATGTGGTTGCCGGTCTCGGGGCGGCAGTACACGCCGATGTCGCTGTCGGAGACGACGAAGCCCGAGGTTTCGAAATTGAAGCCCTCCGGCGAGGGCACGTGCGTGACCTCCTGACGCAACGCGCGGGTACGGATGTTCATGTCGCCGTCGGCGCCCGCCATCCGGTTGACGGGACCCGAATAGGGTCCGGCGACGTTGACGACTACCGGCGCATCGATACGCGTGCCGTCGTCGAGCACGACACCGGTGACGCGTCCGTTCGCCCGCGGGATCTCGACCACCCTCTTGTTGAAAAGAAATTGCGCGCCCCTCGCCTCTGCCGCGCGTTGCAGATTATGGGTGGCAAGCTGCGGATCGCTGATGTACCCGGCGGTGGGGAAGAAAACAGCGCCCTCGACGCCGCCGCCGGTGGGTTCACAGAATCCTGCGTCCCCCGGCCGCTTGGGAGGGCCGAAGCGCTGCATGTCGTAGATGGGCAGTCGCTCGATAATTTCCTCCGGCCTCCATTCCTCGTAAGGAATGTGGAACCGATCGGCGACCTCGCGAATTCTTTCGAGATAGCCGTTGACTTCGGTCTTCATGACCATGCAGCCGGTCTCGTGGAAAACGGCCATGCCGCTCTCGTCCTCGATGCCCAGGTACTCTCTCCAGTTCTTCCAGTAGAAGTAGCCCTCGTATGCGAACACCGCGCCTTCGAGCGTCGAGTAATGCACGCGAATGATGGCGCAGGAATTGCTGGTGGGCCCGTAGCCTGCCGCGGGCAGCTTGTCGATGCTGAGCGTGCGGCAACCCTTCTTGCTGAGCTCGTAGGCAATAGCCGCGCCTATGACACCCGCGCCGATGATGATCGCGTCGTAGTTCTCGTGCATGGTCCCGTATTCCGCGTGGTGGGAGCGCGACCTTCAACCGGTGGCGCGCTCCTCGAGTATGGCAACGGCGGGCAGCTTCTTGCCCTCGAGAAACTCGAGAAAGGCGCCGCCGCCGGTCGATATATAGGAGATGCGCTCGCCGACGCCGTACTTGGCGATGGCCGCCAGGGTGTCACCGCCGCCGGCGATGGAGAACGCCGGGGATGCCGCGATCGCCTCGGCGATACGCCGGGTGCCCTCGCCGAACTGATCGAGCTCGAACACGCCCACCGGTCCGTTCCAGACGATGGTGCCGGCGGCGTCGAGCAGGGCGGCGAGGGTGTCGGCCGATTTCGGGCCGATGTCGAGGATCATGTCGTCCGCGCCGACCTCGTCGACGCCGACGAGGCGCGCTTGGGCATCAGCGCTCACGGCTCGAGCGACCACCACGTCCTGCGGCAGCGGAATCTGAGCCCCCGAGGCCTCACTGGCGTCGATGAGGGCACGGGCCGTGTCCACGAGCGCCTCCTCGACGAGCGAGCGGCCGACCTCGTGGCCGGCGGCCTTCAGGAACGTGTTGGCGATGCCACCGCCGACGATCAGCTGATCCACGCGCTCGAGCAGCGATTCGAGAACCGTCAGCTTGCTCGAGACCTTGGCGCCGCCGACGATGGCCACCAGCGGCCGTGCAGGATTTTCCAGGGCTGCGGCGAGGGCCTCGAGCTCGGCCATCAGAAGCGGGCCGGCGCAGGCGATCGGAGCGTAGCGGGCAACGCCATGGGTCGAGGCCTGGGCGCGGTGAGCGGTGCCGAAGGCATCCATGACGAACACGTCGCACAGCGCCGCCATCTGCCTCGCCAGCGCCTCGTCGTCATCCTTCTCGCCCTTGTTGAAGCGCACGTTCTCGAAAAGCACCAGGTCGTCGTCGCCGTTGTAATCCCAATCCACCAGGGGCACGTCGCGGCCGAGCAGCCGGCCGAGCGCGGCCGCCACCGGTGCGAGCGAGTACGCGGGGTCGGGCACGCCTTCGGTCGGGCGTCCCAGATGCGACATCAGCATGACCCGGGCGCCGCCGTCCATGGCACGGCGGATGCCGGGCAGGCTTGCCCGGATGCGGGTGTCGTCGCTCACCTCACCGCCGGCCAGTGGCACGTTGAGATCCAGGCGCATGAGCACGCGGCGGCCGCGCAGGTCCAGATCGGTCATGGCGAGAACGGGCATCGCGCTTCCTGCGTGGAGCAAGATTGCAGGAAGCTAGCATCTTGGGTCGGCAAAGAGAATCGACGGCAGCGCCCGCGTGCGACCGATGGGCGCGATTTCGGCGCGCCCTTGCGTTCAGATTTCCTCGCCGTCGTCCAGGAGCGCGTCGATGGCGTCGAGCTGCGCCTGCCACAGGCCCGAGTAATAGCTCAGCCAGTCGCGCGCCGCCGTCAGGGACTGCGGCTCGAAACGCAGCCGATGCTCGCGGCCATGCACCTCCCGCGTCACCAGCCCGGCGCGCTCCAGAACCTTCAGGTGCTTCGACACCGCCGGCAGACTGATATCGAACGGCCGCGCGAGGGCGCCGACGGTCATGGGTCCCGTATTCAGCGCAGCGACGATGCCGCGCCGGGTCGGATCGGCGAGGGCCCGGAAGACGGCGTCCAGGTCGGGCACACTATTATTAACCATCAGGTTTAATTTAGCCCGCGACCGCCGACGGCTCAACGCCGGGGATGGCATGGGGGCACCGTCAGCGCGCGATGCGGGTCACGGCCGCTTGCGTGAGACGCACCAGGTCCAGCGGATGCAGGGCGATCTCGAGTCCGCGTTTGCCCGCGCTCACGTAGATCTCCTCGTAAGTGAGCGCTGACTCGTCGAGGAACGTGCGCAGCCGGCGGCGCTGCCCGAGGGGGCTGATGCCGCCGACCACGTAGCCGGTCGCACGCTCCGCCGCCGGCGGATCCGCCAGTGCCGCCTTCTTGGCAGCGACGGCGCTCGCCAGCCCTTTGAGGTCGAGCCGGGCGGCAGCGGGAATCACCGCCACCAGCAGCTCACCGCCGGACTCCGCGACCACCAGCGTCTTGAACACCTGGGCGGCATCGACGCCCAGCGCGTTGGCGGCCTCGAGGCCGAAGGCGCGGCTGGCGGTATCGTGGGGATACGCGAGCACACGGCAGGCGACGCCCGCCCGCCGTGCGGCCACCACCGCCGGCGTCATCGCCGGCGGCCGGCCGGGCGTTCGCCTACCACTCGCCGGTGTTGGGCATCGATGCCCAGGGCTCCTTCAGCGGCAGGGACTCGCCGTTGGCCTGCAGCAGCTCGATGGAGATGTTGTCCGGGGTGCGTATGAAGGCCATGCGCCCGTCCCGGGGTGGGCGGTTGATGGTGACCCCCTGGTCCATGAGCCGCTGGCAGATCGCGTAGATATCCTCGACCGCGAAGGCCAGGTGGCCGAAATTCCGCCCGCCTTTGTAATCCTCCGGGTCCCAGTTGTAGGTCAGCTCGACGACCGGCGCCTTCATCGATCGCGCGCTCTGCTCGTCGCCCGGCGCGGCCAGGAACACGTTGGTGTATCGGCCTTTTTCGCTGTCGTAGCGGCTGACCTCGAAGAGGCCGAGCTTGTTGCAGAAAAAGTCCAGGGACTGTTCGAGGTCGCTGACGCGCACCATCGAATGGAGATATTTCATGCCTTTGCTCCCGAGAGATGACGGATAAACTCGTTGGCTCGATGAATGGCTGCGGATGGCAACAGCCCGCCGGCTGTTTAGTCTAACCGCAGCCCGTGCGGCCCGGAAGCGGCTCCCGGCAGGTGGCGGTACCATGGCGCGTGCCGAATGATTCTCGTCGCCATTAAAAATCACATTCCGCTGTCCTCCCGAGCTCACCGACGTGCTGCCGCAGCCGTGCGCGGCGAAGCGCGGGCTTCCCGACCGGCTCAAGCCCATGGCGGCGAGCGCCCCCTGTGACGACGTGTTCGGCGAGATCCGCACCGTCAAGCAGTGTCCGCCCTTCGTCGGCGCCATGGGCTTCGGCTTCATCATGCCGCTAACGTTCGCGTTAGCGTTGCAGCAGGCGCCTGTAGTGCGCGAGCCCGTTCGCGCGCCATCCAGATCGTCGTCACGGGCCGGTTGCCGGGCCCGATTGCGCGCGTCTTCGGACATGCTGCGAGGCATGATACGCGAAATTCGAGCAGGCAAGGTTGAGCGTCCCGGTGAGCGCCGGGTCGCGTGTGCGCCGCTTCTTGCGCCTGACACGAACTGATGCCCATACTTCGCGCTCGCCGCGATGGCGCCTGGAGGGCGAATGACCGAACGACTGATGGAAAAGCGGGCCCTGGTAACCGCGGCTGCCCAGGGCATCGGTCGGGCCACGGCCGAGGCCTTCGCTGCCGAGGGCGCGCGGGTCATCGCCACGGATGTCAACGAGGAGCGGCTGCGCGAGCTCGACGGGGTTCCCGGCGTCACCACCCGCCTCCTCGACGTCACCGACGCCGACGCGGTTCGCGCGGCTGCCGCCGACCTGGGCGCTCTCGACGTCCTGTTCAATTGCGCCGGGTATGTTCATCACGGCAGCATTCTGGAGTGCGAGGAGTCCGATTGGGATTTCTCGTTCGATCTGAACGTGCGCAGCATGTACCTCGTGATTCGCGCGTTTCTGCCGGCGATGCTCGAATCCGGTGGTGGCTCCATCATCAACGTCTCATCGGTGGCCTCCTCCATCAAAGGCATCGCCCAGCGCTGCGTTTACGGTGCGAGCAAGGCCGCGGTGATAGGACTGACCAAATCCGTGGCCGCGGATTTCATCGGCCGGGGCATCCGCTGCAATGCGATCTGTCCGGGCACCGTCGACAGTCCGTCTCTGCAGCAGCGAATTGCAGCGTTCGAAGACCCCGAGCAAGCGCGCCGTGCGTTCGTCGCCCGGCAACCCCTGGGCCGCCTCGGCACGGCCGAGGAGATCGCTGCGATGGCGGTGTATCTGGCAAGCGACGAGTCGGTTTTCACCACCGGCACGAGCATGGTGGTGGACGGCGGGGTTACCCTTTGAAGGATTTTTCTGAAAGCGTAACAGACCAAGCGGGTAGACGAGTGTGACGACGCCAAAATACGTTTTCATGAACGATGAAATCGTGCCCTGGGAAGATGCCAGAGTGCATGTGTCCACGGCCGCCTTCAAATTCGGCACGGCGGTGTTCGAGGGATTACGGGGCTACTGGAACGAGCAGCATCAGCAGATGTATCTGTTTCGCATGGACGCCCACATGAAGCGGCTCGAGTTCTCCCAGAAGTTCATGCGCTTCGAGAAAATTTACGATGCCGGGTACGTGACTGAGAAGACCATAGAGCTGTTGCGTGCCAACGAGTTCAAGGCGACCGTGCATTCCATGACGACGGTGTTCGTTGACGGTTTCGGTGGGCCGACGGTGAGCGGACCCGTCGGGCTCGCCATCACCGCAGCCGCTCGCGGAGGACCCGGTCTGCTCGACAAGGGTTGCACCGCCCAGGTGAGCTCCTGGCAGCGGGTGCCGGACAACGCGATGCCCATGCGCGTGAAGTGCAACGCCAACTACCAGAACGGCCGGCTCGCAGGACTGCAGGCGCAGGCCGATGGGTACAACACCGCCATCATGCTCAACGCGCGCGGGAAAATCTCCGAGGGTCCCGGCATGTGTTTTTTCATGCTGCGCGACGGTATCGCGTGCACACCGCACATTTCGAGTGACATCCTGGAGAGCATCACGCGCGCCACCGTGCTCGAGCTTCTTCACGAGGCCGGCATCGAGACCCAGGAACGCGACATCGATCGCAGCGAGCTTGCGGCCGCGGACGAAGCGTTTTTCTGCGGCACCGCTTGGGAGATCACACCGATCGTCGCCATCGACCGACTCCCGGTTGGCGACGGCGAGGTCGGGGCGACGGTGCGCAGGCTACAGGAGCGCTTCTTCAGCGTCGTCCGCGGAGAGTCGTCGGACTATCCCGAGTGGCGCACGCCGGTGTACTCGGGCAAGTAGAGGAGGCTAGCCGGGCCAGCCAGCGGATTCGGCCATTCTCAGGAGCTGGAGCTCGTAGGCGACCAGCACGCAGTAAATCGTGAACAGCGCGTAGATGACCCGGTCGACGCGCACGCGCTCGAACACACAGTGGTTGGAGTAGAGAGCCAGGCATACGAGGCCGATGCCCGTGAGCAGCGACTTCACGCCGGCGAACAGGTGCACGTTCTCGGCCAGAAGCAGGTGCATGAACGGATTCGCTTCCGTGGCTACGCCCATCTCGAGCAGGGTGAGGGTCAGGACGGCGTCGATCCCGCTCAAGACGTAGGTGGTGACGATGAAAAACAGCAGGCTAGGGTGATACCAGTCGAGCATCACGCGGGATGCGTCGATGGTGCGCCTCACGCTCTTGCGTCGTCCCCGATAAGCCCAGCGCCAGTCTGCGAAAAGCAGATGGCGGCTGCGTCGATCGGTGCATGTGCGCGTGCAATCGGCGCGCGGCGTGCCTTCGGCCGGAAAGTCCTGGAGGTCGGCGGGTGAACCGAGAATCTTCGAAGCAATCGACACGCTGCGCATAGCAGCATGTTTACCTAGAATCGACCCGAACGGTCAAAAAAATTTCCTTCCTCGTTTGATGCTGTCCTGGGAACCTATCGTGTGCGTCAGCGGCGTTGCAGGTATTCTCTCTCCTGCTGGAGCTCCTGGATTCGGGCGTCGACGCGAGAGCGCTTGTAAAAATCCCCCCCTGGCTCGTTGGCCGCGAGCGTGAGCTGGTGTATCGCGGCGTCCAGCTCGCCGATGTGGTAAAAGTGCTCTGCCAAAGCCATGCGGCTGTCCATCGCCTTGCCCACTTGTCCGTAGGCTTCCGCTTGAAGCCGGTAAAGCGTAGCGTCATTGTGTTGGACACGCGCATAGTCGTCGAGAATCGCCAGTGCCGTGCGTGCTTCTCCGTTTCTTATCAGTGCATCCGCATAGCCACGCACGAGCTGCTTGCTGTCGGGGAAAAGACTGTACGCCTCCCGGTAAGTCATGAGTCCTCGCCTGGGATCGTTCGAGAGGAGCTCCTGGTCTGCGAGCGCAACGCGAAACCGCACCTGCTCCGGGCGGGCTGCGACGAGCTGGCGCAGATCATCGATGGCACGATCGCTTTTTCCGAGCCGCGCGAGCACGAGCGCGCGCGCGTAGAGGACCGCATGACGACCGAACTTCCTGTTCTCTTCGAGCTCCGAGTCGAGCTCTCTCAGCAGGCGCTCCGGTGCATTCGAGGTCATCACACGCAGCTTCGCGCGAGTCAATTGATAGCTTTCGCTGTCCGCGTACTGCTTGTAGGGATACTGTTCAGCACGGCCGCGGCTGTCGGCGATTCGCGATGTCGTTACCGGGTGAGTCGAGAGGAATTCCGGTGGTTTGCTGTAGTAGCGTGAAGCGAGGTCCAGCTTCTCGAAAAATGTCGGCATGGAGCGCGGGTCGTAGCCCGCTGCCGCCAGCATCTGCATGCCCACTCGGTCGGCCTCTTGCTCGTTGGCGCGCGTGAAGTTGATCTGTGACTGCACACCCGCGGCGCTCGCTCCTGCGATGGCCGCCTGGCCGGCCTCGCTGTTGGCCATGCCGATGAGCAGGCCGGCGATGACGGCTGCGATGGTTGCGTACTGAGTCTTTTCCGATGCTGCGATCCGGCGCGCAATGTGCCGTTGCGTGACGTGGGCAATTTCGTGTGCGACCACCGAGGCGAGCTCGCTCTCGGATTCAGTGCCGATAATCAATCCCGAGTTGATGCCGATGTAGCCTCCGGGAATCGCGAACGCGTTGATCGCCGAATCGGCAATGACGAAAAAGTAAAAGTCAGTGCTGCCCCACGCGCCGCTCGAAATGAGCCTGTAACCAAGGTTCTGAATGTAATCCTCGATCTCCGGATCGTTCATGACGGGCAGATATGCGCGTATCTCGCGCATGAGCAGCGCGCCGATTTCGCGCTCCTGGGCCGGCGACAGCGTGGCACTCGACGCGTCGCCGAAGTCCGGCAGCTGATTCTGGCCACCGGCTGCCAGCGGCAGAAACGCGCACACGGCGAGGATGGCGAGCGCATCTCGCAGGCGCTTCGGGCATTTCGATGGCATGGGCATTTGCACTGAAAGGAGGGCGGTCGTTAGGATCCGTATGCCGAGCCGACGATCATACAGGATCTGAACGGCCGGCGATTGCTTGCGGGAGAGTTGTCATGAGCACGGCGAAGAACGCCTTCTATGCGCAGTCGGGCGGGGTCACGGCGGTTATCAATGCCACTGCGGCCGGGGTCATCGAGACGGCGCGCCGTCACCCCGACGCCATCGGCAAGCTTTACGCGGGCCGCAACGGCATCATCGGCGCCCTCACCGAGGACCTCATCGACACCAGCCTCGAGAGCGACGCCGACATTGCCGCGCTTCGCCACACGCCGGCGGGGGCGTTCGGCTCGTGCCGCTACAAGCTCAAAGGCATCGACGAGAGTCGTGCCGAGTACGAGCGCCTGATCGAGGTCTTCAAGGCTCACGACATCGGCTACTTCTTCTACAACGGCGGCGGCGATTCCGCCGACACCGCCCACAAGGTGTCCCAGATCGGCGAGACGCACGGCTATCCCATCGTCTGCGTGGGCATCCCCAAGACCGTCGACAACGATCTGGCCGTCACCGACAACTGCCCCGGTTTCGGATCCGTCGCCAAGTACGTGGCGGTTTCGATCCGGGAAGCGGCTTTCGACGTCGCTTCCATGGCGCTCACCTCCACCAAGGTCTTCGTGCTCGAGGTGATGGGTCGGCATGCCGGGTGGATTGCCGCCGCCGGAGGACTCGCCGCGGAGCACGAGGGCGATGCTCCCCAGATCATTCTGTTTCCCGAGGTCGTTTTCGACGAGGAGAAGTTCCTCGCCAAGGTCGAGCAGTCGGTGGACGCGAACGGCTACTGTGCCATCGTCGTCTCTGAGGGCGTGCGCAACGCCGAAGGCAAGTTTCTCTCCGAGGCTGGAACCCGCGATGCGTTCGGTCACGCGCAGCTCGGCGGGGTCGCGCCCGTCATCGCGAATCTGGTCAAGGATCGGCTGGGCTACAAGTACCACTGGGCGGTGGCCGACTACCTGCAGCGATCGGCGAGGCACATCGCCTCGGCGACCGACGTCGAGCAGGCCTATGCGCTCGGCCGTGCGGCGGTGGAGCTCGCGTTGCAGGGCAGGAACGCGGTGATGCCCGTCATCGTGCGCACATCGGATGATCCCTACGAGTGGGAGGTGGGCACTGCCAGTCTCGGCGACGTGGCCAACGTGGAGAAGAAAATGCCGAGCGAATACATCAGCGACGACGGTTTCGGTATCACCGAAGCCTGCCGTCGCTATCTGCAGCCGCTCATTCAGGGAGAGAGCTACCCGCCCTACAAGCACGGCATGCCGGACTACGTCACGCTGCGCAACGAGCCCGTTGCGAAAAAGCTGAATACGGAATTCGCGCTGTAAACGACGGCTTATGGCACGCCGGGCCGCGCCAGGCGAAGCCGCGGCCCGGCCCCTGTTCAGCCGAGCAGCGGCGCGATCACCAGACTGACGATGGCCATCACGTTGATGAGAATGTTCATCGACGGGCCGGAGGTGTCCTTGAAGGGATCGCCCACGGTGTCGCCCACCACGGCGGCCTTGTGGGCGTCGGAGCCCTTGCCGCCGTGATGGCCCTTCTCGACGAATTTCTTGGCGTTATCCCAGGCGCCTCCGGCGTTCGCCATGGTGAGCGCCAGCAGCACGCAGCCGAGCAGGGCGCCGCCCAGCAGGCCTCCGAGCGCCTCGGGCCCGAGGCCGATGCCCACGACCCAGGGCGCGGCCACGGCGAGCACGCCCGGCGGCACCATCTTTTTCAGCGCCGCGGTAGTGGCGATGTCGACGCAGCGGGCGGTGTCCGGCTTCGCCTTGCCCTCCAGAAGGCCGGTAATCTCGCGAAACTGCCGGCGGATCTCGTTGATCATTTCGAAGGCCGCGTCGCCCACGGCCTCCATGGTGAGCGCGCCGATCAAAAACGGCAGGATGCCGCCCATGAAGAGCCCGATCAGCACCATCGGATCGCTGAGCTCGAGCGCGAAACCGGGAATGCGCGCGGACACCGTCTCGACGAATGCCGTGATGATGGCGAGGGCCGCCAGCGCCGCGGCGCCGATGGCGAAGCCCTTGCCGATGGCGGCGGTGGTGTTGCCGAGCTCGTCCAGGGAGTCGGTGATGGCGCGGGTCTCGGGTCCGAGCCCGCCCATCTCGGCGATGCCGCCGGCGTTGTCGGCCACCGGGCCGTAGGCGTCGATGGCCATGGTGATGCCGACGGTGGCGAGCATGCC
>JABAHR010001022.1_pt2 | contig 36561 bp, 39 predicted proteins | sample 7062101 | NCBI WGS metagenome assembly JABAHR01 (sample SAMN14534553, study PRJNA622989) | marine sediment metagenome | biome: marine biome [ENVO:00000428]; feature: marine pelagic biome [ENVO:01000023]; material: deep marine sediment [ENVO:00002113] | place: India: Gulf of Kutch | collected...
GTAGAGAAGATGCTCTTTATCTTATCAGACTGGAATATAAAGACATATTAAGGCTGCTGCTCTCAGCTACTGAAATAAGAAATAAAGGCAAAGGAAATATACTTTCCTATTCCAAAAATGTATTTATACCTGTTACTCGTCTTTGCAGAGACAAGTGTGGTTACTGTACTTTTAAAATAGAACCAGGTGAAGGTGAGCTTCTGATTCCCCCCGATGAAGTGCTTGAAACTGCAAGAAAAGGGGCTCATCTCGGCTGTACTGAATTACTTTTTGTAACAGGTGATAAACCCGAGCTTAAATATGTGAACAATACAGGGAAGCATTAAAAGAACTTGGTTTTACTACTACTGCCGAATATCTGATTGATTTGAGTTTTAAGGGTCTAAAAGAAAATATCTTTCCACACACTAATCTTGGACTGTCTACAACCGAGGAGTTGACTGAGTTTAGAAAGACTAACCCCAGTATGGGTCTAATGCTTGAAAATATAAGTGACAGGCTGCTTTATAACGGTGAGGCACATCATGGCTGTCCGGATAAAGTACCGAAGCTCAGAATGAAAACCATGGAGCTTGCAGGTGAGTTAAATATCCCCTGGACTTCAGGTATTTTGGTAGGTATTGGAGAAACTGAAGAAGAAAGCATAGATTCTCTTTTTGCTCTTAAGAGTCTAAATGATAACTATGGGCATATTCAGGAAATAATTGTTCAGAATTTTAGTCCCAAGGTTGGAATAAGAATGGAAGACAAACCATCACCAGAATTTATGGAGATGATAAAACTTGTGGCGATTTCAAGACTAATATTTGGTGAAAAGATGAATATTCAGGTGCCTCCAAACCTTAATTTGGAGACCTATCCATATTTTACTCTGGCAGGGATTAATGATCTCGGAGGCGTATCCCCTCTTACGATTGATTATGTTAATCCCGAGGCTCCCTGGCCACAGCTTGAGCTTATGGAGAAAATGTGTGAAGAAAATGGATTTCAGTTAAGAGAAAGACTTCCGGTCTATCCGGAATTTATAAATGAAAAATATATTNNAACTAGTAATGGAAGAAATTAAGCATGTAGTAGAGAAAATAAAAGATAACAGAGAAGCCGGCATAGACAGTCTTCTTTCCAGGGTTAATGGAACAACGTCTAAAATAATCGAAAAAGCCTATGCCGGAAATGATATTACCGTTGATGAGGGCGAGCAGCTCTTTTTACTTGAAGACCCCGAGCAGTTGGCGGCTCTTTGCCTTGCTGCTGATGATATCAGAAAAGAAGATGTAGGCGATGTTATCACCTATGTGATTAACAGAAACATAAACTTTACTAACATTTGCTATACATGGTGCGGGTTTTGCAATTTCATGGCCCCTGAGGGTGATGAGAGGGCCTATTTTCTCACTATGGACGAGATAAAGGACAAAGTGGTAGAGGCATGGGAGCACGGCGCTACTGAGGTCTGTATGCAGGGTGGAATGCATCCTGACATAGACGGCAATTATTATGTTGACCTCATTAAAAATGTAAAAAAAGCTGTACCAGAAATGCACACACATGCATTTTCCCCATTTGAGATTTATTATGGCGCAAAAACTCTCGATATAAGTGAAGAAGATTTTATAGAAATGTTAAAGGATGTGGGCCATAACACTTTCCCGGGAACCGCAGCTGAGGTATTGGATGAAGAAGTAAGGGTTAAGATTGCACCCAGAAAGATACCAACTGAAGTCTGGATAAGGGTCGTTAAAAAGGCTCATAAAGCCGGGATGAGGACTACTTCAACCATAATGTACGGTCATATGGACGAGCCTAAACACTGGGCCAGACATTTGAATGTATTACGTGAGATTCAAAGAGAAACAGGTGGATTCACCGAGTTTGTTCCTCTGAGATTTATACCGTGGAACACGAGGATATTCCTTAACTCTAAAGGTAAGGTACGCCCTGGTCCAACTGATTTGGATCAGCTAAAGATGTACGCCATTTCTAGGCTCATGCTAAGGGGCTATATAAACAACATTCAGGTTTCCTGGGTTAAACAAGGGCCGGAATTTGCTCAGTTCTCACTCACAGCCGGAGCAAATGATTTTGGTGGTACTCTTATGGAAGAACAGATTTCAAGAGCTGCAGGTGCTAATTTTGGACAGTACTTCCCTCCAGAGGAATTTAGAAGACTTACCTGGGAGATTGACAGGATACCTGCAGAACGTACAACCACTTACGGAATTAGAAAGGTATTCGATAAAAAAGATGATTCTGAGGCAGTTGCAAGCTAAGTTTTATACGTCTATTACAGTATATTTAGTTTCATCTCTTGTCTTGATGTGACCTTCAAATTTTCGTTTGAGGTATTTTTTTGTAGCATTTCTTGTAAAAGGCACTAGCATTGCAAATCCTGCAAGGTCTGTGAGAAGCCCCGGGGTAAGTAACACGACTCCACCAATAAATATAAGAAGACCATCTACCATCCTGTCAGCAGGAATCTGGCCGCTTTGAAGTTCAGTTTGTATCTGATTAAAAACCATAAATCCCTGCAGTCTTGCAAGTGAAGCTCCCAGTATTCCTGTGATAATCACTATCGCTACAGTTTGCCAAAAACCTATAATTGTCCCAAGCTTCACGAGTATAAAAAGCTCGATCATCGGAATGGTGATAAATAGTAGTAAAAGTTTTCCAAACATTATAGTCTTATATTTAAACCCTTTTATGAATTAATCAAGGTAATTGCACTTGTTATCTATAAATGTAGCGGATATGAAAAAATTCCCAAACTAGGTTATTCTATTTCTGGTTTAAGGACATATTGTTAAAAATGAACAATAAAAAATTCTCTGTTTGCGTCATTTTATTATTAATAACCACTTTGTTGTCAGGCTGTGTCTACTACAGGCTGCTGAAACTGAAGCGGCAGTTTGAAAATTTTGAGGATAATTTCGAGCTTGAAGACAAAAAGGGTCTCACCCTTGTATTCAAGAATCCTATTTTATACAAAAAAGACATTAAGTGGCTGCTCAATAACAAGCCTACTAAGATATTGGATGAGACTGGGGAGCAGAATAGCTGGGTTTATATCCTTACGAAGAAAAATAAAGAGGGGGTAGTCGAGGAAAAGAGTTACGATATCGACATACAGATGGAATTTGAGGCTGGCAAACTTAAAGAAACTACTCTACCGGTAAGATTTTTAGAAAACCTGTCAAAGGAGATGCTTGCAAAGATGTTTAAATCTATGGGTAAATCAACGGTAGATAAGTCAGAAAAAAAAGCAGGTACTACAATGGAGGGCAAGAAAGAAGGTCTGCCGACTATCTACGATGTTTTATATACACTAGGTGAGCCTTATGAAAACAAGGAAGATAAAGAATTAACTGAGCTTAAGTATTTTTATACGGTGAAAGAACCCGAAAACGGAGGGGAGCTAAAACCATTTGATCTAATTTTTGATTTTGATGTAAGCAACGAAGACCAGGTACTTCGCAAATCAGACGTGAATATCAATGGACTCAAGATGTCTATTAATTTTGTGGTGGAGTGATTTAAATATATTCTTTGCATTATAGAATATTTTTAAATCTTACATAATCGATGTTAAATTAAACTTATATGCCAAAATCACTAATCTTATACAGACATGCAAAATCAGACTGGGGGGCGGATTATAGCGCTGACCATGAAAGACCGCTTAATGAAAGGGGTATAAACAGTGCGGAGATTATGGGAAAGGTGTTAGCACTCTCAAATCAAGTGCCGGAACTTGTAATTACTTCAACAGCGGTTAGGGCAAAGGAAACACTAATATTGTCGGTTGAGGTAGGAGAGTGGAAATGTGATGTCGAGGAAGATGGCAGAATATATCATGAGGATACAAGCGCTGTTATTGAGATAATAAAATCAGTATCTAATAAGTATGATGACATTATGCTTGTAGGCCACGAGCCCAAGTGGTCAATGCTTACAAGTGCATTCATTGGCGGCGGCCAGATCAATTTCCCCACAGCATGTATGGCCAAGATAGAGTTTGATATAAATAACTGGGAATATGTAGATGCCCACCCAGGAATCCTAAAATGGCTCCTCCAGCCTTCATTTTTCAGAAAAGGGAATTTTAAGTTTTAATGAGCTTTAATTCTAATTGATTCACTTTAAACAAGAATGGATATATAATTTCTTTGATATTATTACATTTTAAGGAGAGGGAAAATGTATATCTGCTCAAGGTGCTACTACTCAGGTCTGCCAACTGAAGATACAAACAATAAATCGGGAGGATTCTCAGGATTTATAAGTTCTTTGTTTGGTTCCGGACAAAATAACCAATTATGTCCTAAATGTGAGAAGGAGTCTATGGTTTCTCTCACTACCGATCAGGGTAAAGAAATTATGGATTCAATAACAAAATAGAATTTTACAAATCAAGTATTAATAGGTTCATTATTGTAAGCGATGTCATACATAAATGATCCTCTCTGGATAAACATAAGAGATTTTAAGTTTGATAAAGAAGATGATGAACTTACTTATGCAATAAAGCTTGCCTTTGAAAATGACTGGGATTTCAATTTTACTCAAAAAGTTATAAATGAATATAAGAAATTTTTATATTTATGCGCTTCCACAAATGACCCTCATTCTCCATCTCCATTTGTAGATAAAGCATGGCACCTTCATCTTTCGTATACAAAGTCTTATTGGGAAGATATGTGTAAGGGTATTATTGGGAGGCTGCTTCATCACGAGCCATCCAGGGGTAAAGAAGGTGAGAATGAATATCATGACAGAATGTATCTTGAAACTCTGGCTCTTTATGAAAAGGTCTATGGAGAAAATCCTCCTGCAGATATATGGCCGCCTTCTATGGAGTACTATAGAAAATCAAAAAAGTTTTCTATAAAAAAGCTACTTTTCGATCCAGATAATATACAGTTTTCAGTCCTAAAGATACTTTGTTTTATTGTACTTATTATGATAATAGGATTGCTTTGTTATCTGATAATAAATAGGCCAGAAACAGAAATTGCATTTCAAGAAGATAAAATTGCAAAAACTACAACTACTTCAGAGTCTTATGATCTTATGGAAATAATTGAAAAACATCCAAAGAAAATTCTGATAGGCATACTTGTAGGAAGTTTTTTAGTATTTTACCTGTTCTTTAAGGGATTTAGCCAAGGAGGGGGCGGTGGCATCGGGCGTGGTGGAGGCTATGGAGGATGTGCAGCAAGTTGTGCTGCGGGATGTGGTGGAGGTTGTGGGGGTGGTTAATTTACATAACCATTTTTTTTATACCAATCAATAGTTTTTTCTAAAGCTTTTTTGATCGGCATAAAATTTATTCCAAGCTCTTCTACCGCTTTTATATTGGATGCGCTTGCACCTTTTTCCATGGCATTAACAGCGTCTACTGCAAGTTTGGGAGATACTCCTGTTACAGAAGCTTTTAGTTCCATAATATGAGCAAGTCCCTTAATTAGTAAAGGAGGCATTTCAAGTGATGGGATCGGATCGCCGGTGATTTCATTTGCTAATTTATAGATATCTATAATTTTAAGATTTTCACTAACTAAAATATATTTCTGCCCTGGTTTTGCTTTTTCTGCGGCAATAATATGGGCATCGACTTACATCATCTATATAAACAACAGGTACATAACTGTTATCAAATGCTCTGAATTTAAGTCTTCTATTGAGAAATTCTATTAGCATTTTTCCAAAGGTTTTAAAATCTCCCGGACCAATAACAACTCCGGGGTTTAGAACAGAAATGTCCATCTTATTGGTTTTTGCAAATTTTAGTACTTCCTGTTCGGCAAGATATTTTGATCTTCCATATGAGCTTTCAAACTCTCCGCAATGTTCTAAGCTCTCTGTTGATAAAACGCCATNNCTACAGAGCTTGTATAAATTATTTTTTTTACTCCTGCTCGGCTGGCTTCATCAAGCAGGTTTTTAGTGCCTGTCACGTTTATATCAATATATTTACTCTTATCCCTTAACCACCATCGGGATATATTGGCCAGATGAAAAAGCGTATCATAACCACTTAGCGCGCTCTCAATGGAGTTTACATCCGTAACATCTCCTTCATGTATTGTTACTCCAAGCTCGGTTAATTCTTTTGCCTTGTATTTGTTTCTTACAAGTGCTGTAACTTTAAAATTTTTTTCGACAAGCTTCTTAGTAAGCTGCCTGCCTATAAATCCCGTGGCTCCCGTGATAAATATATTCATTAAGTTAAATGATTTGATTAATAAAGTTTAATTTGTCAGTTGGATGCATTATTATTGTAATCGATACACATAAATCAATAAACGCTTACAAATTAGTGAGAGATTATTATGAAAGAGATTTTAAATTCGAAACCTTTTTGAATTATACTGGTAATATTTAAATAAAATTGGCAAAAACGCGATTGACATTTAAGTAATATACTTTAATTTAAATTACAAAATTAATCAAATAGCTTAAATTATGAATAAGATTCGAACAATAAGACTTTTATTTATACCTTTTGTCTGTTAGCTTTTCACCTTTACTAATTACTAAAATGAAAAATAATATTAATTAATACATTTCGGAGGAATATATGAAATATTTTTTATTAGCCGTCTTTTTAATATCTAATTCATTATTCTTAAGCTCATGCGAGCGTGTAAAAGAAAATGTTGTAAACGAACAGCCCAAAAAAGAAGTTAAATCAGAACAAACAAAACCTGTTGAGAGAGTGCAGAGAAATGAAATCCCGATCTCACCTTCAACCGGCCTGCCATCATTTGCTGATCTTGTAAAAACATTGAAGCCTGCAGTTGTGAATATAAGCACAACCAATAAAGTACAGAGAAGATCATCTCCATTCTCTTCTCCCTTTGATCAGGGCCATCCATTTGATGATTTCTTTAAGAGATTTTTTGAGGGAATGCCACAAGAGGAGTTTAAAAAAAGAGGATTAGGATCCGGGTTTATTATCAGTGAGGATGGTTATGTAGTTACAAATAATCATGTGATAGAAAAAGCAGACGATATAGAAATACTGCTCGAGGACGGCGAACAGTATGAAGTAAAAGTTGTAGGTAAAGATCCTAAAACTGATTTAGCACTTCTGAAAATTGAATCTGAAAATGCTCTTCCCTATGTTTCCTTTGGTGATTCGGATGAATCTGAAATAGGAGACTGGGTTATTGCGATTGGAAACCCTTTTGGCCTTGGGCATACAGTCACAGCCGGAATTATAAGCGCTAAGGGAAGGATATTAGGTATAGGAAACTACGATGATTTTATACAGACCGATGCACCAATTAACCCGGGAAACAGCGGCGGCCCTCTTTTTAACCTTAGAGGGGAGGTAGTTGGAGTAAACACTGCAATTATTGCAAGAGGGCAGGGTCTTGGTTTTTCAATTCCTGTAAACCTTACTAAACACGTTATAGATCAGATCAAGGACAGCGGAAGAGTGGTAAGGGGGTGGCTTGGAATTTCCATACAAAAAGTTACACCGGAAATTGCTGAAGTAATTGGCGTAAATGATGGTGAAGGGGTATTGGTTGCAGACGTTATGGATAATAGTCCTGCTCAGACAGGTGGGCTTCTAAGAGGTGATATCATTCTTGAGTATAACGGCGAAAAAATAGAAGAAGTTTCAGGTTTAACAGGAAAAGTAGCCCTTACTCCGCCAGGAGAGGTATCTAAACTCAAGATAATTAGGGATAAAAAGACTCAGGAAATAAGCTTAAAAATTGGTGAATTTCCAGAGGACGAAAAAGTATCAAAGAAAAAAGAGGAACCTAAAGCAAAGTTTGGTCTTGTGGTAGTAAATATTTCACAGAAAATTGCAAACAGATTAAATCTCGATTCTACTGATGGAGTAATAGTAAATTCTGTCTCGAGAGGTTCTGCTGCGGGTGAGGCAGGTTTTAAAAGAGGGGATATAATTTTAGAGATCAACAGGGTGAAAGTTAAGAATGTTGATGAGTACAATAAGCGCCTTGAAGATATAGGTAAAGGCAATTCAGCGCTCTTTTTGATTAAAAGGGGTGAAACTACGGTTTATATCGGTCTTAAGATCGAGTAATGTGCCACTTTTAGGTCTTTACACTTATTTGAGAAGCAGCTTCAGATCCTACATTTACAGTATTGCCATCAATTTCCAGAACAATTGATCCACCATAAGGACCGATTTTGATGAGGGTAAACTTAGTGTCGGGCTTTATTCCCAGTTCATCAAAATATTGTAGGAGCTTAGGGTCTTCATCCGGTACTTCAGAGATAGTTCCCTTGATACCCTCTTCTAGATCGGTAAGTAAACAAAGGTCTTCACTCTCTAAAATAAGGTCTTTTGTGGGTATGGGAGACCCATGAGGATCGTGGGTAGGATGGTTTAAGGCTTCGGCTATTCTCTTTTCCAGATCTTCTGATATTACATGCTCAAGTTTCTCAGCCTCACTGTGCACCTTATCCCAGGGTACCCCAAGGGCTTCATATAGATATTGCTCAATGAGTCTGTGATGCCTTATTGTTTCAAGAGCCATTTTACTGCCCGATTCTGTAAGTGCTACACCTTTGTAAGGTTCATGCGTCACAAGTTTTAAGTCAACAAGACGTTTTACCATTTGTGTAACAGTAGGAGCGGACACATTCATGCTCTTAGCTAAATCATTTGTGTTTGCCTTGCCCGTCTTTTGTAGGAGGTTAAAAATAGCCTTTATATAGTCTTCCATTACAGAAGATATTTCTTGTCCTATCGTGTTGCTCATTATGTACTATAAACAATATTATCTGGAAGTTCCAAATATTTTAATACGCGATTATTACGATTATAAGTTTGAAATCATAACCTAGTATAATATACTATTACATTAATTCATTATTTTCACTTTTTTTATAAGAATCTAAATTCTAAAACTTTTTATCTAAATAAATCAGGTATTAACAAATCGAGACAAAGCTGATGAACACGCGTAATTTTGAAAAAGATGAACTATTTGAGCAGTTTAGAGCTGTAAGAGAGTTTAGTGAGGAAATTTCCTCTCCGCTAGCAACTGAAGACTATGTGATACAATCCATGCCTGATGTAAGCCCCACAAAGTGGCACCTTGCTCACACAAGCTGGTTTTTTGAAGCGTTTGTTTTAGAGAAATATGACAAAAAGTACAAGTCGCTCCATCCTCAGTATAACTACCTGTTTAATTCATATTATGCACTAGTTGGTGAAAGACACTGTAGACCCAAAAGGGGACTTATCTCAAGGCCTACAGTTGATGAAGTTTATAAATATAGAGATTATGTTAATAAGAAAATTGAAGGGTTCTTTACAAGAAGCAGTGAAAAAGAGTTCAGGGAGCATGCCCCTGTGATTGAAATAGGGGTTCATCATGAAAGGCAGCATCAGGAACTTATGCTAACAGATATAAAACACGTATTTTCAGAAAATCCTTTAAAACCGGTCTATCTTGAAGCACCTTCGAACGGTACTAATGGGAAAACTGCTAAACAAAGCTGGGTTGCTTATCCGGAAGGTTTATATGAGATTGGACGTGGAGAAGAGAGTTTTTGTTATGATAATGAAACACCGAGACACAAGAAATTTCTAAATCCGTTTAAGCTTTCATCGAGGCTTGTAACAAACGGGGAATTTATTGAATTTATAGAGGATGGAGGTTATTCAAGACCTGAGCTTTGGCTATCAAATGGTATTTATACAGCCGAAGATAATGGGTGGCAGGCACCGCTGTATTGGGAAAAAGCAGGAAGTAAATGGCATCATTTTACTCTTTCCGGATTTAAAGAGTTAAACCTTGCTGAGCCGGTATGTCACGTGAGCTTCTATGAAGCTGATGCCTATGCACGCTGGAAAGGGGCCAGGCTTCCAACAGAGGCCGAATGGGAAATAGCTTCTGAAGATCTGGAAATTGAAGGCAACTTTGTTGAAAATGCCAGATATAATCCCGTACCCCTTAACGGCAGCTTAAAAAACATGAAGATTAAACAGATGTATGGTGACGTGTGGGAATGGACATCAAGCCCCTATGTTTGCTATCCTGGTTATAAAACCCTGCCTGGTGCGCTTGGTGAATATAACGGGAAGTTTATGTCAAATCAGATGGTACTGAGAGGCGGGTCATGTGCAACTTCAATAACACATATACGAAACACCTATAGAAATTTCTTTCCACCTGACTCAAGATGGCAGTTTATGGGTATAAGACTTGCACAAGATGAAAATTGATGATTGCGAATGAGTGAAAGTGTTCTTAAATTAAATACCGACGATCCCAGTGACCAGCGTTTACTAGAAGAAATATTGGTCGGTCTCAGCAAGGAACAAAAAGAGCTTCCTTGTAAGCTTTTTTATGATAAAAAGGGCTCAGAGCTTTTTGATCAGATTACAACTCTTCCAGAGTACTATCCCACTCGTACAGAAATTGGAATAATAAAGTCCAACATAGACGAGATTGCCTCGTGTATCGGTAAAAACAGTCTTCTTGTTGAGCTTGGAAGTGGAAGTAGTATGAAAATACGCCTTCTCCTAGGCGGAATAAAAGAGATTAGCGCTTATGTACCACTTGATATTTCCTATAGCCATCTTATTGAATCTACCAATGCGCTTTCAAAAGATTTTCCTGATATAAGAATAATCCCTCTTTGCGTCGACTACACAAAACCATTTGAATTCCCTAAATTTGATTTCAAATGGGAAAAATTGGTGGTTTTCTACCCCGGCTCTACAATTGGTAATTTTCACCCCTCTTATGCAAAGAAGTTTTTAGCAAATGTTGCAAAACGCACGGGTAAGGGAAGCGGGCTTCTAATAGGGGTTGATCTTAAAAAAGATAAGGCTGTCATTGAAAATGCTTATAATGACACTAAAGGTATAACGGCAGAGTTTAATTTGAATATTCTGTGCAGGCTAAACTCTGATATTGGTTTTAATTTTGATACCGACAAATGGGAACATAGCGCTGTATATAACGAAAATCAAGGCAGAATAGAAATGCATCTCGTAAGTTTAACTAATCAAAGAGTATCTCATAACGGTACCAGAATATCTTTTGATAAGGACGAATCGATAATAACAGAGTATTCATATAAATATTCCCTTGACGAGTTTGAAGATCTTATAAAAGATTACTATAGGGTTCAAAAAGTCTGGGTAGACAGCAACAAAAGATTTAGCCTGCAGTATTTAAGCGTTATATGATTATTAATTAGAAAAATGGGAACAGAAAAAAATATTCCAGAGAGTACCGAAGTATCTTACTTATTAGAATGCTGTAGTGATCTAGATTCTAAAGAGCTTAAGTTTGTGTTTTTAGCCGAGCACGTACTCGAAATTAGTAGAGATGAAGCGGCTAATCTGCTGGATTCAGGTCTCCACACTATTGAAACTCTTATTAATAAGAAGAATGAAATTTTAAAAGACTGCTCATACACTTCTGATTTAATTAAAACAGAGAGTGAAATTATAAATCTTGCTGATTTGTTTTTTGAGCTTGTAAATAAAATTAACTACTCAAAAGCCATAAATAAGAGTCTTAAAAAGAGATTCATATATAAAGTAATAGGCCTGTTTAAACTTCTTAATGAGTCAGGTAAATCTAATAAACAAACAATACATGCGTTTATTTCGTATCTTTATTTTAACCTGTCCAGACAAGATACCATTTTTTCTGCTGATAGAAAGCTCATATCCCTTAGGGAACAGGACAGATCGAAGTGGGATGAGCAATTAATAAACAAAGGGATTTATCATTTGGAAAAATCAGCAGATGGAAGCAACGTTACGATCTATCACCTTGAGTCTGCAGTTGCAGCAATACATTGCCTTTCTAAATCCTACAGACAAACGGACTGGAATAAAATCGTATCAGTCTATGATAAATATTTATCGGTTAATGACTCCCCATATGTAGAGCTTCAAAGGGCCTCGGTCATTTCAAAAATAAAGGGAGCAAGACAGGGAATCGAAGAGATTATGAATATAAGTGATAAAAAAAGTTTAGAGGATAATCCCCTATTATACTCAACCCTTGGAAACCTGCACCTGCAAATACATAACTACTCTACAGCTCTGGAAAATTATGAAAAAGCCTTTGCCTATGCAGAAATTGAGGTAGATAAGAAGTTTTATCATCAAAAAGTTCAGATATGCAGGCAGCGACTAAAGATGATTGAAGACTATCATTTTTATAACTCTTTTTGATTTTTCTCTGCTCTCACCACAGTTAATTTATAAGCTTCTCTGTATAATTTCTAATAAACAATTAGAATAATATCTGTGATAGAGCTTAAAAATATTTCCAAATCCTATGGCAGTACCATTATAATAAACGACTTAAATCTATACATTGGTTCTGGTACAACTACTGTGTTAATAGGGCAAAGCGGGTGTGGCAAGTCTACTACACTAAAACTTATTAACGGTCTTGTTTACCCTGATAAAGGCAGCGTAATTGTAAATAAAAAAGATATTACTGAGCTTGATATATTCACTCTAAGGAAAAACATTGGTTATGTGATTCAGGATGGAGGGCTTTTCCCTCACCTGACAGCAAATGAAAATATATCCATAGTTGCAGAGTATCTTGGAATGGAGAAGCAGGATATATTGGATAGAACAGAGCAGCTCTGTATGCTCACTAAATTTCCTGTGGATGCGCTCAGCAGATATCCTGTAGAAATATCGGGGGGACAGAGGCAAAGAGTAAGTCTTATGAGAGCATTAATGCTAGATCCCGATATCCTGCTAATGGACGAGCCGCTGGGGGCTCTGGACCCACTAATACGCTACGAGCTTCAAAATGATTTAAAACAGATTTTCAGCACGCTACATAAAACTGTTGTTATGGTTACCCACGATATTAACGAATCACACTTTTTTGCCGATGAGATAGTTCTGATTAATGAAGGAAGGATCGTCCAGCAGGGCACATTAGAGCAGTTTACTAATAATCCTGCAGATAGTTTTGTTACTAAATTCATAAATGCGCAAAGGACTACAATTAACCCATGAAATCCATATCTACCTTATTTGGCACATTATTTCTTATACTTTATTTTACATCTTCTGTTCAGTCTAAAGAGATTGTAGTTGGTTCTAAAACATTTACTGAGTCTGTAATCCTTGGTGAAATAATAAAACAACTCGTAGAAAAGGAAGGAATACAAACCAGACATATGAGCGGACTTGGGGGTACAAGAGTTTTATGGAGCTCTCTTAAAAAGGGTGAGATTGATATCTATCCCGAATACACAGGCACACTTATACAAGAGATTTTTAGTGGCAGAAAAATAGAGAATACCTATCAGCTAAGAATAGAACTTCAAAAGGTTGGAATCGGCATGACCGACCCTCTGGGATTTAATAATACTTATATACTGGGGATGAAAAAAGAGAAAGCAGCAAAACTCGGAATTACCAGTATTTCTCACCTTGCAAAACATCCAGGTTTGAAAATAGGATTTTCCAGTGAATTTTTAGACAGAGCAGACGGATGGCCAGGTCTTAAAGATACCTATAATCTTACCCACGAAAATGTAAGGGGTCTTGATCACGATCTTGCATACAGGGGGCTTAACAGCGGAAGCATAGATGTGATCGATCTTTATTCCACTGATGCCGAGATTGATTATTATAACCTTGGTACATTGGAAGATGATTTAAATTATTTCCCAAAGTACTTTGCAGTAATTCTCTATAGGCTGGATACCAAAAATACATATCCTGCGGTGATCGCTAAAATTACTTCACTAGAGAATAAGATATCTGAAAAAAATATGGTCAGGATGAATTCAGAAGTAAAAATAGCGGGGGTTTCAGAGAGTACAGTGGCCTCGGGCTATATAAAAAAAACTTTTTCAATAACTACTATTCCAGAAAAATCTACAATAATTTCCAGATTTCTAAACAACACTCTTGATCACCTTGTGCTTGTTTTTATCTCGCTTTTCTCTGCAATAATCATCTCAATACCACTTGGAATATTATCATATAAGAATGAATCCATCGGCAGAATAATATTGGGTTTAGTGGGCATTGTGCAGACCATTCCATCAATTGCGCTTCTGGTTTTTATGATCCCTCTATTTGGAATTGGTTTTGTCCCGGCTGTTATTGCGCTTTTTTTGTACAGCTTACTTCCCATAGTACGTAACACATATAGCGGTCTTAAAGATGTAACGGTAGAAATAAAGGAATCTGCCGAGGCCATTGGTCTTCCGGACACAGCAAGGCTAAAACTCGTTGAACTTCCCATCGCATCAAGATCAATCCTATCGGGAATTAAAACCTCTGCTGTTATTAATGTGGGAACCGCCACACTTGCAGCGCTTATAGGTGCTGGTGGTTATGGCCAGCCTATATTTACAGGCATCCGTCTGGACAATATCGGTCTTATACTAGAAGGCGCGGTACCCGCTGCTGTTCTGGCTCTTTTGGTCCAGGCACTATTCGGACTTCTGGAAAAAGTATTTATTCCAAGAGGTTTGAGGCTTAATTAATACTATTCAAATTATTTTGGTTATCCTATTTGATTTAAAGAAAATTAACAAAAGAGGAAATATATGAGAACTATAATGGCTCTAGTAATACTGACTGCACTTATTAGCTTTACCTACGGAAGTGATAATACAAGCAGTGCCGAAAATATGTCATTTGGTGACTACTGGTACAAGGGTAAGGCAGAGATCACCAGTTATAATTTGCAGCAGGCAAGATATGGACAAATAAATAGTGGTGATGCGGTACTGATTTTTGTTACAGAAGATTTTTCTAATTCAAAACAGGTAAAAATTGATAATCCGCAAAGTGTACCTGATGATGCAGTAAAAGTACTAAAACTTAACTCAACAAGAAAATTTCTTACAGGCATTTATCCCTATTCAATAATGACTTCAGTTTTTAGCCCTGTTGACTTTGCATCGAAACCAAATGCTATGAAACTAACATTTTCCTCTCAGGAATGGTGTGGTCAGGTATACACACAGGCAAATCATAAAAATAATAAATATGTAATCAGTTCATATTCCTATTTTGAATCCGAGGGTGACACAAAAACTGTGTTAGATGATACTCTTCTTGAAGATGAGTTATTTACAAAAATAAGATTGTCTCCTCAAAGTCTGCCGACAGGAAATATTAAAATTATTCCCTCACTTCTTGCTTCAAGACTAAAACATTTTGATCTAAAAGTGGAGGATGCTATAGCAGAAACAATTATAGCCAGTCCTACTAAAACTAGTTTCAAGGTAAGTTATAAAAATCTACAAAGAACAATTAGCATAGACTATGTTAATAAATTCCCATATGAAATTACAGGTTGGAGCGAAGAGTATAAAAGTGGCTTTGGTACAGACACAAAAGTTTTAACAACCACTGCAACTAAAAATAAATCTATTATGCTGGATTACTGGAACAAAAATAGTTTGGATGATCAAGCATTAAGAAAAAAACTTGGGTTATAAAGAGAAGCTGCCACACTTAACGTTAAGAGTGGCAGCCATAATCAAAGTTAACTAACTTTTACATCGATTTGCTTTGGTTTTGCTTCTTCTTTTTTTGGCAGACTTACTTCAAGCACGCCGTTTTTATAGTTTGCTGTAACTGAATCTACATTTACATTTTCGGGCAGATTGAATCTTCTTTCGAACTTTCCGTATCTTCTTTCGACTCTGATATAGTTTTCATCTTCTTTCTTTTCTTCGTATTTCTTCTCGCCGCTGATTGTGAGTGAGCCGTCTTTTACGTCAATCTTGATCTCATCTTTATTGAGCCCCGGGATTTCCGCGTTTATCACATACTTATCACTTTTTTCATAAACGTCTACGCTTGGAGAGAGCCTTCCCTCATCGTAATAGTCTTTATTAAGCAAAGAACCAAAAGCATTATCAAAAAAAGTATCGAACCCTCTTAACTCTCTTGCAGGGTCAAATAATCTTAGTCCTAATGACATTGTTTTTTACCTCCTGTACTGTTTTTGATAATTTTAAAATAATCATCCTTTGATTGGTTTCAAGGGGAAAATTGATAAATATTTTAAAAATTGTTTATGGATGTTATATATAAAACTTTGTATAATCTGTAACTTAACAGTTGTGGGTAAAGTAAATCAATTCCGGTATTAATTTAGGATATTATTAATGTGTCTTTTTATAAAACAGTTTTTTACAAAACCCCTGTCTACCGGGGCTATTCATCCTTCTTCGGATGAACTTGCCGAATTGATTACTGATACTGCAGAGCTAAAAAAAAGAAGTGTTATAGTCGAAATTGGTTCTGGCACGGGAGTATTTACACAAAAGATCTGTGAAAAAAAGAATGATAATGCCGGATTTTTTGTGATCGAGTTAAATCCTCTATTTGTGGAACATACAAAAAGAAGATGTCCTGCAGTAAATGTGGTTGAAGATTCTGCAGCCAATATAAATTTGCATTTAAAAAATAAGGGTTATAACAGCTGTGAATGTATAATATCCGGGCTGCCATGGGCCTCTTTTGATAACAATATGCAGGACAGCATATTACATAACCTATATGATGCCATGGCTCCTGGTGCAGTATTTTTAACCTTCTCCTATGTGCAAAGTTTATTAATGCCGTCTGGAAGAAGGTTTAAAAATAAACTAATTAGTATGTTTGGTAGTGTTGAGCAAACAAAAATAATATGGAAAAATGTCCCCCCGGCATTTGTATACTGGGTTTATAAATCTTAGGATTTAATACTCTGTATTACTAATTAAACGTATAAATGGAAACAAGTAAGCAAGATAAAAAAGTGATTATTATTGGAGGAGGTCCTGCGGGGCTTACTGCGGCCTATGAGCTGAATAAACATGGGATCAGATCTGAAGTTTTCGAAAAGGACGATATCGTAGGAGGTATTTCGCGCACAGTGAATTATAAGGGCTACAGATTTGATATCGGCGGTCACAGGTTTTTTACAAAAGTAAAAGTAGTACAGGATATGTGGGATGAAGTACTGGAGAATGAATTTTTACTAAGAGACCGTCTTTCGAGAATTTATTATAAGAGGAAATTTTTCAGCTATCCATTCGAAGTCAAAAATGCCGTGTTTGGCCTTGGTATATTCAACAGTATGACTATAGTACTTAGCTATCTAAAAGCACAGATTTTTCCAATAAAACCTGAAAATACTTTTGAACACTGGATCACAAACAGATTCGGATACAGGCTCTATAAGATATTTTTCAAAACTTATACAGAAAAGGTGTGGGGGATACCCTGCTCTCAAATAAGTTCAGAGTGGGCAGCACAGAGAATAAGAGGGCTGTCTCTGTTTTCTGCACTAAAAAATGCTCTCCTAAAACAACCTGCTGCAAATAAAGACGTTATTAAGACCTTAATTAATTCATTTCATTATCCCAAATTGGGCCCCGGGATGATGTGGGAAAAAGTAAGGGAGCTGGTTGAGCAGGGTCTCAGTACCGTGCATATTAATAGCGGAGTGGACAAAATTTACTGGGAAGACGGTAAAATCGTATCAATTTTTTCTGGGAATAAACAATCTGTACAAGGCACGGATTTTATAAGCAGCATGCCCATAAGGGAGCTTATTGCAAAGCTTGACCCCGCTGTTCCCAAAGAGATTATTGAAGCTTCTAAAAAACTTAACTACAGGGATTTTATTACAGTAGCATTAATAATTGACAAAAAAGATATATTTAAAGATAACTGGATTTATATTCATGACCCTGCTGTAAATGTGGGCAGGATACAAAACTTCAAAAACTGGAGCCCCTTTATGGTACCAGACCCGAAGAAGACCTGCCTTGGCCTGGAATATTTCTGTTTTGAAGATGACAATTTTTGGTCAATGAGTGATGAAAAGCTAATTGAACTTGCAAAAGAGGAACTGCAAGTGCTTGGCTTTGCCACAAAGTCTCAAATTATTGACGGAACAGTAGTAAGAATGCCAAAGGCATATCCGGTATATGATGATGAATACAAAGCTGCTCTAAATACTGTTAAGGGATTTTTAGCAAATATATCTAATTTGCAGCTTGTAGGAAGAAACGGAATGCATAAGTATAACAACCAGGATCATTCAATGCTAACCTCAATTCTTGCAGTCAGGAATATTTTAGGCGCAAATTATGAACTATGGAATGTAAATGCCGATCAGGACTATCATGAAGAGATAAAAGATCGTGAGCTCGTATCAAGTGAACTGTCCCAAATTTCTTATACGCAGCCAATGACTCCCGGTGAGTTCCCAATGCATAAATCAAAGGATAGCCTGATAGATAAAGCTATAATAAGAGCATTTTCAAGGCTTGATAAGTTTGCTTTTGCTACGGCCGTGGGTATTGCAAGTTTTTTGTTTGTGTTCTCTGCCACTTTGTTCCTTGTAATTAAGGGCAGCCCTGAAATAGTAAACAGTATGCTTCTTCTAAATAACTATTTTATTGGATATGATATAAGTATAAAGGGCGCCTTTATCGGAGGAGGCTATAGCCTGCTCTGGGGTTTTATATTTGGATGGCTCTTTGCATATATAAGAAATCTATCGCTCGGATTTGTAATATACAGGGAAAAGAGAAAGCTGCAAGCACAGTCTCTAAAAGATTTATTGGATTATTTATAAGGATTGATCTACTATGCACGAATATAGTGAAGACGAGGAAAAGCGGCTTTTAACTGAAGCCGTAAAGCTGGATGCAACAGTATTTGGGCTAATATTTGGCTTGGTAATAGGACTTATTATATTTATAGCCACAAACTGGCTCATACTTGCAGGTGGTCATGTAGGGCCTGACGGAAAGGTTGTCATAGGGCCTCACCTCCAGCTGCTTGGACAGTTCTTTATAGGATACAAAGTTACCTTCCTTGGAAGTATCATTGGTTTTTTATATGGCTTTGCTACAGGCTCAATCTTTGGAACATTAATCTCATGGGTTTATAATAAGATTATTACCATCCGTAATAGTAAACGTGAATTACTGTAAATTTGAATATTTTAAATACACCCACTATAACTGTCGTTATTCCCACTAAAAACAGGGGAGAAATAATTTGTAGTACATTAGAATCTCTCTTTGCAAATAATTATAAGGATTTCAACATTATTGTTGTAGATCAGAGTACGGATGATTCTACCAATAAGGCAGTTTCCAAATATTTAAAAAATGACAATTTTACATATATAAAATCAGATTCCGTAGGAAGCGCAACTGCGAGGAATATAGCAATTGAAAAATCAGAAAGTGAATTTATAGCTATCACGGATGATGATTGCGTAGTATCTGTAAATTGGTTAGAAAATATTATAAAGGTATTTAATACCGATGATAATATTGGAATCGTATTTGGTAAAGTTGACCGTGGAGAAACTGGTGATAAGGAAGGGTTTATTCCCTCTTATATAATGGAAACCCCTTATATTACAAAGAGTATTTATGATAAACACAGCCTTGAAGGGCTGACTGCATGTATGGGTATTAGAAAAAGTGTTTGGACAAGACTAAATGGTTTTGATTGCATGCTTGGACCCGGTGCACTTTTTGTTGCCGAGGAAACGGATTTGAGCATAAGAGCGCTTCTAATCAATTTTTATGTGTATTATACACCTGCTGTATCTGTAGTTCATAATGGGTATAGAGACAAGAGTGAAGGAAGAAAGCTTGCTCAAGCATATGGCTTTGGCAATGGCGGTCTTTTTGCAAAACATATAAAGTGTGGGAATTATGGCATGTTATATGTTCTTTTACGGCAGGTATTCAGATGGGCATTTGGTAAACCCTGGGTTATGTCCGAAGCAGACACTGAAACTTATAAGTTGGCAAGAATGTCTTCATTTATAAAAGGGTCGTACAGGGGTTTTGTTACTCCAATAGATAAGAACAAAGGTCACTTCGAAAATACTTTATAAAAATTATTTCTCCACAAGCTCCACCCTCCTGTTCTTAGCCCTTCCGTCTTGGGTAGAATTACTCGTTTTTGGAGCAAGCATACCCACTCCCTTTGGAGTTATTCTTGAGCCGTCAATACCATAGCTGTCCGTAAGTTTAGTGACCACAGCTTCTGCTCTTTTTTGAGACAGATTGATATTGTAATCAAAGCTTCCCTTATTGTCTGTGTGGCCAACAATAAATACATTGAGAGGAGGATTGCTTGTGAGCAGCTTTGCAATTTCACTGAGTGATTTTTCAGATTCGGGTTTTATATTTGCCTTATCAAAATCAAAATAGATTCCGTATATGGAAACGCTTCCCGATTCCAGTATGGCTTTTTGCATGGTGTCTGCATCGATTGTGACCATCCCTTTTTGCATCGCGGCTACTTCTATTACATCCAGCTGTGTATAAATGAAATTTTTTGTTGGTCCTCCCCCGGATGTGTTCTTAATTACATATAATGAAATATAGAACTCACTCCCCGATCCTTTTAGCTTAGCAGCAAGATATCTCTGGTCATAATAGTTATCACCAAATGTGGTGTCATAGGGTACTACCGTGTGGTTAAACGTCCTTCCTCCGCATTCTTTATTGCTGCATGAAAATAGTATTTCTGCCCCACCCTTTCCGAGCTCAATTTCATAGTATTTCATTACCTCAAGGGATGACCTGTCTTCTGCAAGCTCATAAGTTATACGTGTTATTTTTCCTTCAAGTTTTTTACTGTTTGTTATCTTCTTATTATCAGGCTCACCGACTGCGTGAACTACTTTTCCCAGAAGCAGATTATATTCATCAAACTCTCTGTAATCGTATTTCTTAATTACTGACCCCTGATATCGTGATACTACTGGGTGATCTTTGCTTCCTGCAACATCTGCGCAATATGAGTTGTTGCTAAAAGATAATGATATAAATATAAATACAGCTTTCAGTAAAATTATTTGATAGTTTTTCATCACATATCCTCCCGCTTAAATGAAAACAAAACTGTTATTATGATGTGTTAAATTTGATGCATCTTTAGTTCATTAAAAATATCTAATAATATTAGTAAGATGAAATTAATTTTTTTATACTAATAATCTATTATAATATTAATACTAAAGTTTCAATTATAATATTTTTAGCAATTAAATTCCATGAATAAATATTTATTCATATTATTAGTCAGTGTGATTTTCATTTATTCACCAGATCCTGCTAATAGTGAGGAAATTGAGTATAGAACAATCGGACTCAGACTGGGAACCTCAAACTATAATGAGAGAGATTTTAGATCCCTTGAAATCGATACAAATATTGGACTTCCCCTAACTTATAAAATATATAGCAGTCCAAATCTTTACATAAAGCCTAAACTAAATTTTTCTGCAGGAGGCCTTAAACAGAACCGGGACACAGGATACTTTTTTACTCTTTCCGGGGGGCTTGCGCTGTTTGCCATAGATAACAAGCTTATTTTTGATCTTGCAGGTGGAGGAGCGCTTATTACAGAAGATGATATAGGTGAGCACAATTTTGGAGGACCTTTTCAGTTTGCAGCTCACGGGGGTCTTGCATATAAACTTACTGAAAAATTTCTAGTAGGATACCGATTTTATCACCTGTCCGATGCGGGAATATTCGATGGCAGGGGACTTAACCGGCATCTTTTAGAGCTGGCTTTTTATTTTCAATAAATCAAAATACTTCTATATTTTCCAGGTAAACATCGTAATCAGCATCTTTGATAGTCTTGATTATTTCTTCTAAATGATCCGTTCCCAGTGTTTGTATTACAAATTCAACCTCGGCAGATTTAATTGAAAGATTGGTAAAGGCCCTTTGGTGGCGGACTTCAATAATATTCGCATTGGAGTTTCCAAGAAGCTCAGTAACGTCGGATAAAGAACCAGGAACATCTGGAATAATGATTTTTAGCCTTGCAAGCCTGTGAGTTCTTGCAAGACCTCTCTGTATGATTGATGAGAGTACAAGAAGGTCTATATTGCCACCTGAAAGAACGAGTCCCGTCTTTTTACCGCTGAATTTCTCCTTATCCTGCAGCATTGCTGCAAGCCCAACCGCCCCTGCTCCTTCAACAACGCTTTTTTCTATCTCTAAAAGAGTTAGTACAGCTTCTTCAATCTCTATTTCGCTTACAAGCACTATTTCATCAACAAAATTTTTAATGATTTCAAGTGTAAGGCTCCCGGGAGTTTTTACTGCAATGCCATCAGCAATACTGCTTGATTGGAAGACTGCTTCTTCTTCCTTCACAGCTTTATACATAGAAGGATAGTTTTCGGTCTGCACGCCAATTATTTGTATGTCTTGATTTATTGCCTTTGCGGCAATTGCATTTCCAGAAATCAGGCCTCCACCCCCGATAGGTACTACAAGTACATCCAGATCCGGATAATCTTCAAGCATTTCAAGCGCAATAGTGCCCTGCCCTGAAATAATCCTCTCGTCATTGTAGGGATGAATGAGTGTTAAGTTTTTTTCTGACACTAATTTTTTTGTATGCTGTCCTGCTTCAAACAAATCTTTTCCATGCAGAACAACCTCGGCGCCGAAAGACTGAGTTTTTCTAACTTTTACATTGGGAGTATTTATGGGCATTACGATAGTTGCCGGTATATCCAATGACTTACTATGATAAGCTACTGCCTGAGCGTGGTTTCCTGCAGACATTGCTATCACACCCCGCTTCTTAGTTTTATCATCCAGAGAAAGAAGTTTGACCAGTGCCCCTCTATCTTTAAATGATCCTGTAAACTGCTTGTTTTCGAATTTAAGCACAGTCTCTGTGCCTGTGAGTTTTGAGAGTACTAGCGAAACAGAGCAAGGGGTATTTAAAACCCTGTCTTTAATAATATGTCTTGCTTGCTGTATATTTTTTAGTGTTATGCTCATTTGATATTCGAATTAATAAAGATTTTATTTAACAAATATTATATAGTTATATTAATATAATATTTTTAAACTACGAAAAATAAAATGGCAGAAGATTTTGATACTGAGATAAACAACAGGGTTACGGCAATATTCAGTGATATTGTGGAGCCCTTAACAGATGAGCTCATCTCTGATTTTAATGGAGTAGATGGCATACATGCAGAATTGGTATCAGATATTCCTGTCATAATGGGAATAAAACAGTACAGATCTATAATGTTTAAGCTTCCAACAGGAGTGGAGCATGTAGTCTGCGTTTACTGGATTGATGGCGGAAGTGAGATTGTAGCAGAAAACATAAGGATGGTAACACTCAACAGATCATTTGATATCTTTGATCTGGATGTAGATGAATTAAAGAAGACAATAAAAGTGCTGGCTGGGCTTGGTAAGCATATATGAATATTTTGATAAAAAACGATGCTGACTAACTTCCAGTGGTTATCTCTTATTACAATATTATTAGCTACCTATGCAGGTGGGTTTTATCCACTTTTCCGGCAGCAAAAGGAGCAGCAGTCAATTGGGGTTTCATTTGGACAGTCCTTTACAGCAGGGGTTTTTCTGGTTCTGTCACTTACCCTTATGCTTCCCTCATCGCTCCATTTATTAAGTAAGGCCTTCCCTAATGTGGATTATCCCATAGCTACTGTAATTGTGATCGGAGCGTTTTTGTTCTTACTCGGTCTGGAACATTTTACAAGACACATTCACAATAATAGTAACAGTATTGTAGATGAGCCAACGCCAGCGGTTATTCCTGTAATTATGACGGTGATGATTGCCATTCCATCATTTTTTCTCGGAACTGCACTTGGCGTAAGCGAAACATCTGCTGCACTTTTTATATGGATAGCCATAATGGCTCATAAATCATCGGCTGCTTTTGCTCTTGCTCTAAAGATGCTACGAAGCACACTCAAAAAGCATCAGACTTATATAATTTTTAGCTTATTCGCACTCTCAACACCTATTGGAATTATTGTTGGACAGGATATACATAGGTATCTTTCAGATAGCACCATGATAATCGTTAAGGGGTCAATTTTAGCACTCGCTTCAGGTACTTTCTTGTATATGGGTACACTTCATGAACATGAAGATGCACCCATGATTAAAAGTTGCAACAATAAAAAGGGTTTTATTATTATGCTTAGCGGTTTTGTTATTACTGCTCTTGTTCGTCTGCTTATCGGAGCAGCTCATCATATGAAATAACTATCATTGACAATCTGGGTGATTTTTTATATAAGAAAGGTAAGTAATAAATATAGTGGGGTGAGGTGTCTAATGATAAAAAGTATAACCAGGATAGCTATTTTAGTCTTATTTATTATCTTCGCAGGTTATAACATCCAGGCATTTGCCGGTAGCGCCGGTCCTTATGCAAGCGGTCATGGCAACCTGCTAGAAGAAGGTGATCTTAGAACGTTCTCATTTCATGCCAGGGAACTCCAAAACGGTAAAGTAACTGGAAGTCTTGTCTTAAAAAATCGTAGTGCAGGCGCGCGGGTAAAAGCTAAACTTGACTGTCTTGAGATAAACGGCAATCAGGCGACAATGAACGGAATAGTTACTCAAATCCGCGGTACGGATGCGGCTCTTCTTGGCAATGAAGTTTGGTTCAGGGTAGAAGACAACGGAGAGGGGTTTACAAATACGGGTGACCGCATGACGCTTTTAGCGGTTGAAGATGGTGAGCCACCTGAGGTTGTTGATTGTACTGAGGAACTTGAGGAAGAGGGTTTTGATTTAATGAATATCCGTGCAGGTAATATTCAGGTAAATCCTTAATTGGAAGAAAAATTAAGAATATTAGCTATAAAATTATCCTTATAACTGCAGACATCATATATGGGCAATTCATCAAAAATTACACCGCATCTTAAGAAAAACATATTCGGGGGAGTTGTAGGTAATGTTTTAGAATGGTACGACTTTGCGGTTTTTGGATTCTTCGCTCCCATAATAGGCTCACAATTCTTTCCCTCCGATAACCCGATGGCAGCTCTGATTAAAACATTCGGAGTATTTGCCGCAGGTTACCTCATGCGTCCCATAGGTGGGATTATCTTCGGACACTTTGGTGACAAGCTTGGTAGAAAACGAGCGCTGCAGCTATCTGTGATGATGATGGCAATTCCAACAACCCTTATAGCATTTCTGCCTACTCACGCTCAGATTGGGCTTGCTGCACCAATATTATTGGTATTGATACGACTCATTCAGGGAGTATCTGTAGGTGGTGAACTTGTAGGATCCATATCATTTATAACCGAGATTGCCCCTAAAAATAGACGTGGTTTTTTTGGCAGTTTCTCAGTATGCAGTGCAGTAGGCGGTATTCTTCTTGGATCTGCCGTTGCTACTATAGCTCATGGTCTTTTTGATCCACAGTTTCTTAAAGACTGGGGCTGGCGCATACCTTTTTTGCTAGGTTTTGCAATTGGCGGATTTGGGCTTTGGATGAGAAAGGGAATGGTAGAAACTCCTCAGTTTGAAAAGGTAAAAGAGACTGGCGATGTCGGAAAAAGTCCTGTTATTGAAGCTGTAAAGTCTATGCCGGGTATGATCGCTCATGTAGTAGCGATGCTTGTGCTTTATGCCGGTGGATTTTATATGATCTTTGTCTGGTGGCCCACTTATTTAACTACCATAGTTGTTCCGCCTATATCTCATGCGCTGATGATAAATACAATTAGCATGGTAGCGCTTATGTTTTTAATACCTACAGCTCTGGATACCTCTCAGACCTGATAGGCCGTAAAACCGTGCTCGGCGCGGCGTTTTTAGGTATGGCGGTACTTGCTTATCCTCTTGTAATATGGACTGATCATGGAACATTCGGTTCTGCACTAATCTCTCAGTTAATATTTGCCGTACTCATTGGTGGAGCCTTGGGCCCTATGGCGGCAACCCTTGTTGAACTTTTCCCAACAAGAATCAGATTTAGCGGGATCGGAGTTTCATACAATATTGCGCTTGCAATATTTGGCGGTACAGCGCCGCTTGTTAGCACGTGGCTTGTATCACGCACAGGAGATATTGAGTCCCCTGCTTACTATTTAATTACCATGGCTCTAATAAGTCTCATAGCCACATTAACTATTAGTAAAAAGCTGGGTGGGGATCTTGAGGACTGATTGTATCAAAGAATAACTGTAACTTATTGTCATTATATAAAAATCACTATTCATTATTGATCTGGTTTAGCTTCAAAATGAGAAGAGTGAAAAATGGTTAAAAGTAATAAATTCCCTCAAAGTAAACAACTCAGCCGTGAAATAGGGTTTATTGCCCTGCTTTTTACGGGAATTACGGGGATGATAGGCTCGGGGTGGCTGTTTGCATCTATGTACGCAGCTCAGATTGCCGGGCCGGCTGCGATTTTCTCATGGTTTATAGGCGGTTTTAGAGTACTTATCAAACTACTTTCCTTCGCTTACCATCACAGAGCATGGTGAGAGGGCACTTTCAAAAGAGGGCATATTCGTAGCTGGTATTTTGATGCTCGTTTTTGTGATTATAAATATGCGTGGAGTAAAGTGGCTTGCAAACGCAAATACTACAATTACATTTTGGAAATTATCCGTACCTGTTATAGCACCCATTATACTTATCATTGTTGGATTTCGCATGGAGAATTTTCATGACTTTGGAGGGTTTGCTCCAAATGGGGTTGCCGGAGTGTTAGGGGCGGTTTCGAGTGGTGGAGTGATGTTTTGTCTCTTTGGCTTTCGTACTGCGATGGACATGGCAGGTGAAACAAAGAACCCGCAGCGTAATGTCCCTCTTGCCATGATTGGGGCTGTAGCAGTAAGTCTTATTATTTACATTGTCCTTCAGGTAGCTTTTATCGGTGTAATTCCCCCTGACCATCTGCAGGGTGGTTGGGCCAAAATATCAGAGAGTGTCCCCGGCGGGCCATTTGCGGCATTTGCCACAATACTTGGTGTGCAGTGGCTTGCAATTGCTCTATATAGCGATGCAATACTTTCTCCGTCAGGTACAGGACTTGCCTACACGGGGGCTACAGCACGAATCAACTATGCTATGTCCAAGAACAGGCAGATCCCAAGAATCTTTGAAAAACTCAACCGCTTTAATGTGCCGGTATGGAGTCTGATATTCAACTTCTTTGCCGGAATGATCATCTTCCTTCCTTTTCCGGGATGGTCTGAGCTAGTGGGTTTTATAAGCTCCTCGGTCGTACTCTCCTTTGCTTTTGGCCCTGTTTCTCTTGCTGCGCTCAGGTATCAAATGCCAGAGCTGCATCGGCCGTTTCGTATACCTTATGGTACTGTATTTTCTGCGGTTTCTTTTGTCTTTGTTGGATTTGTTATCTTCTGGACAGGCTGGGAGACTAATTGGAAGGTGTTTCTTGCAGCCCTTATGGGATTTGTGATACTAGGCATAACACGTATGACCAATAAGGAATCTGATGATAATCTGAACATAAAAGAGTCCTTATGGTTTTTGCCATACATTGTGGGGCTTGGTGTAATCTCTTACCTGGGTAGCTATGGCAAAGGTCTAGGGATTATAAACGAAGCAGTAGCCATGGCGATTATAACCATTTTCTCGATTGCTATATTTGTGCTTGCTCTCAAGCTTCGTCTGCCTGAGGAACAGGCAAGAAGGTTTGTGAGTGAAGAGGAGCAGTAATATTTTCTGATCAATTATAAGAACTTCTAAACTCAAGGTGTTCTTCAAAGGGAAAACGTGTGAACTCTTCCTTGCCGTCAAGTTCTTCAACGCTCTCGGCGCCAAATTCTCTAAGTTTTGAAATTACTTCCTGAACCACTGTTTCTGGAGTAGATGCTCCGGAGCTGAGACCTACTGTCATGTTCTCAGAAAACATATCTTTATCTAAATCTTCTATTCCTTCTATTAAAGATGCTTTTTCTACTCCGCATGACTTAGCAACCTCTACAAGACGGTTAGAGTTAGAACTTTCAGGAGAGCCCATAATAAAAATCATATCAGAATGCTTTGCAAGCTGCTTCACAGCATCCTGTCTGTTCTGTGTGGCATAGCAAATATCGAGCTTAGACGGAGCTACTATTTTTGGAAACCTTGCCTTTAATGTTTCGACTATATCTCTTGTATCGTCCATGCTAAGAGTTGTCTGCGTTACATAGGCAACCTTATCGGGATCAGGCAGACTTAAGTTCTCAGCTTCTTCTACTGATTCTACAACTATAACTTTTTCAGGTGCCTCACCGCTTGTGCCTATTACCTCTACGTGGTTTCTGTGTCCTATTAGAACTATTGAATAGCCTTTGTCCGCATAGTGTTTGACCTCACTGTGAACCTTGGTTACTAGCGGACAAACTGCATCGACAGATTGCAGGTTTCTATCCTTGGCTTCGTTCCATACAGCAGGGCTTACTCCGTGCGCACTGAAGATTACACGTGAGTCCTTATCCTTAATTTCTTCTAATTCTTCAACAAAAACGACGCCTTTTGCTTTTAGTTTTTCTACAACTCTCTTATTATGCACTATTGCATGGCGCACATAAATTGGCGGGCCGTACATCTCAAGTGCTCGTTCTACAATTTCTATTGCCCTGTCTACTCCCGCACAAAAACCCCTTGGTTTGGCTACGATTACTTTCATCTGTATTCCTTTATATTCTCTTTAGATTAGTATAATAAATATTTACAATGTTACTCGAAAATTCTGTGAAATGTAAAATAATATTAAATTTTGAACTATTCTAACTAAAAGGATGAAATGGACAAACTATACAAGTTACTTGAAACTATACGAGAGCAGTTTGAACAGGAAGGATGGTACTGTGTGCTTGCGGATAAAAGCAGTTTTAATCAAAATCCGGATTTAAAAACAGATTTTGAAGTAGGGTTTGATTATAGAGATTTAAGGGCGCTTTCAATTATAGATTTTGAAAACAGGATCGTTATGAATTCTTATTTCTATATAGTTGATGATAAGACATTTTACCTTCTAGGAGACCCTACTCATAGTGACAAGCCGATTGAATATCAGATAGATAATATTGATACGCAAAAGCTGATTGACGACATTAAAAGGGTAATAAATTACTATTAGCTAAAATGAAACCTCGGGCTCGAATGCATTTTTAAATATTTCTATTTCACCATTTTCAAGATCAACCGAAATAACATCAAACCTGTAATTTTCTATCTCAGGTGAGTTTGTGTCTATAAATATTGATGCAGTTTTCCAGAGCTTTTCCTGCTTCTTTTTAGTTACAAATTCCTCCGGGTTACCATAATCAGTTCTGGATCTGGCTTTTACTTCAATAAAACAAAGAGTGTTGTCTTCTATACCTATTATATCAATTTCACCGAATTTGGTTCTGAAATTTTTGTTCAGTATTTTATAGCCATGCTTTTTTATATGTTTACAGGCTTTTTTCTCTCCTAGCTGCCCTATAGATTTTTTGTCATTCACAGGCGGTTCTTTTTTTAATAAATTAGAAATTCGGTTTAGCAGTTTCATCTAATAAATTGTTATTAGCCCTGGAGTTTTTCTTTTAGTTCAGCAATCTTTGAAAGAGCCTGCAAGGGAGTCATATTATCAAGATCAAGGTTTTTTAATTGATCTAAAAGCTCGGTTTCATTTTTGTCTTCTTCTTTGTCCCTGAACAGATTTAGCTGGTCTTCAGAGATAGTGCTTTTAATCTCTGACTGTGTTTTTTCAAGGTTATAGAGCACTTTTTTAGCAGAACTTATTACTTCACCTGGAATTCCCGCTAGCTTTGCAACCTCAATCCCGTAGCTGTGGCTGGCAGCACCTTCTATAAGTTTTCTTAAAAATACAATCTCGTCATCTACCTCTTTTACGCATACATTATAGTTCTTAACCCTTTCTTTATCGCTACTAAGCTCGGCAAGCTCGTGGTAGTGGGTAGCAAAAAGAGTCTTGCAGCCAAGATCATACAAAAACTCAGCCACTGACCACGCAATGCTNNATATGCAGTCTCAACCATCTCTACCATAAAGGTGGACTGCCCTTTTGAAAGGTTGTCCGATGCGCCTACACGTGTAAATATTTTATCAACTACTCCGATGCTTGCTTTCTTGGCTGGAACGAAAGAACCAATCTGTGCCATAAGCACACAAAGCGCAGCCTGTCTTATTAGAGTCGATTTTCCTGCCATATTGGGACCGGTAATAAGAAGGAGTTGATTCTTCTTGCAGTCTAAGTCGATATCGTTTGGAACAAATCTTTCATCTGTAATTATAGATTCTATGACAGGATGTCTTGAGCTTTTCAATTCGATTCTGTCTGAATCGTCGATTACGGGTTTAACATAGGAATTTCTCTCTGCTGCTTCAGCAAGGCTGCATAGTACATCAATTTCTGCAATTACAGCACTGCTATTTCTTATCCTCTCAGATTGTGCTTCTACCTGCTTTCTAATCTGTTCAAAAAGCGTCCTCTCCAGGTCAAGTATCTTTTCTTCTGCACCTACGATCTTTTCTTCCTGCTCCTTTAGATCAGGAGTGATAAATCTCTCGGCGTTTACAAGTGTCTGTTTTCTTATGTAGCTTTCCGGTACAAGGTGGATATTTGCCTTTGTAACCTCTATGTAGTAGCCAAAAACCTTGTTATATCCTATCTTAAGGAAATTAATCCCCGTGGCTTCTTTTTCTTTAGCTTCAAGCTCTGCTATCCACTTCTTGCCGTCTTTGGTTAGACTTCTAAGGCTATCAAGCTCCCTATTAAAACCCTCTTTTATAACAGGCGGTGTTCTAAGTGTATTTGGAGGCTGTGAGACAATAGACTCACTAATAATTTCATAAATGTCTTGCAAGCTATCGAGCTTTTGCTCTAACTCTCCAAATTCTAAAGCATTACAATCTATTAGAACTTTCTTAATTTCTTTTATAAATACTACAGAATCTCTAATTGCACCAAGGTCTCTTGGCTTTGCAGAGTTTGTGGATATACGTGTTATTATCCTCTCTATATCTGATATTTCTTTTAGGCTTGCCCTAAGGCTTCTTTTAAGCGCTGGATTCTTTAAGAGAAAATCCACCCTTTGTAATCTTTCATTTATTTTTACTGAATCTGTAAGGGGGTAATTTATCCACTGCCTTAGAAGTCTTGCACCCATAGCACAAAGCGTCATATCAATAACTGACAGCAGTGTGCCGGATTTGGTATCACCTCTAATAGTTCTCAGGATTTCCAGATTGGACATAGTTGTTCCGTCAATCTGTAAAAAATTATTCCTGTCATAGAATACAGGGTTTTTTAGCGGAGGCATATCGTCAATCTGAGTAGATAACAGGTAGTTAATTAAGACTCCAAGAGCTACTATGCAGTCCGGCTTGTTTTCAAGATTAAAGGCCTCAAGTGTTTTAACACCCAAATAGTTTTTAAGCAGTTCTTCACAGCTTTGCAGCTCCCAGAGATACTCCTCCTTTTTAGTAATAACGGGTTTCCATGTGTCATTCGATAAATCTTTTATAATGTCATAACCGTCCGAATTATTAGGGATAAGGATTTCTTTTGGTTGCAGATTCGTAATCTCGCTTATAAGGGTTTCATCTGATCTAAATGTCCCTGTCCTAAGCTCACCTGTAGAAATATCGGCTGTGGCAACTGCCCGGTGCTCCCCATATTTTGCAATACAAGTTAGATAGTTGTTAGTTTTATCCTCCAGGTGTTCAGTATCTACGATTACTCCGGGAGTTAATATCTTTACTACTTTTCTCTCCACAATTCCCTTTGCAAGCTTGGGGTCTTCTATCTGCTCGCAGATTGCTACCTTGTGACCGTGCTCTAAAAGTTTTGCCAAATAAGGCTCGGCACTGTGGAAAGGTACTCCGCAAAGAGGAATAGGGTTTGTCTCTGACTTATTTCTCGATGTAAGAGTAATACCAAGCACCTTTGATGCAGTCTTCGCATCTTCATAAAACATTTCATAAAAGTCGCCCAGACGGAAAAAAAGAATGGCATCGGGGTGCTGCAGTTTTATCTTTTTATACTGCCTTACCATAGGTGTTTCAGTAGACATGACTTAAGATTATATCGACTGGGTTTACTAACTACAATCTAATATTAAATTATGTTTAAATTTTGGTTGATTTTTTGTTATTAATATTTTAGAGTCTTAACTGGTTCTTTATAATGATTTAACCATATTGGAGGAACAAAATGGCTAAGAAATCAGATATTGAAACATTTATGAGTAAAGGATATCAGGAGGCTATAAACTATCCGCTTTTTGATTCTATATTTAACAGAAGATCGAGAAGGTTTGGTCTTGGTATGGAACTTCCTGACAGTACTCTTGCATTTAAGTCCGATGCTCCTCCAATACCGCTCGATGAATTTGAAGAGGCTCTAATCGCATGGTCAGGAACCGGCCTTACCGGGCTTTGCCTTGCCGACCTTCCACCTGAAAACGGGATTGATCTTCTTTGCCAGTGGACGGGAAGAACATGGCCATCGGCATGTAATAACCACGGAACAGAGCTCTTTTTTACAAATGATGAGGGTTTATATCATATAGATGTAAAACACATGCTCCCTAAAAACCACGAGCTTGATATGTTTTTTAAGATGAGTAGAGAGCAAAGAGTGGAGAGGGTAATGGAGCTATACAGAGAAAGCCTTGTTAAGCTTGAAGACGGAAGGGCTGATCTGCCGGATAAAATGCCGGGTCTTTTTGATTTTAATCAGTGGAACACCAATAAGCCCGGAACATCTGTTTATATCCCTGTAACCGACATAACCGAAGAATATATTAATTTACTGCTTCTGTATTGCAGTAACACATACGGATTTACAATTATTGACGACCTTACAGGAAAGCCCGCAGGAGTGGATAAGTGGGTTAAGAAGGGAAGACTAAAAGAGCAGGTTAAGCTATCACTTTTTGATCTTGAGGTAAGAATTCTAACTGGCTTAAACGTAGAACAGGCATTTATCTGTCAGAACATGAGCCTTGCGCTTCAAGCACTGGGGCTTGCCGGCTGGACATTCAGCGGATTTATCCCAAGGTTTGCACTAGGTGCTGCTCCAGATCTGTTTAAGGGACTTGGTTTTAGGTTTATTCAGCCTAAAAAGGGTGCAATCGATCCTCCGACTACAGTTCCTGTAGGAAGAGACGGAGTGTTTGAAGCATATTCACCTCCTTATTATAAGGATATGAATGAGGCATTCGATGTTTTCTCTGAGCATAAAAATGAAGCTTGGAAAGATGATAAGCCATTTCCATATACTGAGCCCGACAAGCATCTGATGCAGGCTCCAAAACCAACTGAAACTACAAAAGAAATTGTAAAGGACGTTCTGAACTATATTTATGACACATATGGAAGGTTCCCTGCCTTTGTTGATCCAATGTATATGAGGCTTGTGTTTCAGGCAATGCATATAGACGTTGATTTTTATGAAAAGTATTATCCAAAGGGCTCTTATACCGATCTTCATCTAAACCATTTCAAACACTTTCATCCTGACATTAAAGATCCTTTTGCGAACAAAACTAAAAAAGACAAGAAGGTCGCAGCTACGGGGGCCAAGAAGAAAAAGGCCAGAGCTTAATCAGTATAATAGATTTTTATAAATGACATGGTAGAATAGGGGTTTTATACAAGATTTTTACATTTTAGGGGTTATATACAATGAAAAGAACATATCAACCGCATGCGAAAAAGCGTTTACTCACACATGGATTTCGTGAAAGAATGAGTACCAAAGCAGGTAGAAGAGTACTAAAAAGAAGGCTATCTAAAGGCAGGCACAGTCTGGCAGTCCAAGCACAGAAGAAATGAAGGTTGTTTCTTCTGAAACTTTTCCTAAACATCTAAGGATACATAACACACTGGATTTTAAGAGATTGTTTGCCCACGGCAGCAGAAATAATCTTGAGTCCGTAAGAGTTATTACCTTGGATAACAACCTGGGATATCCACGATTGGGAATCGTAGCAAGCAAGAAAAACCTTCCAAAAGCAGTTATGAGAAGCAAATTTAAAAGAGCTATTAGAGAGATATTTAGAAAGAATAAAGAGTGTCTGGAAAGTAAGGACTATTTGGTCATAAATCTAAAAAAAATAAATGATAAAGAGTATTTATACAGGGCCCGGGAATTTGAGAGATATATTAAAAATATCCACTGATATGTTTAGAAATGCGTTACTAAAAATGATGCTTATTTGTCTTAGAGTTTATAAGACAGTTTCTTTCCTTCTTCCCTGTGCATGCAGATTTTATCCAAGCTGCTCAGTTTACTGTACGCATGCGCTCCAAAAACACGGAATATTTAGGGGGCTATTTCTTTCGGTTAAACGAATATTGAGATGTAACCCATTTAGCTTTGGCGGATATGACCCGGTGAAATAAATTAGATAAATAATAACAATAAAAGATTAAGAAATGAACAGCGATAATAAAATAAATTATGTTATATTTTTTGTACTTTCTTTTGCAATCATTCTAGGCTACTCCATACTCTTTCCTCCACCAAAACCTGTAGTTGAAGAGACTGCGAAAAAAGAAAAAATATCTGACAGTATTGACGATGAACTCATTGATAATGCAGGCACTGTAAGTAAGAGTATAGATACACCAAAAGCAAAAGACGAGAATATTTTTAAAAGGCTCGATGATAAATCAAGCCCCTACTCTACTTCTGAGAATCTCATAACAGTCGAGTCACCTCTTTATACTGGGAAAATTGATCCTCTGGGTGCAAGAATAGTAGAATGGAAACTTGATAAATATAAAGAGAGCACTCAAAATGGCTCACAAGAATACAACCTGTTTAGCGATTCTCCTCCAAGCTTTAATCTTGGAGTTCGAGCAAGCTTTGAAGATATTCCAAACCCAATTCCGTTTAGCTATGCGGGTAGTAAAGATATAGTTCTTAAAGACGACGCAAAGGAACTGGAATTTGTGTGGAAATCACCCGGTGGAATAACTATATCCAAAACATACAACATAAGCCCAAACAGCTACCTTGTAACCTCTACGATCAGAATAATAAACACCACCGGTAAAACGATTAAACATATTGTGAGTGTAGATACATACAGCAGTTCGCTTAAGATAGATTCCCAGGGAAGAAGCAAGGAATTTATTGCATTGGTTTCTGATGAAGTGCAAAAAGAATCCAGTAACCCCGAACAAACAATAGAGTATGCTGGAAAAATTGAGTGGTTTGGTTTTTTAGATAAATATTTTTTATACACCTTCCTTCCCGAATCAGACGATACAAATAAGGTTAAGTTTTCCTCAATTTCTGGCGGAGAAGAATTGGTGCGGGCAACGTATTCTTATCCGGCTTATGAACTTAAACCGGGTAATGAAAGACCATATAAATCCAAGCTCTACCTTGGGCCGCTTCAGGTGGATTCACTAAAAAAGGCTGATCCTGAGCTTAGACACGCAATGGATTTTGGGTGGTTTGACTTCCTGGCAAAGCCAGTACTTTCACTTCTAAATTACATGAATAAGTATTTCAATAACTATGGTATTTCAATAATAGTTATTACTATATTGATTCGTGTCATTTTTCTTCCGCTTACTATAAAGAGCATGGCTTCGATGAAAGAGGTGCAGGTAAAGATGCAGACACTGAAGCCAAAAATAGATGCACTAAAAGAAAAATACAAAGACGATAAGCAAAAGCAAAATCAGGAAATGATGAATATGTATACTGCCCATGGGGTAAACCCCCTCAGCAGTCTTGGCGGATGCCTGCCTATGCTTATTCAGATACCAGTTTTTATTGCACTTTACGAAGTACTGCTAAATTCTATCGATTTAAGACATAGTGCGTTTTTATGGATAAACGATCTGTCCGAAGCTGAAGTGCTGTTTGATATACCGGGTATAGGAATACCATTTAGAATCCTTCCTCTTGCAATGGGTGTATCGTGGTTTATATCTCAGAAAATGACTCCTATGACAACACCGGGGTCGGATCAGATGGAGCTTCAGATGAAGATGATGCAGTTTATGCCTATCATATTTACAGTCATGTTTTGGGGTCTGCCTTCGGGGCTTGTTCTGTACTGGACTGTAAGCAATATACTTTCGATTGTTCAGCAGCTCTATGTAAACAAAAAGACTGCTAAACATTAATGGAGGATTTATACGATGTCAGTTGAACTTGAGGTAGAAGGAAAAACAGTTTCAGAGGCAATTATTAACGCCTGTGAACAGATGGGAGTTACAAGGAACCAGGTTGATATTGAAGTATTAAACGAGGGCTCAAAAGGAGTGCTTGGAATTGGGGGAAGACCTGCAAAGGTAAAGGCAAAGATTATTCAGGAAAATGTGAGCGAAAAGGGTCTTAAGGCCAAAAAAGTTCTCGATGATATACTTTCATACTTTTGCGAAGACTACTCAGTTAACCTAAGAGAAACAGCGGACAGGATAAAGCTTGATGTAAAAATGTCTGATAACAGAGGGCTTATAATCGGAAAGAGCGGAGAGATGTTAAAATCGCTTGAGTTTCTTATAGGCAAAATATCCAGCAGAACCACTGAAACGGGAAAAGGAAAGAGAATTTATATCGATATTGAAGGCTATAAAAGGAGAAAAGAAGATTCCATTTCAAAGATGGTGAGGGATTCGGTAAAGAAAGTAAGAAAAAACAGAAAACCAGTAACATTAAGCCCCATGTCTGCTTATGAGAGAAGGATAACCTATATTACGCTTAAGCGTGAAAAGGGAATCAGATATGATACAAAGGTTGATGGAGATAAAAAA